>Ga0307374_10003613_pt1 | contig 26278 bp, 19 predicted proteins | sample OX3MG_FD_202532 | JGI IMG/M metagenome (GOLD analysis project Ga0307374, IMG submission 202532) | Soil microbial communities from Risofladan, Vaasa, Finland - OX-3 | ecosystem: Environmental > Terrestrial > Soil > Coastal area > Acid sulfate soil | place: Finland: Risofladan, Vaasa | collected...
GCCACTTGGGCAGCACTACCAGGATCGGCCCTGCAAAGCCCAGGCCGCCGATGTCGAGGTCGTTCCTGGCGGCGGCTTGCGGCGCCCGCGGCTCCGGCGTGACGATCATCAGCCCCTCGCCCGCGCGCCCTTGCAGCCTGGTGCGGCTGATCAGCGTCGGCGCGCCCTCCTGGCGCAGCAGCACGGAGAGGCCGGCAAAGCCGATGGCGCATCTGGAATAGACGTTGGCCCGGCAGTTTGCGTCGCGCTCCAGATCGGGCGCATAGGCCAGCAGGGCGACGAAGGCCGAGAACGCGAAGACGGCGACGATCACGGCGGCGACGATCGTCCGCGCCGCCAACGCCGGGCCGGGGGGCGCATCGACTTCGCTCACGCCCAGGCCTCCTCGAGGGCGAACAACCGATAGGCGTCGCGGCAGCGGGCGTAGCTGCCCGCATCGACGCTCAGACCGCCGAAGAAGCTGCGCTCCACCAGCTCTGCGATGGGCGTGAAGGTGGCCCGCGCCGCCGCGGGCATCTCGGCCAGCCCGGCGATCTCTCGCGAGGTCAGCGCCGGGCGCACCAGCCTGGGCCGTCGCCCATCGATCTCCTCGATGCTGCGGTGGAGGATGAGGTGAACGGCCTCGCCATACTCGCCGGCCGCCGCCAGGGCGTCGGCCTCCGCCAGCAGCGCCCGCGCCGCCGCCGGCTGCGGCTTCCAGTCCTCTCGGCGCAGGCTCGGCCGCGGGCGCCGGCTGAAGAGACCCGGCCAGCGCGTGCGCGTCAGTTCGCGCGCGATGAAGAAGAGCACGAGGCCCGCCGCGATGGCGACGCCGCCGGCGAAGATCCAGCCGAACGCGGGCGCGACCGCGCTCAGCCCCCGCCCCAGCACCGCCAGGGCGACCTGCAGCCAGTGCGGCAGGTGCGGCAGGTGCGGGGGCGCCGCCTTGCCGAACCTGAACTGTAGCGCGCCATCGCGCATCAGCCGCGCCTGCGCCGCCCGCAGCGCCTGGGCCGACGGCGCCGCGCCGGCCGCGAACACGCCACTCTCGGCGGCCAACGCTCCCCTCCAGATCACGCCCCAGCTGCGAGGTTCATCCTGCCGGGAAAGCCTGAACGACGCCAGCCCATGGCCCGACAGCCCATAGCCGGCGAGGTTCGAGGCGCGGCGCTACGAGGCCCCTCGCCATGACGGGCAAGCCACGATGCCTGAACCTTCCTCGTCGTGCCGAGGAGCCCGAGGCACGCACGCCCTATCTCGGCAGCTGGCTCTCGCCCATGAGGAACGCGTCGACGGCGCGGGCGCACTGGCGGCCTTCGCGGATGGCCCAGACCACCAGGGACTGGCCGCGGCGCATGTCGCCGCAGGCGAACACCTTGGGCGCGGAGGTGCGGTAGTCGACGGTGTTGGCCTTCACCGCGCCGCGCGCATCGAGTTCGAGGCCCGCTGCTTCTACGAGGCCCGCCCGCCGCGGCCCGGTGAAGCCCATCGCCAGCAGCACCAGATCGGCGGCCAGGACGAACTCCGAGCCGGGGACTTCCGTCATCCGCAGGCGCCCATCCGGTCCGGGCCCCCACTCCACCCGCGCGCACTCGAGCCGGGCCGCCCGCCCGTCCTCGCCGAGGACGCGGCGGGTGGTCACGGCGAAGTCGCGCTCGCAGCCCTCCTCCTGGCTCGACGAGGTGCGCAGCTTCAGCGGCCAGTCCGGCCAGGTGAGCGCCTTGTCCTCGCGCTCTGGCGGCAGGGGCATGATCTCGAGCTGGGTGATCGAGGCCGCCCCCTGGCGCCCCGACGTGCCGACGCAGTCCGAGCCGGTGTCGCCGCCGCCGATCACCACCACGTGCTTGCCGGCCGCGCTGATCGTCCCGGCCGGCGCGGCGACGCCTTCCGGATCGCCGGCGCCGCGCTTGTTCTGCTGGATCAGGAAATCCATGGCGAAATGAACGCCCGCCAGCTCGCGCCCGGCGATCGGCAGATCGCGCGGCGCCTCGGCGCCGGCGGCCAGCGCCACCGCGTCATAGCCGCCGAGCAGCCAGTCCATGGAAACGTCGACACCGGCCTCGACCCCGGTGCGGAAGGTCACGCCCTCGGCCCCGAGCTGGGCGATGCGCCGGTCGATGAGGTGCTTTTCCATCTTGAAGTCGGGAATGCCATAGCGCAGCAGGCCGCCGATCCGGTCGGACTTCTCGAACACCGTCACCTGGTGTCCAGCCCTGGCCAGTTGCTGAGCGCAGGCGAGGCCCGCCGGCCCGGAGCCGACCACGGCGACGCGCCGCCCGGTCGGCGCCGCTGCCGGCGCCGGCGTGATCCAGCCCTCCTCCCAGCCGCGGTCGACGATCTGGCATTCGATGGTCTTGATGGTGACGGGGTGGTCGTCGATATTGAGGGTGCAGGCCGCCTCGCACGGCGCTGGGCAGATGCGCCCGGTGAATTCGGGGAAGTTGTTGGTGGAGTGCAGGTTCTCCAGCGCAGCCCGCCACTGGTCCTTCCAGACGAGATCGTTCCAGTCGGGGATCTGGTTGTTCACCGGGCAGCCCTGGTGGCAGAACGGGATGCCGCAGCCCATGCAGCGCGCCGCCTGGCGCTGCAGCTCGGGCGCAGGCAAGGGCCGCACGAACTCGCGCCACGACTTCAGCCGCTGGGCCGGCTTTTCGTAGGGCCGCTCGCGCCGTTCGATCTCCAGGAAGCCGGTGGGCTTGCCCATCAGCGGAACTCCGATTGCGCGCCAGACCGGAAGGTCGACCCGACCCGGCGCAAATGACCCGCGCGGCCCTGCGAGCCATGCGCAGGAGATTGATCGCCCAGCATCGGCCTACTCCGCGGCGACGGCTTTGGCGGCGACGCGCGCCGCGGCGTGGCCGGAGAGGGCGCGGCGATAGTCGCGGGGCATGACCTTGACGAAAGCGGCGAGCGCCCGGTCCCAGTGGGCCAGCAGCTCGGCGGCGCGGGCGCTGCCCGTAAAGCGGTGGTGCCGCTCCACCAGGATGCGCAGGCGCTCCGCGTCGAAGCGCAAGGGATCTCCCATGCCGGAATTCTCGACGCTGACCGACCGCTGGCGCGGCCTCGACGCGGCATCGTCGCGGCTCGCCGCCAGACAGGCGCCGATCGGCTCGAGATCGACCATCGCCAGGTTGCAAAGACGCTCGAAGCGGCCGTGCGGGTCATAGACGTAGGCGACGCCGCCCGACATGCCTGCCGCGAAGTTGCGCCCGGTCTCGCCGAGCACGGCCACCACGCCGCCGGTCATGTATTCGCAGCCGTGGTCGCCGACGCCCTCGACCACCGCCACCGCGCCGGAGTTGCGCACCGCGAAGCGCTCGCCCGCGACGCCCTCGAAGTAGGCCTCGCCGGCGATGGCGCCATAGAGGACGGTGTTGCCGACGATGATGTTGCGGGTCGGATCGCGGCGCGTGCCGGCGGGATGGCGCACAACCACGCGTCCGCCGGAAAGGCTCTTGCCGACGTAGTCGTTGGCGTCGCCCGTCAACTCCAGACTGATCCCCCGCGCCAGGAAGGCGCCGAAGCTCTGGCCCGCATTGCCGGTGAAGCGGACGGAGATGCTGTCTTCAGGCAGCCCCGCATGGCCATGGCGGCGCGCCACCTCGCCGGATAGCATCGCGCCGACGGTGCGGTTGAGGTTGCGGATGGGCCGCTCGATCGCCACCGGACCCAGGCCCTCCAGCGCCGGCGCGGCCGCCGCGATCAGCTCGTGGTCGAGGGCGCCCTCGAGACCGTGGTTCTGGCGATCGAGGTTCCAGAGACCCTTGGCGTCGCCGGGCGGGACCGCATGCAGCAGCCTGGAGAGATCGACGCCGGCGGCCTTCCAGTGTTCGATCGCCGGGCGCGCGTCCAGCCGGTCGACGCGGCCGATCATCTCGGCGAGCGTCCGGAACCCCATCGCCGCCATGATGCCGCGCAGTTCCTCGGCGACGAAGAAAAAGTAGTTGATGACGTGCTCGGGCCTGCCGGTGAAGCGGGCGCGCAGCACCGGGTCCTGGGTCGCCACCCCAACCGGGCAGGTGTTGAGATGACACTTGCGCATCATGATGCAGCCGGCGGCGATCAGGGGAGCTGTGGCGAAGCCGAACTCGTCGGCGCCGAGCAGCGCGCCGATGGCGACATCGCGGCCGGTGCGCAGCCCCCCGTCCACCTGAACGGCGATGCGGGTGCGCAGGCCATTGAGAAGCAGCGTCTGCTGGGTTTCGGCGAGGCCGATCTCCCAGGGCGAACCGGCGTGGGTGAGCGAGGTCAGCGGACTCGCGCCGGTGCCGCCCTCGAAGCCGGAGATGGTCACATGGTCGGCGCGCGCCTTGGAGACCCCCGCCGCCACAGTGCCGACCCCAACCTCGGAAACCAGCTTCACCGAGATGCGGGCGCGCGAATTGACGTTCTTCAGGTCGTGGATCAGCTGCGCCAGATCCTCGATGGAATAGATGTCGTGGTGCGGCGGCGGCGAGATCAGGCCGACGCCGGGCGTCGAGTGGCGCACCCGGGCGATGTTGGCGTCGACCTTGTAGCCGGGCAGCTGGCCGCCCTCGCCGGGCTTGGCCCCCTGGGCCATCTTGATCTGGATGTCGTCGGCGTTGACCAGGTACTCGGCCGTCACCCCGAAACGGCCCGAGGCCACCTGCTTGATCGCCGAGCGCATGGAATCGCCATTGGCGAGCGGCGGATAGCGGTCGGATTCCTCGCCGCCCTCGCCGGTGTTGGAGCGCCCGCCGATGCGGTTCATGGCGATGGCGAGGGTGGTGTGGGCCTCCCTGGAGATCGAGCCGAAACTCATCGCCCCGGTGGCGAAGCGCCTGACGATCTCGGCTGCCGGTTCGACCTCCTCGAGCGGGATCGGTTGATCGGCCCATTTCAGCTGCATCAGGCCGCGGAGGGTCAGCAGCCGCTGGCTCTGTTCGTTGATCTCAGCCGCGAAGGCGCGGTACTCGTCCGGCAGTTCGCCGCGCACCGCGTGCTGCAGCCTGGCGACGCTGTCGGGCGTCCAGGCGTGCTCCTCGCCGCGCAGCCGCCAGGCGTAGGCGCCGCCCACGTCCAGCATCGTCCGGTAGATCGGGGCCGCGCCATAGGCGTCGCGATGGCGCCGAACGCATTCCTCGGCGATCTCGGCGACGCCAACGCCTTCGATCTGCGAAGACACGCCGGTGAAGTAGCGCTCCACGAAGTCCGAGGCGAGACCGACGGCGTCGAACCTCTGGGCGCCGCAATATGACTGGTAGGTGGAGATGCCCATCTTGGACATTACCTTCAGCAGGCCCTTGCCCAGAGCCTTGATGTAGTTCTTCCGGACCTCGGCCTCGGAAAGCTTCGATGCGTTCCGGGCGCGCAGCTGCTCCAGGGTCTCGAAGGCGAGGTAGGGGTTCACCGCCTCGGCGCCGAAGCCCGCCAGCACGCAGAAATGGTGCACCTCGCGCGCCTCGCCGGTCTCGACCACCAGGCCGGTCTGCATGCGCAGGCCCTGGCGGATCAGGTGGTGGTGCACCGCAGCGGTGGCGAGCGCGGCCGGGATCGAGATGCGGTCCTCGCCGGTGCCCCGGTCGGAGAGCACCAGGATGTTGAGATCGGCGAGAACCCGTTCGGTGGCCTCGGCGCAGAGGCGCCCCAGCGCGCGCTCCAGGCCCTGGGCGCCCTCGGCCGAGGGCCAGGTGGCGTCGAGCGTCGCGGTGCGAAAGGCGCCGTCGGCGAGTTCGGCGATGGAGCGGATCTTCTCCAGCTCGGCATTGGTGAGGATCGGCTGGACGACCTCGAGGCGCTTGTGCGCCCCGGCCTGGTGGCCGAGCAGATTGGGCCGGGGGCCGATCATCGAGACCAGGCTCATCACCAGCTCTTCGCGGATCGGATCGATCGGCGGGTTGGTGACCTGGGCGAACCTCTGCTTGAAATAGTCGTACAGCAGTTTCGGCCGCGCCGAGAGCACGGCGATCGGCGTATCGGCGCCCATCGAGCCCACCGGATCGTCGGCCTGCTCGCTCATCGGCTCGAGGAAGAACGAAATGTCCTCCTGGGTGTAGCCGAACGCCTGCTGGCGATCGAGAAGCTCGGCCGGATCGTCGGATCTCGCCAGCTCCCACTGCGGCGGTTCGGGCAGCTCCTCGAGCTTGAACTGGGTGGCCTTCAGCCACTCCTCGTAGGGCTCGGCCTCCGCGAGGGCGGACTTGAGCTCCTCATCCTCGACGATGCGGCCCGCCTCCATGTCGATGAGCAGCATCTTGCCCGGCTGCAGGCGCCACTTGCGCAGGATCCGCGCCTCCTCGACCTGGGGCATCACGCCCACCTCGGAGGCCATGATGACGTGGTCCTGGTCGGTGATGATGAAGCGGGCCGGACGAAGGCCGTTGCGATCGAGGGTCGCCCCCACCTGACGCCCGTCGGTGAACGCCACCGCCGCCGGCCCGTCCCATGGCTCCATCAGCGCGGCGTGATACTCGTAGAAGGCGCGCCGCTTCGGGTCCATCAGCGGATTGCCGGCCCAGGCCTCCGGGACCAGCATCATCATCGCGTGGGCGAGCGGATAGCCGCCGGCCAGCAGCAGCTCGAGGGCGTTGTCGAGATCGGCGGTGTCGGACTGGCCGTGCGGGATGATCGGCCACATCTTGTCGAGATCGGGCCCCAGCAGCGCCGATTCCAGCGTGCGCCGCCGGGCATTCATCCAGTTGACGTTGCCCTCCTTGGTGTTGATCTCGCCGTTGTGGGCGATGAACCGGTAGGGGTGGGCGAGGCGCCACGACGGGAAGGTGTTGGTGGAAAAGCGCTGATGCACCAGCGCCACGGCCGATGCGGCCAGCGGGTTGCGCAGATCCTCGTAGAAGCCGCCCAGCTGATGGGCCAGCAGCAGGCCCTTGTAGACCACCGTGCGGCTCGAGAACGACGGCATGTAGAAGTCGGTGAGCGACGGCAGGGCGTACTTCAGCGCCAGCGCCTTCAAGGGGTTCTGGGTCTGCTTGCGGATCACCAGCAGCTTGCGCTCGAAGGCGTCCTGGTCCCTGACCCGCGCGCCGCGGCCGACGATCGCCTGGCGGATCACCGGCATTTGCTCCAGCACGGCCTTGCCGAGGCCGGTGGTGTCGATGGGCACGTCGCGCCAGGCGATGAGCTGCTGGCCCTCGACGCGGATGAAGTGCTCGAACTGGCCAACCGCCAGGTCGCGGGCCGCCTCGTCGCGCGGCATGAAGCACATCGCGACCCCGTAGCAACCGGGCTGCGGCAGCTCGACGTCGTTCCTGCCGGCCCAGTCGCGCAGCAGCGCATCCGGAATCTGGACGAGGCAGCCGGCGCCGTCGCCGACCAGAGGGTCGGCGCCCACCGCGCCGCGATGGTCGAGATTGACCAGGATCTCCAGGCCGCAGGCGATCACCTCATGGGATTTGCGGCCCTTGATGTTGACCACGAATCCCACGCCGCACGCGTCATGCTCGTGACGCGGATCGTAGAGGCCTTGTGCAGCGCCAGGCGCCATTCAGATCAACCCGTCCTATCCTTGGCGGCCTTCGCGAAGACGCGCCCCGTCCGCGCGCATTTACAGGCTAGACCCCCGATCTGTCGACCGGGAGTCCGATCAAGCCTGCGTGGCCGCCCCAAGCCGACCCATGCGTTGCGAAATGCGCCTCGCCAATGCCCTCGCGCCGGTATGTTCTTGCGCTCTAGCCCTTTCGATCAAAACATTCATCCAGCCAACGGCTGGTGAAGCGCACGAACCGGATCTCCGACTTGTGGCCCGACGAATAGACGACGCGCCAAGCCCCGTCGTGGCCACGGATCACCGACGGATAGGCGCCGCCGCCATCGGCCGGCGTCGCAAGATCGCACCCTGGAGCGAAGTAGGCGCCATCGGCCGAGCGGGCAAGAGCGAGCCGATCCCGGTGCTTGGCCGAGGGGTTGTAGACGAGGACGTAGCGCCCCGCGCCGTCGCCGAAAGCGTCCACCGCCGCGCCGGGGTTGGGGAGGTTGGTTCGGCTCACGCCAGTCCAGACGCCGCGGCGCGCATCGAACCGCGCCGTATAGACGCCGCGGCGGCGCTGGTCGCGGAAGTAGGCGCGGAAGCGGCCGTCGCGCTGGGCGACCAGGGACGGCTGGATCAGCTTCCAGCCGTCGAGGGGCCAATAGGCGCGCACCCGCGCCCGCGGGCCGTCGAAGGCGATGTCGGCGATGAGGACGCGCTGCTGGTTCTCTTCGTAGAACGGGCCCAGCCAGCCGCCGTCGAACGGGCGAAGTTCGGCGCGCGGCAGCGCCCCGCCGATGTCGACCAGGCGGTGCGCCGGCGCCCAGGTGCGGCCCTCGTCGGCCGAGACGCGCGCATCGATGCGCGCGCACGCCCAGTTGCGGCAGACTTCCCCAATCAACGGCCAGAGGCGGCTCTGGATCACCCCGTAGATCATCCAGATGCGCCCGTCGGGAAGGGCGGTGAGCGTGACGTTGCCGAGGCTCTTGCTGGGGGCGGTCGCGCCGATCGCCTGCTCGCCCGGCGCCACCGCGGTCCAGGGCGCCGACCAGGCCGAGCCGTCGCCCGCGCCGCGCGAGCACAGGATGCGCACGCTGCGATCCTCCTCGTGGCGCCCGGAGTACCAGCAGACCAGCAGCGCCCCCGACCTCAACTCGGCGATCGCCGCGCCGTGGTTCAGGCCCGGCGGCGCCGGCAGCACGGCGCGGTCGATCTCGGCGCCGTGGGTCGGACCGGCGAGCGCCGCGCACAGCAGGGCGGCGCCGAGGGCGCTTGACGCCGCGGCGGCGCGGCGTGAGGCTTTGGGGTTCTTCAAAAGGAATTACCGATCATGGAATTGGCCCCCAAGCTGACTGGACTCTCCACCGCCCGGCTCGAACGCATCACCGAGCACCTGGAGCGCAACTATATCGGCCCCGGCAAGATCGCCGGCTGCCAGGTGGCGGTCGCCCGCCACGGCCATCTCGCCTATTCGCGCTCGTTCGGCCAGATGGACATCGAGCGCGGCAGGCCGATGGCCGACGACGCCATCTTCCGCATCTATTCGATGAGCAAGCCGATCACCTCGGTGGCGCTGATGAGCCTCTACGAGCGCGGCCATTTCCAGCTCAACGATCCGGTCAGCCGCTTCTTCCCGGCCTGGAAGGATCACCGGGTCTGGGTCTCGGGGCGCGGCGAGGCCATGCAGACCGAGGCGCCGCGCCGGCCGCCGACCATGCGCGACATGCTCTGCCACACCGGCGGCCTCACCTATGGAGCGGCGCTGGTGGCGCTGGGCGCGCCGGATGAGGGCCATCCGGTCGATGCGGTCTATGCGCAGGCCGGCGTGCGCCGCGGCCGCGGCGAGACGCTGATGCAGTTCATGGACAAGCTCGCCAAGGTTCCGCTGCGCTACCAGCCGGGCGAGCGGTGGATGTATTCGCTCTCCACCGACGTCTGCGGTGCGCTGGTGGAGAAGATCTCCGGCCAGCGCTTCGACACCTATCTGAAGGAGACGATCTTCGAGCCGCTCGGCATGCACGACACCGCCTTCTTCGCGCCGCCCGAAAAGGCCCCTCGCCTCGCCGCCAACTATCGCCGCGGCGCCGACAAGAGGCTGCAGCTCATGGACGATCCGCAGACGAGCGACTACCTGAGCGAACCCAGCTTCTTCTCCGGCGGCGGCGGCCTCGTCGGCACGACCGAGGACTATCTGCGTTTCTGCGAGATGCTGCGCCGCGGCGGCGAACTCGATGGCGCGCGCATCCTGGGGCCGCGCACCATCGAGCTGATGCGCATCAACCACCTGAAGGACGGCAAGGATCTCACCCGGATGGCTGTCGGCGGCTTCACGGAAACCGCCAACGAGGGCGTCGGCTTCGGCCTCGGCTTCGCTCAGACTCTCGATCCGGTGGCGACCGGCGCGCTCGGGACCGGCGACTACTACTGGGGCGGCGCCGCTTCGACCATCTTCTGGGTCGATCCGAAGGAGGACCTCGTGGCCGTCTTCATGACCCAGCTGATGCCGTCGGGAACCTTCAACTTCCGCGGCCAGCTGAAGAGCATCATCTACGCATCGATCGTGGAGTAGGCCGCCCTACCCCATCTTGAAGACGCAGACCTTGTTGCCGTCGAGGTCGCGGAAGTAGGCGCCATAGAAGCCGGGCATGCGCTCGCCGGGCGGGCCTTCGTCGGCCGCTCCGTTGGCGAGGGCGAGGTCGTAAACCTGCTTGACGACGTCTGCAGACTGCGCCGACAGCGCCACCATGTTGCCGTTGCCGGGTTGGGCCGGCTTTTCGTCAAAGGGCCGGCAAAGGGCGAGCATCGCCCCGCCGGCGCCGGCGTAGCCCTGCATCCGCTCGCTGCTGAAGCTGGGCTTGGCGCCCAGCGGCTGCAGAACGGCCTCATAGAAGCGCTTGGCCTTGTCGAGGTCGTTGCTGCCGATGGTGGCGTAACCGATCATGATGGCCTCCTTGTCCAGAATTCTGCGCCGGCATGGCGGCGCTGACGCTGCGTTCGTCTAGCGAGGCGTGCGCCCGGCCGCTAGCCTCGCGAGCATGGAAGCATCGGACGGCGGTCGCATCGCCCTGCGACTCGAGGAGCGCGCCCAAGGTGTCGTCGCGACCCTCGTCGTCGACAACCCGGCGCGGCTGAACGCCATGGGCTCGGAGCTGACGGCGGCCTTCGCCGGCGAAGTGCGCGCGCTCGCAGCCAATCCCGACCTGCGGGTGCTCGTCGTCGCCGGCGCCGGCGAGCGGGCCTTCATCGGCGGCGCCGACATTCGCGAGATGGCGATGATCGCCACGCCGAAGGCGGCCCGCGCCTTCATCCTCGGCATCCACGGCTGCTGCGCGGCCTTGCGCGCCCTGCCCGTCCCGGTGATCGCCCGCATCCAGGGCTACGCCTTCGGCGCCGGTCTGGAGCTGGCGGCCGCCTGCGACTCGAGGATCGCCGCCGACAGCGCGAGCTTCGGCATGCAGGAGGTGCGCCTGGGCATCCCCTCGGTGGTCGAGGCCGCCCTCCTGCCGATGCTGATCGGCTGGGGCCGGACGCGGCGCCTGCTGCTCACCGGCGACACCATCGGGGCGCAGCAGGCGCTGGCCTGGGGCCTCGTCGAGGAGGTGGCGCCGGCGATCGCCCTGGACGAGGCGGTCGAGGCCTGCATCCGGAGCATTCTCGCCTGCGGCCCTCAGGCGGTGCGCGACCAGAAGGCGCTGATCGGGCGCTGGGAGTCGTTGCCGCTCGCCCAAGCCGTCGCCGCCGGGGTGGAGAGCTTCGCCGGCGCCTGGCGCACCGACGAGCCGCGGGCGCTGATGGCGAAGTTCCTCGCCGACCGGGCGGCGCGCAAGGGCGCATCCTGACCTGGCGCAGCCATGCCATGGGGATTTGCGTTCCCGGCGCGAACACCCCAAAATGGACCGATTACCGAAGACGGAAATTTAGATGTCCTATTCCCATGGCGCGCCGTCGGGCGGGCCGGCCGGCGTTGTCGTCAAACCCGAGATCGACGTGAAGGCGATGCCGCAGATCCTGCGGCGGATCGTCGTCATGGCGCTGCGGACCGATCCGTTTCAGGTGGTTCTGGCGATGGGCTGCTCCCTGGTCGCCGCGGTCGCCGGCCTGACGGTGCCCAGGCTGTTCGGCGGCGCGGTCAATCAGGTGGCGGCGCTGCTGAAGACGCTGGATCACGCCCGCGCCCTGCATGAGAGCGCGCTGCAGCAGGCGCAGATTCTCTCGCGATCCGAGCAGTCGCTCTGGATCGCCGCCGGCCTGGTGGTCCTCGCCGGGACCGTGCAGGGGTTGCTCAACGGCTTTGGCGGCTATCAGGGCGAACTGGTCAGTCAGAAGGTCGCCTACCGGCTGAGGCTCGACTACTTCCAGCACTTGCAGCGGCTGTCGTTCCGCTTCCACGACAAAATCCACTCGGGCGACCTGATCACCCGCGGCATGATCGACCTCGATGGCACGCGCATGTTCATCCAGAACGGGATGATGCAGTCGCTGACGCTGGCGCTGCTGCTGGTGGTCGCCACCACCATGATGTTCCTCGCCGATCCACTGATGGCGGTGCTCGCCCTCGCCTTCGTCCCGTTCAGCGTCTACACCCTGGGCCGGGTCGGCTATCTGCTGCGCGTCGCCTGGATGCGGGTGCAGAACCTGATGAGCATCCTCACCCTGACCATGGAGGAGAACCTCCAGGGCATCCGCGTGGTGCGCGCCTTCGCCTCGCGCGGCTTCGAGATGGCCAAGTTCGACAAGGCCTCCACCGAGGCGCTGGCGCAGGCCTATCAGCGCATCCTCCTGCGCATGCGCGCGGTGAGGACCACCAACCTGACCTTCTACGCCTCGCAGGCCCTGGTGCTGTGGTACGGCGGCCACAAGGTCGCGGCCGGGCAGATGTCGCCCGGCCAGATGGCCGCCTTCATCCTCTACCTCAACATCCTGCAAGGCCCGGTGCGCCAGGTGATCATGATCGTCATGTCCGCCGCCAGGGCCACGGTCTGCGGCGGACGGCTGTTCGAGATTCTCGACACCCCAGCCGACATCGCCGATGCGCCGGGGGCGCAGCCGTTGAAGCCCACCAAAGGCGTGCTCCGCTTCGAGCACGTGGGATTCGCCTACGACGCCGGAAAGCCGATCCTGCACGACATCAGCTTCGCCGTCGGCCAGGGCCAGACGCTCGGCATCGTCGGGCCGCCCGGCAGCGGCAAGTCGACCATCGCCAACCTCGTGCCGCGGTTCTACGATGTCTCCGAGGGCCGGATCACCATCGACGGCGTCGACATTCGCGACGTCACCCTCGCCTCCTTGCGCGAATACGTCGGTCTGGTGCAGCAGGAAGCCTTCCTGTTCGATTCCACCGTGACCAACAATGTCGCCTACGCCGATCCCTGGGCCGAGGAAGCACGCATCGTCGGCGCCACCAGGACGGCGCAGTTGCACGACTACATCGCCAACCTGCCGGGCGCCTATTCGACCCGGATCGGCGAGCGCGGCGTGGCGCTTTCCGGCGGCCAGCGCCAGCGCATGTCGATCGCCCGGGGCGTCGTGCCCGGACCGGGGGTGATGATCTTCGACGACTCTACCGCCGCCATCGACGCCGTCACCGAAAAGCGGGTGCGCGACGCCCTCGCCGAAGCCACCCGGGCCAAGGCGACCATCATCATCGCCCACCGGCTCTCCTCGCTGATGCACGCCGACGAGATCATCGTGCTGGAGGAGGGCCGCGTCGTCGAGCGCGGCACGCACCGCGAGCTGCTGGCGCTGGGGGGCGAGTACCACGACCTCTACCAGTTGCAGAGCCGCACCGAGCAGGGCCTGTCGGTCGCCGACGCCACCATCCGGCGCAAGGTGACGGAGGCGGCGCAGTGAGCGACTTCGCCTTCGAGCGCGACGCGCCCGAACCGCCGGCCGGTCAGCGCCAGCGCAACGCCAACCTCGGCAGCGCCGAGGCCGAAGAGATCTTCATGGCGTTCGACACCCGCATCGTGCGGCGCTTCTTCGGCTTTCTGAAGCCGCACCCCGCGCCTCTGGTCGGGGCTCTGGTGGCCGTGGTGCTCTCGGCCCTGGCGCAGCTGATGCTGCCGCTGATGATCGGCCAGGCCGTGGACGTGGCCACCAGCGGCAGGGGCCAGGGCGCCCTGATGGACAAGGTGGTGCTGGAGTTCGCCGCTGCGGCGATCGTCTTCACCGTCACCTCCATCGTCTCGCAGTGGATGAGCGTGAAGCTGGCCCAGAAGGTCATCTTCGACGTGCGCCGCGCCATGTTCGAGCACTTCCAGGCGGTCTCGCTCTCGTTCATGGACAAGACCCACGTCGGCCGGATCATGGCGCGCCTGCAGGGCGACGTGAACGCCATGCAGGACTTCCTGGAAAGCTCGACCAGCACCATCGGCGACTTCGTGGTGCTGTTCGGGATCGTCTTCATGCTGCTGCACCTGAACCTGCAGCTGGGCCTGCTGACCATGCTGGTGCTGCCGGCCCTGATCGGCGTGCGCGCGGTGTGGCTGCCGCATTCCAAGAAGACCTTCCGGCGCGCCCGCGACGCCTCCTCGATCGCCAACGGCGCCCTGGCCGAGAACATCAGCGGCATCCGCACCGTGCAGGAGACGCGCCGCGAGGCGATGAACTTCGAACTCTACGAGGAGAAGGCCCGCGACAATATGAAGGCGGCGATCGACAGCGCCTTCATCGCCCAGCTGATGACGCCGACGGTGGCCGTCCTCACCGGCCTCGCCATGGCGGTGATCATCGTCATCGGCGGCAGCGAGGTGCTCTCGGGGCAGCTCAAGGTCGGCGAGATGGTGGCCTACGTGATCTTCGTGCAGCGCTTCTTCGAGCCGGTGCGCACCCTCTCGATGCAGTATACCGCGCTGCAGCGGGCCATGGCGGCGGGCTACCGCATCTTCGAGGTGCTCGACGTGCCGGTGACCCTGGTCGACAAGCCGCACGCCATCGATCTGGCCGACCCCGAGCCCACCGTCGAGTTCGATCACGTGACCTTCGGCTACGATCCGGACCGGCCGGTGCTGCGCGACGTCTCCCTTAAGGTGAAGCCGCGGCAGGTGGTGGCGCTCGTCGGCCCCACCGGATCGGGGAAGACCAGCATCATCTCGCTGGTGCGGCGCTTCTACGAGGTGGGCGCGGGCCGGGTGCTGGTCGGCGGCCATGACGTGCGCGACGTGACGCTGGCGAGCCTGGGCAAGACCATCGGCATGGTGCTGCAGGAGCCGTTCCTCTTCACCGGCACTATCGAGGAGAACATCCGCTACGCCTCGAACGCCACCCATGACGAGGTCGTCGCCGCCGCCAAGGCGGTGCGCGCCCACGATTTCATCGTCCGCCTGCCGCAGGGCTATGCGACGCCGCTCGGGCAGCGGGGCCGCAACGTCTCGCTGGGCCAGCGCCAGCTGATCTCCTTCGCCCGCGCCCTCGTCATCAATCCGAAGATCCTCATCCTCGACGAAGCCACCGCCAACATCGACAGTTTCACCGAACTGGAAATCCAAAGGGCGCTGCGGGCCCTGTTCGCCGGGCGCACCTGCCTCGTCATCGCCCACAGGCTGGCGACGGTGCGCGACGCAGACGAGATCATCGTGCTCCAGGCCGGGCGCATCGTCGAACAGGGCCGGCACGAAGCCCTGATCTCCCAGGGCGGCCTCTACGCCAGGCTGTACGCTTCCAGCCACGGCTCGTTCGACGACCTGCCCGGCGAAGGCGAGGCGCGGGCCGACCGCGAGGTCATGCTGACGTGAGCCGCGACATCGCCTCGCTGGCCGGCGCCATCGCCCTCGCCCTGGCCGCCCTCCTGGCGCTGGGCGCCCCGGCGCAGGCGGCGCCGCTGCGGCTCGAGCGGGTGGTGCTGATCCAGCGTCACGGCGTGCGCCCGCCGACCTCCTCCAACGCCGAACTCGCCCGATACGCCGCCCAGCCCTGGCCGGCGTGGCCGGTCGCGCCGGGCGAGCTGACGCCGCACGGCGCCCGGACCGTCGCCCTGGTAGGCCGGACCCTGCGCGCCGCCTACGTGCGGGCCGGCCTTCTCCCCAGGATCGGCTGCCCGGCGCCGGGGGCCGTCACCGTCTGGGCCGACGGCACCGAGCAGCGCACCCGGCTCAGCGGCCAGACGCTGGCCAGGGCGCTGGCGCCGGGGTGCGCGGCCAAGGCGTTCTGGACCGCGGACGCCGCCGACCCGGTCTTCTTCGGCCACGGCGGCGCCTGCCACGTCGACGCCGACTGGGCGCGCCAGGCGGTGCTGGCCGACGCCGGCCCGGGCGGCCTCGAGACGCCGGCGACGCGCCGCGCCCTCGCCGCCCTGCAATCGGTGCTCGCCCCCGACGCCTGCGAGGGCGGCAAGGGCTATTGCTTTTCCGGCGCCGACAGCCTCGCGGGCAAGCGGCCCACCGGGCCGCTCTTCCTCGCCGCCAGCCTCTCCGAGGACCTGCTGCTGGAATATGCCGAGGGCATGCCGCTCGCCGACATCGGCTGGGGCCGCGCACCGCCGGCGGTGATCGGCCGGGCCATGGCGACGCACGAGCGGGTGGTGCAGATCAGCTGGCGCGCCCGCTACGTCGCCGCGCGGCTGGGCGGACCGATGGCCCGGCTGATGCTGGGCTTCCTGCATGGCCGCCCGATCGATCTGCCGGATGGGCTGCAGACGACGCCATCGACCCGGGTCCTCGCCCTGGCCGGCCACGACGCCAACATCGCCTTCATGGGCGCGGTGTTCGGCCTCGACTGGCGCCTGCCCGGCGAGCCTGACTCCACCGCCCCCGCGACGGCCCTGGCCTTCGAGCTGTGGCGCGACGGCGCCACCAGCGCGCGCTACGTGCGCCCGGTGATCTACTACGAGAGCCTCGATCAGCTGCGCAGCCTCTCCCCGCCGCTGGCCCGGCGGCTGCCGCTGCGCTTCTCTGGCTGCGCGGAAGGTCCCCTGGGCGCCTGCCCGCTGGCGAAGCTCGAGCGGCGCGTCGAGGCGGTGGTCCCGGCCGGCTGCGGCGCGCTCGAACACCCCCCGCTCGACGACCCCCTGGCGGCGTCCACGACGAAGCCCTAAGCTTGGCTTGGCCGCCGTCGGGTTGCGGTCGCAGTTGCCCGAGGCTCGCCATGAGAGGCGCCTGCCACCGCGCGCTTCGCGCCCTCCTCATCCTGGCCCTGCCGCTCGCGCTCGCCGGCTGCGGCATCAACGCCATCCCCACCAAGCAGGAGACGGTCAAGGAGAAGTGGGCCGACGTCCAGGCCGACTATCAGCGCCGCGCCGACCTGATCCCCAACCTGGTGGCGACGGTGCAGGCCTACGCCCAGCAGGAGCGCACCGTGCTGACGCAGGTGACCGAGGCGCGCGCCAGGGCCACCGCCGTCAACGTCAACGCCTCGACCCTGACCGATCCGGCAGCGTTCCAGAAGTTCCAGCAAGCGCAGGACCAGCTCTCGTCGTCGCTGGGACGGCTGCTGGCGGTGAGCGAGCGCTATCCGAACCTGAAGTCGAACCAGAACTTCCTGGCGCTGCAGGCGCAGCTCGAAGGCACCGAGAACCGCATCGCCATCGCACGGCGCGACTACAATCGCGCCGTGCGCGACTACAACGTCACCCTGCGCGTGCTGCCAACCTCGATCTGGGCGCACACCTTCTATTCCAGCGCCAAGCCGATGCAGCCCTTCGCCGCCACCGAGGCGGCGCAGGCGGCGCCGCAGGTGCAGTTCAATCTGAACGGGCCGACTGCGGGCGCGCCGCCCGTCGCCGCCCAGCCCGGCGCCACGCCGCCGGCGGCCAATGCGCCCGGCCAGTGAGCGCTAGGCCACATCGGCTCGTCGGCGCCTGGCTCGCCGCCCTGGTCGGGCTCTGCGTCGCCCTCGCCGCGCCGGCGTTCGCCGCGCCGACGTTTCCGCCCCTCACCGGGCGGGTGGTGGACGACGCCCACGTGCTCTCGGCGCAGACGGCGGCGGACCTCACCGCCAAGCTCGCAGCGCTCCAGGCCAAGACCACCCGCCAGCTCGTGGTGGTCACCCTGTCCAGCCTGCAGGGCTATGACATCGCCGACTACGGCTACCAGCTCGGCCGCGCCTGGGGCATCGGCCAGAAGGGCTTCGACAACGGCGCCCTCTTCATCGTCGCGCCCAAGGAGCACAAGGTCAGGATCGAGGTCGGCTATGGCCTGGAGCCGATCGTTACCGATGCGCTCTCCAGCGTCATCCTGCAGACCCAGGTGCTGCCGAAGTTCCGCGCCGGAGACGTCCAGGGCGGCGTGGTGGCCGGGACCGATGCGCTGATCGCCCAGCTCAGCCTCGATCCCTCGGCGGCCGAGGCCAAGGCCGCCCAGGCCGCTCAGGTCTCGGCGCAGAACCAGCGCCAGGGCGGCTCGCCGATCGGCGCCGTCCTTGGCCTGATCATCGTCTTCGTGGTCTTCTCCAGCCTGTTCCGTTCGCACTTGGGCGGCGGCGGCATGGGCTGGCTGCTGCCGATGATGATCCTCGGTGGCGTCGGCAATCGCGGCGGCTGGGGCGGAGGCGGCTTCGGTGGCGGCGGCTTCGGCGGCGGAGGCGGCTTCGGAGGCGGCGGCGGCTCGTTCGGTGGCGGCGGCGCTTCGGGGAGCTGGTGACGTGCTGACCCAGGACGACCATCGGCGCATCGAGGCGGCCGTCGCCGAGGCCGAGGCGGGCTCTTCGGGCGACATCCTCGTCGTCCTGGCCGGCGAGGTCTCGTCCTATCGCGAGACGCCGATCGCCTGGGGCGCGGCCGTGGCCCTCGTCGTCCCGCCCATCCTGCTCGCCGCCTCGCTTGGCCGGCTCGTGACCGCGGTCAGCGGCGGCGGCTGGACCGCGGCCCAGGCGGGCGCGCTCCAGCCCCAGATCGGCGCTATCCTCACCGGCTATGTGGTGAGCCAGCTGGTGCTCTTCGCCGCCACAGTGCTCCTCGTCTCCGCGCCTCCCGTGCGCCGGGCGCTGACGCCGCGCTTCCTGAAGCGCCATCGGGTGAAGAAGGCGGCGTTCCACCACTTCGCGGCGGCGCATGCCCACGCCAAGGACAGCGACACCGGCGTCCTCGTCTTCGTCGCCCTGGTCGACCGGCAGGTGCAGATCCTGGCCGACAGGGCCATCCACGAGAAGGCCGGCGATGCGGTCTGGAAGGCCGCCGCCGCCGCCATCCAGACCGGCATGAGGCGCCCCGATCCGACTTCCGGCATCCTCGAGGCCATCGGCCTGTGCGGCGCAGCCCTGAAGGCGCACTTCCCCTCCAGCCGCCGTCGCCGCGCCGACCGGCCAACGGAGGTCTAGCCGGGCCAGGGCTGGAAGTTCGGAGCGCGGCGCTCGATCAGCGCCATGGCGCCCTCGCGAGCGTCGGGATGCGAAAGCTGAGCCTGCGTCAGCCGGTCCGAATCCTCAAGCGCCGGCCCCATGGCTTCGGAGAGATGGCGCCAGACCTGCGACTTCATCACCGCGATCGCGCCCGGCGAGATCTGGCTCGCCAGCTCGTTCACGTAGGCCTCCACCTCGTCCAGCAGCATCTCGGCCGGGAACACGCGGTCGAGCAGGCCGATGCGCTGCGCCTCCTCGGCGTCGATGCGGCGCGAACTCCAGAGCAGATCCAGGGCGCGGCTCAGCCCCACCAGCCGCGGCAGCACCCAGCTCGCGCCGTGTTCGGCGATCAGGCCGCGCTTGGAGAAAATCGTGGTGAAGCTCGCGGTCGCGGACCCGAAGCGCAGGTCGCTCATCATCGCCAGGATGAAGCCGGCGCCGGCGGCCACCCCGTTCACCGCAGCGATCACCGGCTTGGAGACCAGCGGCAGATAGCTGAATATCCCCGGCGGATCGCGCCGCCCCTCGCCGCCCCGGTCCGCGGACGGGGCGGCGCCGCCCGCCTCGGTGGTGGCGCGCAACACCTGCGCGTCGATGCCCGAGCAGAAGCCGCGGCCCTCGCCGGTAAAGGCGATGGCGCTCACCTGCGGATCGGCCTCGCAGCGGCGCACCAAGTCACGGATGTCGGCGAGCATCCGGTAGGTCAGCGCGTTCAGAGCCTGCGGTCGATCGAGCCGGATCAGGCCGAGTCGCCCGCGGTTCTCGAACTGGATCTCGTCCTGGCTCATGGCGCGCCTCTCCCTGTGCTGGAAGCAGCTTGCGGCCCAAACCCAGCTGCATCAAGGCCCGCGACAGGCCCCCGCGCTAATGGATCAGCGTCTGAGAGATCCGGTAGGCGGCCGGCAGCATGAGCACGCCGATCAGGCAGGGGAAGATGAACAGGATCAGCGGCAGCATCATCTTGGCCGGCAGGGCCATGGCCTTTTCCTCGGCGTGCAGCATGCGCTTGGCGCGCATGTCCTCGGAGAAGACGGCCAGGGTCTCGCCCAGGCTGGTGCCCATCTCCTCGGCCTGGCGCAGCATGGTGGCGAGGCTGCCCGCCTCGGCGATGCCGAGCCGGTCGGCGAACGCGGTCCAGGCCTCCTTGCGCGAACGGCCGGCGCGCAGCTCCAGGGTGAGAACGCGCAGGTGCTCGGCCATGCCCGGATAGCGCCGCTGCAGTTCGTCGGTGACCCGCGAGACGGCGGCGTCCAGGGAAAGACCCGCCTCCACCGAAGCCACCAGCAGATCGAGCAGGTCGGGGAAGCCCTCGCGGTATTCCAGCTCGCGCTTGGCGCGCTTGGCGGAGACCACCTTGTCTGGCCCCAGGAAAGCCGCCAGAGCCAGGGCCGCGGCGATGGCGACCGGCGTCATGCCGCCCTTGTGCAGCGCCCAGGGCAGCACCACCACCATGACGGCGATGGCCGCGATCATCGCCGCCGCCCGGGCGCCGAGGTACACGGCCACGGCCTCGCGGCTGTAGTAGCCGGCCTGCACCAGCTTCGCCCGGATCGCCGACACCTGCGACGGGTCCTGGATCGCCAGCCGGTCGCCCAGCCGGCGCACGCCGGAGACCACGCCGGAGAACACTTCGGCGGGGCTGGGCGCCTCGGCGGCGAGCGGGCCGGGCGCGACGGGGCCGCCGGCGAGGCGCTCGCGACGACGCGAGGCGGCCGCGAAGTTGCGCAGCATGATGAAGCTGACGCCGCCGACGCCGACGGCGATCAAGCCAAAGGCGATGGCGGTGACGAGGTTGACCAGCAGGTTCGGGTCCATGGCGTCAGATCCGCATGTCGATCATGCGCCGCATGATCAGGTTGCCGATGACCATCCAGACCGCCATTCCGGCGAGGCCGATCTGAATGAACCGGGCGTGGTAGACGCTGGCGTAATAGGTGTGGTTCGCCACGTTGATGAAGATGAAGCAGACGATGGGCGCGGCGGTGAGGATGTAGGCCGAGACGCGGCCCTCGGACGACGCGGCGCGGATCTTCAGGCGCATCTTGTGGCGCTCGCGCACCGTGCGCGCCAGCATCTTCAGAAGGCCGGTCAGGTTGCCGCCGGCCTTTTCCTGCAGGCGGATGGCGGCGGAGAAGAGGTCGACGTCAGCGTGGCGGCAGCGATCGGCGATCCGGCCGACGGCCTGCTCGAGGGTGGCGCCATAGGCGATCTCGTCCGCGGCCATGCCGAACTCCGATCCCACCGGATCGGGCAGTTCGCGCCCAACCAGCGAGATCGCGGTGGGGATCGGGTGGCCGGCCTCCAGGCTGCGCACCATCACCTCCAGCGCCTGCGGCAGCTGCAGGCTGAGCCCCTTGGCGCGGCGGCCGGCCATGAGGTTCAGGTAGATCAGCGGCGCGGCGACGCCGAACGCCACGGCGGCGCCCAGGGCGACGAAGACGTTGTGGGTCGCGGCGAGGCCGCCGACGGCGCCGACAAGCACCACGCCGACGATGGCCAGCGCCCAGCGCCGCGGCTCGACGGCGACGCCGGAGCGGATCACCAGGTCGGCAAGCCAGGCCCAGCTGAAGATCGAGCGGCCGTCCTCGGTAAGGCCGCGCTGCTTGCGCAGCTCCACCACCAGTTCGCCCAGCGAGCCGACGCGCTGGGCCAGCGCCAGGCGCTGGTTCACGGCGCGGCGGGCGCGGCCGACGTTGAAGAGCCCCACCAGCGCCTGACCCAGCGAGAACACCGCCGTGAAGATCAGGATCAGGAAGGCGAGATGCGGATCGAGATGCATGGCGCGCGTCCTCAGGCCAGGGGCCGGCCAGGATCGAAATTCGCGGTGTCGTAGCGGATGCCGCGCCGGATCATTTCGTCCATGCACTTGGGGCGAAGGCCGGTGGCGCGGAACTCGCCCACCACCTTGCCGTCGGCTTCGGTGGAGACCCGGTGGAAGGCGAAGATTTCCTGCATCTGCACCACCTGTCCCTCCATGCCGGTGATCTCGGTGACGCTGGTCAGGCGCCGCTGGCCGTCCGAAAGGCGCATCACCTGCACGATCAGCCCGACCGCCGAGGCGATCTGGCCGCGTATGCTCTCCGGCGGCAGGCGCATCCCCGACATGGCGACCATCTGCTCGAGCCGGGTGATGGCGTCGCGCGGGGTGTTGGCGTGGATCGTCGCCATCGAGCCTTCGTGGCCGGTGTTCATCGCCTGCAGCATGTCGAAGGCTTCCTCGCCGCGCACCTCGCCCAGGATCACCCGATCGGGGCGCATGCGCAGGGCGTTCTTGACCAGTTCGCGCTGACGGATCTCGCCCTTGCCCTCGATGTTGGGCGGCCGCGTCTCCATGCGCACCACGTGCGGCTGCTGCATCTGCAGCTCGGCGGCGTCCTCGATGGTGATCAGGCGTTCCTTGTGGCGGATGGCGGCCGAAAGCGCGTTGAGCAGCGTCGTCTTGCCCGAGCCGGTGCCGCCGGAGATAACCGTCGAGACCCGCGAGCGCACCGCGCCGTAAAGGAACTCGGCGACGCCGGGAGGCATGGCGCCCACCCCGACTAGGCGCTCCAGATTGTAGGGCTTCTTGGAGAACTTGCGGATCGAGACGGCTGCGCCGTCGATGGCGATCGGGGCGATGGCGGCGTTGACGCGGCTGCCGTCGGGCAGGCGCGCATCCACCATCGGCGAGGACTCGTCGATGCGCCGGCCGACCGTGGCGACGATGCGGTTGACGATGCGCAGCAGGTGGTCGTTGTCGCGGAAGCGCACCGGGGTCATTTCCAGCTCGCCGCGGCGCTCCACGTAGACCTGGAAAGGGCCGTTGATCAGGATGTCGGCGATGGAGTCGTCCTTGAGCAGCGGCTCGATGGGACCCAGCCCGACCATCTCGTCGAACACCGACGCGCCCAGTTCGTCGAGTTCCGCCCCGTTCAGCGCCAGCCGCTCGCTGCGGGCGACCTCGCCCACCAGGCGGCGCACCTGGCGGCGCATCTCGGTCTCGTCGAGCTTGTCGAGCTTGGAGAGATCGATCTCCTCGATCAGCTTGGCGTGCAGCTTCAGGCGCACGTCCAGCATGGCGTCGCCGGCCGACGTGGGCGCCGGCTCGGCCGCCGGCTCGGTCTGGAACGAAAGTCTGGGCGGGGGCTCGGCGGCGGCGCCCGGCTCGTCGGCGGGATCGGAGATCACCAGCCGGGCCGGCTCGGCGCCGCCGCGGCGGAAGCTGAATCTGGCCATCAGGCGCGCCTCTGGCGCCGCTCGGCGGCCGGGCCGGTCAGCCGGTCGACGAGCACGCCGATGTCGCGCACCAGCTTGGAGCGCGGCCGATGATGGCTGATGGCGCCGCCGAGATTGACCGAGGCCGCCGCCGCCTCCCAGTCGGAGGTGACGCCGCCGTCGGCCTTGCGCTGCAGCGCCTTCTCGGCCTCGGCGAGCGAGGGCGCAGGGCCGAAGACGCGGCTCGCCAGCCGGTTGAGGATGACCCTGGGCGCCGTGGCCTCGGGGAGTTCGGTCTCGATCTCCGAGGCCAGGGCGCGCGCCGCCAGGAGGGCGGGCACGGTCAGCTCGGCCACCACCAGGATCTCGTCGGAGCCGGAGAGCACGTCGAGGGTCCAGGGCTGCTGGTGGCGCGGCAGATCGACGACGATCCAGTCATAGACCTGCGAGGCGACTTCCAGGAGCCGGCACACCGCGGTCTGGCTCACCTTGGCGAAGGCTCGCGGATCGCGCGGCGCGGCCAGCAGCTCCACGCCGCCGCCGGCGCGCACCGAAAAGGCGCCCAGCAGGGCCGCGTCGATCCGCTCGGGCGAGACCGAGGCGTCGCTCAGCCGCATGTTGGCGGTGGCCCCCAGATAGGCGGCGGCGGCGCCGTCGGCGAGGTTGAGGTCCACCAGGGCCACGCGCCGTTCGGCGCCGGCGCGGTGGGCGAGGATCGTCGCCATCTCCACGGCGATGGTGGTGGCGCCGCAGCCGCCCATCGAGCCGACCACCGTCCAGCAGCGCGCGCTGGCGGGCGCAGCCTGCGCCGGCGCCTCGCGCAGCAGCGCCGCGCCGGCGCGGCAAAGCTCGTCCGGGCTCAACGGCGGTTCGATCACGTCGGAGCGCGGCAGCTTCATCAGCGCCCGGGCAAGGCCAGCGGGCAGGTGCGCGCCGGCGAGCAGCACCGCCGGCGGCGACGCCCGCCCGGCCAGGGCGGTGACGGCGGCGACGAGGGCCGAGGCATCCACGGATTCGGCGTCGATCAGGATCAGCTCCAGCGCCGCGTGCAGCGAGCCGACGAACTCCAGCTGATCGCCGCCCGCCACCTCGATCCGGGCGCCGTTCCACGCCTCCTTGGCGACCGGCGCGAAACGTTCGCCGATCACCAGCACCTGGCGACCGCGCAGCGCCTCCGCGGTCATCGCCCCTTCGCTGATGGCCCCGTCGCTCATGGCCCCGTCGCTCATGGCCCCGTCGCTCATCGCTTGGCGACCCCGGGGGCGGCGTCCGCCGGCCGCAGGTCGCCGTCGGGGTTGCGCGGCGCGCCCGGTGCGCTCTTGCCGTCGAGGATCACGTCGATGGCGCTGGCCTCGGCGGAGTTCTTCAGCGGGTTGGGGAGATCGCCGACGTGGTCCACCGGCGCGGTCAGATGCGGGGTGACGATGATCACCAGTTCGGTCTCGTTGCGCTGCCAGTCGGCCGAACGGAACAGCGCCCCCAGGATCGGCACGTGCGAGGCGCCAGGTATCTGGTTGACGGTGTTGGAATAGTTGCGCTGGAACAGGCCGGCGATGGCGAAGCTCTGGCCGTCGGCCAGCTCGATCTCGGTGGAGGCGCGCCGCATGGCGATGGCCGGCACCTGGAAGCCCTGGATGTTGACGCCGTCCTTGGGGTCGAGCTCGCTGACCTCGGGCGCCACCTTCAGCACGATCTGGCCGTTGTCCTCCACGGTGGGCGTGACGTTCAGCTTCACCCCGAACTGCTGGAACTGGATGGTGGTGCCGAGATTGCCGTTGGGGATCGGCACCGGGAACTCGCCGCCGGCCAGGAAGCTCGCTTCGTGGCCCGACATGGCCACCAGGTTCGGGCGCGCCAGCTCGCGGATCGCGCCCTTCTGCTCCAGGGCGGCGATGTCGGCGTCGATGTTCCACTGGCCGAAGCGGCCGTTGACGCCGATGGTCGCCTGGGGCGCGATGCCGCTCGGCAGGGTCGAGCCCGACGAGAAGGTGAAGCCGGAAAGGGTGTGGACGTTGATGTTGAGGCCCAGATCCTTGATCGCCGAATGCGAGGCCTCCAGCACCCGCACGTCGACCTGCACCTGCTGGGCCGCGCGGATGGTCAGCTCGTCGTCCACCGCCTTGGGCGCATAGCGCTCGGCGATCTCGTCGGCGCGCGTGGCGACGGCGGGCGTCGAGACCTCGCCGGTGAGCAGGATGTCGCCGGCGAAGTCGGAGGCGGTGATCTTCTGGCCGGGCAGCGCCAGGCCGAGGTCGGCCTGCAGGCTGGCGATGTCGTGGCCGACACGCACGTCCACCACCTGCGCCAGGCGGTGCTGCTTGTCGTAGATCAGGATGTTGGTGACGCCGAGCTGCTTGCCGCGCACGTAGAAGCTGCGGTCGGTGGTGGCCACCAGCGACAGCGTGTCCGGCTGGGCCACGACGATCTCGCTCGCCGGATAGTCGAGGCGGAACGCCGCCGACTTGTCCTTGGGCACCACGATGGTCTGGGTCCCGCCGCCGACCTCGGAGATCTGGGCGTGGGCGGGGGCCAGGGCGGACGCGCTCAGCACCGCGGACGCCATGAGAAGGGAAAGCTGTTTCATGGGTGATCTCTTTGAGGGGACCGGGCCGGTCAGGCGCCGACGCCGTAGCCTTCGGACGGCACCTGGACCGTCGAGGACACGTCCCCGTGCACGACCAGGATGGAATGGGTGCGACCTGGCGCCCGCGGCGCGGGCCTGGCGGCCGGATGCGGCGCACCGCCCGCGTGCGCCGGGCCGGCGCCGACGCGCACGCCGATGCTGGCGAGGTCGAAGACGGCCATGGGCTTGACCGGCGCGATCGAGGCGCTGCCGGTGCGGCGCAGCGCCAGCGACAGGGTTCCGGCCTGCGCCGCCAGGGCCAGGGTCTCGGCGTCGTGCGGCGAGACCTCCAGCGTCGCGGTGTGGGCCACCGCGGCCTGGGTCGAGGTGGGGTCGGCGTTGAGGTCCATGCCCAGCACGCGCACGTCCTGCAGCACCAGGCCCGAGACCAGCCGCTTGCCCTGGCCGGCGCCCGAGAGGTCGGTGAGATTGCAGGTCAGCACCACGTCGACGCGGTCGCCCGGCATCACGTGGCCGCCGCCGCCGGCGACGTCGGAGACCCCGATGGTGTAGGCGCGCATGCCGGCGTCGATGATCGCCGCGACGGTGGGCCGCGCGCCGCCGCCGCTGAGCTTGTCGGCCAGCACCGGCTCGTGCGCCACCATCGGCGTCAGCGCGATCGGCGGGCCGCCGGCTTGCGAGAGGATCTGGCGCGGGTCGGAAAAGGCGCCGCGCGGCGCCGCCCCGACCGGCAGATGCTCCACCGTCAGGCGCGCCGCGTCGAGCTTGGCGCCGTAGGCTATGTCGGTGCTGGCCACCACCACCGG
>Ga0307374_10003615_pt1 | contig 26255 bp, 24 predicted proteins | sample OX3MG_FD_202532 | JGI IMG/M metagenome (GOLD analysis project Ga0307374, IMG submission 202532) | Soil microbial communities from Risofladan, Vaasa, Finland - OX-3 | ecosystem: Environmental > Terrestrial > Soil > Coastal area > Acid sulfate soil | place: Finland: Risofladan, Vaasa | collected...
GGGAAGGACCTTCCTCGCCTCGCCATGGCCCACGACATCCCCTATGTGGCGACCGCGACGGTGGCCGATCTCCACGATCTCGAGGAGAAGGTGGTGCGCGCCATGGAGTTCCGCGGCGCCCGCTACCTCCATATCCTCGTTCCCTGCCCCCTCGGATGGGGCTCGAGTCCCAGCGACACGATCAAAGTGGCCCGGTTGGCCACGGAGACCGGCCTCTTTCCTGTGTACGAGGCCGTAGACGGCGGGATCACCGCGGTGTCGCCCATCCGCCACCGGACGCCGGTCGAGGCCTACTTGTCGATCCAGAGTCGCTACGCTCACCTTTTCGGGGACGAGCCCCGCGTCGACATCATCGCCCGCATCCAAGCAATCGCCGATTCGAACATCTCGACCTACGGGCTGCTCGACCCCGATTTCGACGGCATCGACCCGGAGGAGGTGGTTGTCTGATGGAGCTCCCGTTCGCCATCACTCTCGACGTCGGCTCGAGCCGCGCCAACCGGACCGGTTCGTGGCGGGTCAACCGGCCCAGCTACGTCGACCGGCTTCCGCCGTGCAACGACGCCTGTCCGGCCGGCGAGGACATCCAGGGCTGGCTCTACCGGGCTGAGTCCGGTGAGTATCAGGAGGCGTGGCGCCGGCTGGTCGAGGACAACCCGTTCCCGGCCGTGATGGGCCGCATCTGTTACCACCTCTGCGAGACGGCGTGCAACCGGGCCCAGCTGGACGAAGCAGTGGGAATCAATGCCGTGGAGCGATTCCTCGGTGACCTGGCCATCGAGCGGGCCTGGGCCCTGCCGACGCCCGGGGTCGACAGCGGAAAGCGTGTCCTCGTGGTCGGGGCCGGCCCAGCCGGGCTCAGCGCCACCTACCATCTGCGGCGGCTCGGCCACTACGTCCGCCTGGTCGACTCGGCACCGATGTTCGGGGGCATGATGCGCTACGGCATCCCGGCCTACCGACTTCCCCGTGCGGTCCTCGACGCAGAGATCGCCCGGATCATCGCGCTCGGTGTCGACGTGAACCGTGAGCACATTGTTGGAGACATCGAGCTCGAGCGCAGCAGAGGTGGCTTCGACGCCGTCTTTCTGGCCGTGGGGGCCCAACTGGCCCGGCGGATCGACATCCCGGCCGGTGACTCGTCGCGCGTCGTCGACGCCATCTCACTCCTTCACCGGGTGGCCGACGATGACCCACCCCTTCTCGGTCGCCGGGTCGTTGTCTACGGAGGAGGGGACACTGCAGTCGATGCAGCCCGGACTGCCCGGCGCCTCGGTGCCACTGATTCGGTCATCGTCTACCGGCGCAATCGGGAACGGATGCCGGCCCACGAGGATGAGCTCGAAGAGGCGCTGGGCGAGGGCGTGACCATGCGTTGGCTCTCGACGGTCAGCGGATTCGAAGGCGATCGCCTCGTGCTCGAGAAGATGCGCCTCAACGAGGAGGGATTTCCTGAGCCGACCGGCGAGACCGAGAGCCTCGATGCCGACTCGCTGGTACTGGCACTGGGTCAGGACACCGATCTCTCCCTCCTCGATCAGGCCCCGGACGTCCATGTCGAAGATGGGGTGATCGAGATCCGACCGACCATGATGACCGGCGAGAGCGGCGTGTTCGCCGGGGGGGACTCGGTTCGCTCCTCCCGAACAGCGACAGTTGCCATCGGACATGGAAAGAGCGCCGCCCACAGCATCGACGCCTACCTGTCCGACCACCTGACCGACGAACCTGTCCGGCACGAGCTGGCCACGTTCGACCGCCTGAACACGTGGTACTACGCGGATGCCCCACGGATGACGCGTCCGGAGCTCGAACGGGTGCGGCGGCAGAGTACATTCGACGAGGTTGTCGGGAGCTTGACCGAGGAGAATGCACTGTTCGAAGCTCGCCGGTGCCTGTCGTGTGGAAACTGCTTCGGATGCGACAACTGCTTCGGCGTCTGCCCGGACAACGCGGTGATCAAGCTGGGTCCATCGCAGGGCTACAAGTTCGACTTCGAGTTCTGCAAGGGCTGTGGCATCTGCGCCCAGGAATGCCCGTGCGGGGCGATCGACATGGTGCCAGAGCAGATCTGACCCCTGGTCCAAGTGGTGAGCCAGGGGCCGTCGTATCGTGGTCGCCGAGGGATGGTGGCGAAGGGGCCCGCAAACCTGGCTGACCCGAATCCCTCCCCGTGTCGTTGATGTCCGCTCCGACCGCCGGCCGCCGCACCGCCCACAAGGCTGCCCAGTGTGAGGAGATCGGGCTGGATCGACGAACTACTCGGCAGCCCTCGGATTCGACATCGTCTCGAGATCCCGGGCATGGGTGGCTCTCGGGGCCCGACCCAGTCGTTCCTCGATGGCCAACACTTGTCGGGTGGTCTTCAAAACGGTGTCCGGGTTCAGGCTCATCGAGTCGATCTCGAGTTCCACCAGGAACTCAGCCATTTCCGGATAGTCGGAAGGCGCCTGTCCGCAGAGGCCCGAATGCATGCGGTTCCGACGACAGCCTTCGACGGCCAGGCGAATCATCTGTTTCACGCCCTCGTCTCGCTCGTCATAGTCGAAGGCCACGATCTCACTGTCCCGATCCACGCCCAGGGTGAGTTGCGTCAGGTCGTTCGAACCGATGGAAAAGCCGTCGAAATACTGGGCAAAGCGGTCGATCAAGATGACGTTGTTGGGAATCTCGCACATGGCATAGATCTCGAGGTCGTTCTCCCCACGTCGGAGGCCAAGCTCAGCCATGCGTTCGAGTACCTGTTCGGCCTCCGCGATTCGCCGGACAAACGGGATCATGAGCACAACGTTTGTCAGTCCCATCACTTCACGCACCCGCCGCATGGCCTTGCATTCCAGGGCGAATCCATCGGCGTACGCGGGGTGAGCGTACCGGGAGGCTCCGCGAAAGCCGATCATCGGATTGCTCTCTTTCGGCTCGAAGTCCGCCCCGCCGAGGAGGCTGGCGTACTCGTTCGTCTTGAAGTCGGACATGCGAACGACGACTGGCTTTGGCCAGAAGGCGGCTGCGATGGTGGCGATGCCTTCGGCGAGTCGTTCGACGAAGAAGCAGCCCCCGTCGGGATAGCCGTTGATCAGCCGGTCTAGCTTACGACGCACCTCGGGATCGGTCACCTGCTCAGGGTGGGCCAGGGCGAGTGGGTGGGCCCGAATCGACTCGCTGATGATGAATTCCATCCGCGCCAGACCCACTCCGTCATTGGGTAGGAACGAGCTCTTGAAGGCCAGGTCAGGGTTGCCGAGGTTGATCATGATCTTCGTCGCCGGCCGGGCCAGCTCGCCCACGTCGTCCCGTTCCACCTGATAGCCGATGGCGCCCTCATAGACGAAGCCGGTGTCACCTTCGGCACATGAGACGGTGACCGTCTCACCACCTCCCAACTTGATTGTCGCATCCCCCGTTCCGACCACGGCGGGAATCCCGAGCTCGCGGGCAATGATGGCAGCGTGGCAGGTGCGACCGCCCCGATTGGTGACGATCGCCGCCGCTGTCTTCATCACCGGTTCCCAGTCCGGCGTGGTGGTGTCGGCGATCAATACCTCACCGGGAAGAAAGTCTGGGAGGCGAACGACGTTCTCGACTACCCGTGCCGTGCCTGACGCGATCCTTCCACCCACCGAGCGCCCCTGGGTGACGATCTCGCCGCCGTGGTCCAGGACATAGGTCTCGAGTGTGGAGACCTTGTGTTGGGACACGACCGTCTCTGGCCGGGCCTGGACGATGTAGAGCTGGGCGTCCAGACCGTCCTTGGCCCATTCGATGTCCATGGGTTGCCCGTAGTGAGACTCGATGGTCATGGCGATGTCGGCCAGCTCGAGTACATCTGTATCGGTGATGCAGAAGGAGTCGCGATCAGACTTTGGCGTGGGAATGCTCCGAGTGGTGTGCTTCGTCTCGCCGTCGACGAAAACCATCTTCACCGCTTTGTCGCCGAGCAGGCGTCGGAGCACGACCCGATGTCCAGTAACCAGGCTCGGTTTGTGAACGTAGAACTCGTCCGGATCCACAGCCCCCTGGACAACGTTCTCGCCCAACCCGTATGCGCCGGTGATGAAGACCACGTCACGGAAGCCAGACTCGGTGTCGAGGGTGAACATCACGCCCGATGAAGCCAGGTCCGACCGGACCATCTTCATCACACCGATCGAAAGTGCCACCTTGAAATGGTCGAAGCCTTGATCGATGCGGTAGTGAATCGAGCGGTCGGTGAACAGGCTGGCGAAGCACCGTCGGCAGGCGTCGAGCAGGCTTTCCGCGCCGCGGACGTTGAGATAGGTCTCCTGCTGACCAGCAAAGCTTGCCGAGGGCAGGTCTTCGGCTGTGGCTGACGAACGCACGGCCAGACTGACGTCCTCCCCGTACTCCTCCTGCAGGCACCGATAGCCGGCGAGGATCTCGTCAGCAAGCTCCGGCGGAAGACTGGCACCGTAGACGAGCTCACGCGCCCGCTTGGAGCGACGCCTGAGGTCAGCTACATCGTTCGGATCGAGGCGGTCCAGTGCGTCATGCAGCGGATCGATGATCCCTGCCTGGTCGAGCAGGTTGGCAAAGGCTTCCGCCGAAGTGGCGAACCCATTGGGCACGCGGACACCACGGCCGGAGAGGTGTTGATAGAGCTCACCGAGCGAGGCGTTCTTCCCCCCGACCTTCGAGACATCCCCGATGCCGAACTCGCCGAAGAAGGACACAAATTTCGGTTTGGTCACGGCGGTCCCTCCTCTGGCGATTTGCTCGTGTGGGCCCGGCTGCCCGGATCCGAACGAGTGAGAGAGGACAGCCTCCCCTGACCACCATGCCGGACGAGGCAGGGGCCTGGTAGGGCAGAAAGTCCCAGAACCTGGCCAGGGCCGACCATCTCGGGCTCCCGGCCGGGCACAGGGCCCGGCACTCCGGCCTCAGGCCCGTGTGGCCCGGGCCAGACCGAGGTCCTCGGCCGCGTCCCAAAGATGGGTCCGGCTGCGAGGATCGGCCACCTGCTCGATGAGCAGGCGGGCTTGGTCGTACTGGCTCCGTCCGAAGATCTCCGCGCTGCCCTGCTCGCTCACCACGACCGAGTGTTGGAACGAGCATGCCGGCACCCCCAGGACCGGGAGAATGTTCGACGTGTCGCTCTTGTCGTGCCAAGAGCGCAGAGCGATCACGGCATGACCCCCCTCGGAATGAAGCGCGCCCTCGACGAAGTCGGGCTGTCCGCCGAATCCCGAGTAGATGGATCCCCGAACGTAACTGGCGTTGGCCTGGGCGAAGAGGTCGACCTGAAGGGCCGTGTTCACCGAGAGCATGGCCGGAAGGGTGGCGATCAGACCGGGGTTGTTCATGACCTCCGTCCGTCGCATGACCAATCGTGGGTTGTTGTCGGCCCAGGCATAGAGCTCCTGCGAACCGAACAGGAATGAGGAACAGATCGGCCGATCGCTGTCGAGGGCTCCGGCCTGTTCGAGCTGCAGTGTGCCATCACTGACCAATTCCGACCACACACCCAACCGTCGTTTCGAGCGAAGATGATGGGCGGCAGTGTCGGGCACCAGGCCGATTCCGAGCTGCACGGTACCGCCGTCGGTGGCGTACCGGGCCACCTGCTCGCCGATTGCCGCCGACATGGCATCGGGCGGTTCCAGTGGGGGGGATGAGAGCGGAAGCTCCGCTTCCAAAGCCAGATCGATGTCGGCGATGTCGACTTCTGCGTCCCCTTCTGTATAGGGCATGTGTGGGTTCACCTGGGCGACGACCAGACCGCCACGCTGGCGGACACGCTCGATGGCGGCGGGGAGGATGTTCACCTCGATCCCGAGCGACACCTTCCCCGCCCGGGGCGGTGACGTCTGGATGAGGACCACGTCGGGTGGCCACAGGGAGTCGAAGAGGCGCGGCACCAACGACAATCTCATGGGGAGGTATTCGAGACGGGGATCGCAACGAGCGCCGGGTCCGACGAAAGGTGTGTCGATGACGAAGCCGTCCCGGCACGGCCAGCCGGGCTGTGGGTTGAGCACGAAGGAGTGCCAGGAGGGGAGAGTGGCGTCAGCCAGGCGCACGAGCTCCCAAGGAGTGGCGAAGTTGCCCGATACCACGACGAGCGGGTTCTGCCCGGCGAGCCCGGCCAGCCGATCGGCGATGACTCGTTCGCCGACGGGGCGCATGCCGGTGCTCACCCGTCAACCGCCTCAGGCACCGCACACGGCGGCCGGGCCTGGAGTGGCCATCGAGTTGGCTGCGTCCAGATTCCGCTTGGTGCAGTACTGCAGCCAAGCCAGCGCCTTCCACCTGGAAGGCTGACCGTTGGCGAGCGGAAATCGCGGGATCGGTGGTCTTGGGATCGCACCCATGGGACGAGGCTTCGACTGCTAGGGAGCTTTTGGACTCTCGATTTGAGCACTGATCGCCCTCAATCGCTCGCGGCGAGCTTTCAACTCCCCGCGATAGTTCGGATTGTCGGTGTCGGCAATCTCGCTGCTCATCTCACGAAGCACTTCACCGAGTGTGCCGTGGAGTTCCTCCACCAGCGTCTCCGACAGATCCAACAACATCACTGAACCTCCTCGCGCCCGAATGGTGCATCACCATTCTCTTGCGCATCATCCGAGACTGTCAGGGCCAAAGGTCAATTACTCCAGATCTTCCGTGAAGTCTGGCCGGTGGGGGAGCTTGACGGCGACGAGCTGGGTCGCAGGTGCGATGCGACGCCAAGCGTTGGAGCTCCCTTCCTCTGTTCTTGGCCGAACGTGTGGAAGAAACCGGCAACGTCGGCCGGTACGGAACGCGGACTAGAGTCACCCTGCAGGTGAATTGACGGGAACTCCCATGTCGTTACGAGACGGCCTGCTTCGATGCGACCGGGACCGCTGAAGCTGGCGCGCTCGGGACGATCGTGCCATCGCTCATCTCGATGATCCGGTGGGCGTGGGCTGCCACATTGGATGCGTGAGTGACCATGATGATGGTCATCCCCGCTCCCCCGAGCCGATCGAGAAGCTCCAAGAAGCGTGCTGTTGATACCGAGTCGAGACTGCCGGTGGGTTCGTCGGCCAACAGGATCTTCGGATCGTTGGCCAGTGCACGGGCAATGGCAACTCTTTGCCGTTCACCGCCAGAGAGCTCCGTCGGCAGGCGGTGCTCACAGCCACCGAGGTCGAAGTCAGCCAGCAGCTCACGGGCACGGTCCTTCCGCTGGCGTGCCGAAGCGTGTGTTCCGAACATCGGGATCTCCACGTTGGAGAGGGCCGACAATTGTGGCAACAAGTTGTGGAATTGGAAGACGAGGCCGACTTCCTTCCGGCGGTACGCGCCCAGGTCGCGCAGGCGGGCCAGGTCCTGTCCGGCCACCGTCACTGAACCGGTGGTGGGAGAATCGATTGCCGCCAGCAGGTGGAGCAGAGTCGACTTTCCGCAACCGGAGGGGCCGGTGATCGCCACGGTCTCTCCGAATTCCACCGTGAGATCGACCCCGGCAAGCGCGTTGACCTGGCCCGGATAGACACGTGTCACTCCCCTCACGTCGACAGCGAGCCGAGGTTTACTTTGCTCACTCATAGCTGAGGGCCTTCAGGGGGGAGAGAAGGGCAGCACGAGTCGTTGGATACAGCGCCCCGATGAGGGTCATGACGAGAGCGGTGAGGAGGGCTCTCCAAAATGCCCCTTCGGTGAAATTCGGGTGGAGGATGCCTCGGAGCGCCGGCAGCTGTGCCAACCCGGCGGCTACGGCGAACGACAGAGCGACGCCGAGGACAGCACCCAGGAGGGCAAGCAACAGACTCTCTCCGAGAAGCAGGCTGACCGTCCGCCGACGAGTCCAGCCGACGGCCCGCAACAGGCCGAACTCACGGGTCCGTTCGAACAATGACAACAGCATGGTGTTGCCCACGATGACGGCGCCGATGAGGATGGCGAGCACGGTGCTCCCATTCACTGCTGCTTGGAGATAGACCAGGTTCCGGTCCGCCCTTCCGAACTGGGTGGCGGTGCGGATCGTGGTGAGCTCAGGTAGGGAGTACTCGACGCGGTTGGCGACCGTCGCCGGATTGGTCCCCGGAGTCACCTTGACGAAGGCCAAGGTGACGATCCCAGGGACTCGGTTATATCCCTGGATTGCCGGAAGAGGGAACATTGCCCCTGCGTCCCCGAAGGAGTTCCCGGTCGAGTAGATGCCAACTACCGTGTTCGAAGTGCCATTGGCGACGAGCTGGCCACCGACACTGAGTCCGAGATTCGCCGCTGCTCGCCAGCCCAGCATCACCTGGTGGGTCGCCGTCTGCCCATACGGTTGCCCTTTGACCACCTTCACGCCGAATGACGCGAGATCACCAGGGTCGATGCCGATCTCGATGAAGACAGGGTTGCTGGCGTTGAGGTGCTGGGTCTCGACCAGCACTCCCACCACGCTAGCGACACCGGGTAGCTGGCCGACGCGGGCTAGCTCCTGCCGGTCGATCGTGCTGGACAGCGTGTCTGCGGCACCTTTCTGGATCACGGTGAAGTCGGCCTTGCCGACCGAGACGATGGCTGCGGCCGATTGCTCGAGGCCGCTACTGGTTACGTCAAGTGTGACGACTGCCATCACTGCGATGGCGACAGCAGCGGCCAGCCCGATCGAGCGCGCCTTTTTCTTCCACAGGTTTCGGAGGATCAGGTCGAAGAATGTCATGTGCCAGTACCTGTGTGGGCTTGCAGGACGCCCTCCCCCCTCCATGCACACCGAACCTCAGCGGGCAGGCCGTCATTGCCGAACTGACCTCTAGGCCGGGCACCGGTAACCCTGACTGTCGGCTTTGCCGGCGTGGTGACAGGAGTGACAGAGAACTCCGAGGCGTCTCGACTCATACCGTTCACCGTGCCTCCACCCATGGGGAATACCTGGAAGAACCCACATCTCATTGTCTCCTGGGCGGAAATCATGCCCTAGGGTCCTTCGACCCCTATTCTTTAAGGCGCAGGTTGGGTTGGGCTGATGAGTCGTCGGGCCCGAGGCCTCAGGCCAAGGACCCGAGGCCCGGGGGCAAGGCGGCGCTCACGGCCCAGGGCGACCTGGTCAAGTGTTGATCACAGGGTCAATTGCCGCTGTTCGCCCGGATCGAGCTCGACCACCTCTCCATCCAGCCCGATCCGCACCGGACCCTCGCCCCACTCCGAGACCACGACGGTCAACCGGCCATCGGCTACGGCAAGGTTCATCCATCGCTGGCGGTACCGGATGTCGAGCGTGAGGCTCTTCACCTCGGTGGGAAGGAGCGGATTGAACCAGATCACGTCGTCGCGGGCCTCGATGCCCAGATAACAGCGCTGCAAGAGGTCCACCGTGCCGGCCATCGCACCCAGATGGACGCCTTCGGGAGTCGTACCACCCTGGGCGTCGTCGAGGTCACTCCGCAGTGCGTCCTCGAAGAACTTCCACGAACGCTCGCGGTCGGAGCGGGACAAGACCCAGCTGTGGACCACCCGGCTGAGGGTGGACCCGTGTGAGGTCCGCTGGAGGTAGTAGTCGATGGTCCGCGGGATGATGTCGGGCTCGAAGGCGTATTGGAGTCTCTCGAAGATCGCTCCCAGCTCGTCGGCCGACAAGAGGTAGAAGAGCATGAGCACGTCGGCCTGCTTGGATGCCTTGTAGGCATTGGGCGTGTCGTGCTCGTCCTCGAGGATGCGATCCAGCCGGGAGATGTCACCATAGCGTTGTCGGTAGTCATCCCAGTTCAGCTCGGCTAGATTCTCGTAGCCCTCGAACTGGCTGATGATGCCATCGGCGTGGAACACGACACGCATCTTGCGGCTGATGTCCTCCCAGCGGGCAAGCTCCGCATCGTCCAACGACAGGCGTTCACGCAGCTCGCTGCACCGCGGCTCGGGCAGGAGATCGATCAGCTCGAGGGCCCGACAAAGAACCCAGACAACCATCACGTTGGTATAGGCATTGTTGTTGACACCGGGAACCTCGGCCCCGACATAGCCGTCGTGGTACTCGTCGGGACCCATGACACCCACGATCTCGTAGCGGTCGAGCCTCGAATCGTAGCGGGCGATACTGGACCAGAAGCGACTGATCTCGAAGATCATCTCCGCCCCGTAGTTGGCGACGAACTCGATGTCTCCGGTGACTTGGTAGTACTGCCAGAGGCTGTGGGCAATCGCCACGTTGATGTGCCTTTGGAGGTGGGACGCATCAGGGAGCCAACGGCCGGAGAGCGGATTGAGGTGCACCACCTGAGTCTCCTCTCTCCCGTTGCTGCCGCTCTGCCACGGATACATCGCCCCGCTGAATCCGGCTTGCACGGCCGCCCACCGGGCTTCTGGCAACCGTCGGTACCGGTAGAGGAGCAGAGATCGGACCAGTTCCGGTAGGTGCATGATCAGGTAGGGAAAGATGAAGAGCTCGTCCCAGAAGATGTGGCCCCGATACGCTTCGCCATGGAGGCCCCGGGCCGGCACACCAACATCGAGATCGATCGTATTGCGCGAAGTGGTCTGTAGGAGATGGAAGATGTGGAGGTGGAGGATGAGGCGCGTCGTGCCACCATCGCCCTCGAACTCGAGCGAGAAGCGCTTCCACAGGTCGTCCCATTCCCGGATGTGGGCATTGAGAAGGTCGCTGAAGCTACCTACTCGCGCGCTCGTTGAGCAGGCTTCAGCCAGAGGTTCGCTGATCGAGTGGTCCCTTGACGTGAAGAGGGTGACGATCTTCTCGACGGTGATCGACTCGCCCGCTTCGACGTCGATGGACATCTCTTGGGCAATGAAGCCGGGCTCTTCAATCACCTGGCGCTCAGGATCCACGCAGATGCCTATGCCGGCGAGACGGGTTCTGACCGCTTCGGCGATGGTGACATCCGACTGGCTGGTCCGGGCGGCCAAGGCCACGGTGTCGCTGTCGGGTCGACCAGTGGTGAGTTCGGCCAGGTGGTGCTCGTCAAACTGGCTGTAGCGCCGGACACCGGAGTTGGCAATCCGTCCGTCGATGCCCGAGCGGATTGTGAGGCGACCTGACCAGTTCTCGGCACGAAGAACCGTTTCCAGCCCAGCGGAATGCGGGTCGGCCATGCTCACGAAGCGGCGCTGCTCAACACGGAGCAGGCGGCCGATCGTGTCCCGCACTCTCATCGTCCGGCTCAGCGTTGCGGTGCGGAGGTTCAACTCTTGGGAATAGTCGCATATCTCGATTTCGGCGATGGCGAACCAAGGGCCGTCTTCGATGCGAAAACTGAACGAGAGCCAGTTGGGAACGTTGACGATGCTCTCGTTCTCGAATGATCGCCCGGCAAGCCGGGTGACCCGCCGGTTGTACAGGCCGGCCACGTAGGTTCCCGGATAGTGAGTGCCGTCGACTACTGCCTCAGGGGCCGCGCCTCGGGTGGCAAAGTAACCGTTCCCCAGCGTGCACAGGGCTTCGCGTAGTCCTTCGCGAGCCGGGTCGAACCCGTCATACCTGAGTGACCACTCATCGACCATCGTGGGTTCGATATCGGATGGGTCTGCCGATTGAGCGATCACGGTCAATCCTTGGAGAGGTCAGTTTGCAACTCGACGTCAGAGAGATCCTCAACCACGATGTCGGCCCCGTGCTGGCGCAGCGCATCTGCGTGTGACCTTCGATCGATCCCGATGACGAAACCAAATCCGCCCCGGTGTCCGGCCGCGACCCCGGCCAGAGCGTCTTCCACGACGACGGCGCGAGAGGGGACGATACCGAGGTGGCGCGCTGCGGTGAGGAAGATGGCAGGATCCGGCTTGCCTGGTAGACCGAGGTCGTCCGCGTCGACGCCGTCAACGATGGCATCGAAGAGGTTCGCTATTCCGGCCGTCGCCAGTATTGCCTTGGCGTGCCGGCTCGACGAGATCAGGGCTGTCCTGATTCCGCATGAGCGCAAGGAATGCAGCCAGGTGAGCGTCGACTCGAACGGGGTCACTCCTTCTTCGCTCACGGCTCGCTCGAACTCCTGATCCTTGAGGTTCCCGAGGGCGCAGACGGTGCCATATCCGGGCGGATCCGAGGAGCTGCCGTGCTCGAGCGTGATCCCACGCGAGGAAAGGAAGCTCTCCACGCCGTCGTAGCGGGGCTTCCCGTCGACATAGCGGAGATAGTCCTCCTCGTCGAACAAATGGGGAGTCTCAGCGGTGGCTTCCGAACGAGCCCGAAGATACTCGTCGAAGACCCGCTTCCAGCAGCGGGCGTGGACTCGGGCGGTGTCGGTGACCACGCCGTCCATATCGAAGATAACCCCATCGATCCGATCGATTGGGATATGCATCTTCGTCGTCGTCCTGTCACGAAACTGCTTTGCCCCGGAGATCATGTCGTCGGTGCCTCTTGAACTTCCCAGGATTCGGCCCGGGCTTGGTCCCGCGCGTCGGTATCAGCAATACCAGGCCGTGGCCTCATTTCCTCATCCTCTCCCTCCTCGGCCGAGGAAACTAGGGCCGTTGGTCATAGAGGAAGAAGGCGGAGTATATGGGTCCCGAGTGCACGAGCCCGTTGCCTCGACGATGGGGAGAAGTGGGTCTTTCGACTCTGTTGCCAGCCGGAACCGAAGGAGAAGGTGAATCTGTGAGGGCCGACAAATCGGGTGCCGCAACGCAGCTGGCCGTGCCGCCGTTTCCTGACCCCCCGAAGCGGGTCGACCTGACATCCGCCGCTCGACGATCGATACAGGATCGGGCTGCTCGCTCCTGTCGCCATGGGCAATCCGGGTCGTAGGCTGCTCAGCGTCGTGGGCAAAGGTCCCCAAGGCGTCGACCGCCATTCCGAGCCCTCTGATGTGTCCGGCAGGCACAAGGAGCGCAGAGAAGGTCGGCCTCGCCTTGCTCCTGCGCAAGCTGACGTCGTCGAGACCCACGTCTCGATTCTCTTCCTTGTCGGCGAACACGTATACAAGCTGCACAAGCCGGTGCAATTCGGCTTTCTCGACTTCCGGCAGCGAACGGACCGGCAAGCGGACTGCCAACGCGAGGTGGAGCTCAACCGACGCCTGGCTCCCGACGTCTACCTCGGCGTTGCCGATCTCACGATGAATGGGGAGCCGATCGACCATTTGGTCGTCATGCGACGCATGCCCGATGAGCGGCGACTTGCGGCGCTGGTCGAGCAGAGGGAAAACCTCGGGCCCTGGCTGCACCATGTGGCCGAAGTATTGGTCTCCTTTCACAAGCAGGCCAAACGCTCGTCAGCGATCGCGGCGAATGCGACTGACCGGGCGATCCGCACCATTTGGGAAGACAACTTTGACGAGACTCAACCGTTCGTTGGGACCATCCTCGATGAAGTCGACGAGGCTGAGATCCGTCGGCTGGTTTCTCGCTGGATCGAGGGACGGAAGCCGTTGCTCGATGCACGGATTGCCGCTGGCTCTGTGTGCGACGGGCACGGAGACCTTCAGGCCGAGGACATCTTCTGCCTCGACGATGGTGTGCGCATCCTGGACTGCCTCGAATTCTCGGACAGGATGCGCTACGGCGACGTCTGTGCTGACGTTGCCTTTCTGGTGATGGACCTCGAGCGTTTGGGTCACACAGAAGCGGCGAGCTGGTTCCTTCATGAATACGAGGAACTCGCAGCTGATGCGTTTCCTCACACCCTCATTCATCACTACTGCGCATCTCGTGCCTACGTGCGGGCAAAGGTGGGCTGCCTCCGCTCGGCTCAGGGCTCCGGCGGTGCCCAGTTCGAGGCGAGGCGGCTGCAGGCACTCGCGCTCAGTCATCTCCGGAAGGCCCGAGTGAGGATCCTGCTGATCGGCGGGCTTCCCGGCTCCGGTAAGTCCACGCTCGCCTCCGGGCTGGCGGCCACCACGGGTTGGACGCTGATTCGCTCTGATGAGATCCGCCAGGGGCTGGTCGAATCTGCGGTGGGAGCCCTGTCCGCCGGGGCTTCCGGCTACCTCGAGGGTCGTTACCACCCGTCAGTGACCGGGGCGGTCTACCAGGAACTGCTCCGCAGGGCTGAGGAGGCACTCGGGATGGGAGAGTCAGTTGTCCTCGACGCTTCCTGGGTCGATGCCGCCTGGCGAGACGCTGCGGGCGCGGTCGCCGATCGCACGTCAAGCGATCTCGTCCAATTCTGTTGCGACGCCAGCGCCGAAGACGCAGTGGCGCGAATAGTCCGCAGACGGTCAGAAGCTGCCGACATCTCCGAGGCGACGCCCGAGGTGCGGTTGGCGATGAGCCATTCGATGGACCTGTGGCCGTCGGCAGAACTTCTCGATAGCTCTGCGATGTCTCCTGAGGAACTGGTGAGTAAAGCGCTGGATCTGGCCTTCAGGTGAAGCTCCCTGCTCGACGCTCGACGCCAAGAATTGGACGAGCCCCGCTCGAACCGTGTGAAAGCGACTACGAGCGGGCCGCCGGCAATGGACCGTCGCGCTGGGCGAAGAGCACTTCACGCTGAATAGGTCGACTGAGGTCCCTGAGATCGGCAGCCAAGTCGACGATGAGGTCGTCCAGGGCGATCATTCCAATGAACTGACCCCGGCGCAGCACGGCAAGCCTGCGGACCACATGCGTTCGAAACAGCCCGAAGGCTTCGTCCAAGTCGGCATCAGCATCAATGGCGATCACCGGCGAACTCATCACGCTGTCGATTCTGGCGTCGGTTGGCATGCCCTTGGCGAGGGCTCGGCGCACGAGATCGCGGTCGGTTACGATTCCGACGACTTCCGTTCCGTCGATGATGGCGAGCGAGCCGATGCCACTCTGCTCCATCACAGCTGCAGCCTCGGAGATAGTTCTTTGTGGTGCGACGCTCACACCCGAGCGTCGAAGCCCTTCGACTGTCCGCACTTGTTCACCTTCCGATAGCGCACCGATACGGGAACGGTTCTTTGCCTCAGCTTGAACTGTGCTGGAAATGCTGGATACTGGCATCCGAGCCCGGGAAGAAGAGAGCTTCGTGCCCACTGTCACCCCACCGAACGAGATAGGGCGGTGCCCCATCCGCCCCCCGAACCTCGAGCACTTCCCCGTCACGATCCGGCTCGCCCGAGCGGTGCCCATGGATCACGATCCGATCACCCACACTGGCCTGCATGATTGCCTCCTCCGCTCCCATCGGCTCCACCCCATGGTCGGCTTTCGATGGCCATATCGCTAGGGCCGAAAGTCCCTCGGATCATCGACGCAGCGAGCCCGGGATTCGGGACCTTCGGCACTCCCGACTCCTCGTGGCCGGCATGAGACTGGTGGGGATGGAACTTGACGAGGGCATCAGGCGGTCATTCGGGACGGGGCCGAGTCGTCGTCGCCCCGGGATCCACTCGCGCCGGTCCATTGGTGAATGCTCTGGTGGCTGGCCGGAGATCCCCAGGAGCACTGGGTCTTCGCTGGCACAAATGCGACACCCCCGCTCGCCAGTGAAATCCGGATTGCTCGATGGCTGCGGTCGCTGAGTCACACACGCCGCTGTGAGCAGCGAGTCGCGGAATGTAGATGACAGCGCCCTCGCCGAACGCGGCGATCTGGCCCCCGGCCCTGGCACGCACGCCAGGGCGCGCTCATCGACAACCCCTCAAGGCGTGTCACCCCTTTGGGGCTTGACCTCAGATGAGGCTGGCGAACGTCTTGCCATCGACGGTCCAAACCAGCTTCCCAGGGCCCGACGCGTACCTGCTTGGCATCGATTCGTCGGCCAGTTGGTGCACTTCTTCGCCCTCATGCTGTGGGTCGCCGGGGTCCTGGCCCTCGTTGCGGGCATGCCCGAGCTCGCCATCGCCATCTTCGTGGTCGTTCTCGTCAACGGAGCATTTGCCTTCGTTCAGGAGTCTCGAGCCGAGAGGACTGCCGAGGGTCTGAAGGATCTGTTGCCCCGACGGGCAGTCGTCGTCCGTGACGGCCGTCGGGATGAAATCGACGCCGGCGATCTCGTGGTCGGTGACCTGGTGGTTCTCCGCTCTGGAGACAGGATTTCCGCCGACATGGAGGTTCTCGACGCCGAAGGGCTCGCCATCGATACCTCGATGCTCACCGGAGAGAGCGCAGCCGTGTCCGTCGCCGCGGGGGCGCCGTTGTTCGCTGGCTGCTTCGTGGTCGGCGGAGAGGGCACGGCGCGGGTGCAGTCCGCCGGCGCACACACCCGACTGGCCTCGATTGCCGAGTCGACCCAGAAGGGCCGTCGTCCGCCCAGCCCGCTTGAACACGAGCTCAATCGTGTGGTCCGAACGATCGCCCTCATTGCCGTCGGGATCGGTGCCGCCTTCTTCGGCATCACACTCTTGGTGGGGGGCAGTCCCCGAAACGGATTCCTGTTCGCCATCGGAGTCACGGTGGCTCTGGTGCCAAACGGCCTGCTCCCTACGGTCACCCTCTCGCTCGCCGCCGGTGTCCAGGAGATGGCGAAGCGCCACGCCCTGGTGCGGCACCTGGAGTCGGTCGAGACGTTGGGCTCGACGACCTACATCTGCTCAGACAAGACCGGCACCATCACCCGCAACCAGATGGCGGTCGTGGAAGTGTGGACACCCTTGGGAACCGCTCAAATTGGCGGAGTGGGCTACGAACCAACCGGCGCTGTCAATTCATCACCGGAGGTAAAACAGGCTGTAACCGAACTGGCACGTGTCGCCGCCAGATGCTCGGATGGTCGAGCCGTGTGTCGTGACGGCAAGTGGGTCCCGGACGGCGACCCCATGGAGGCCGCGCTCTACTCCTTGGCCCGCCGCTGCGGCATCGATATCGACGAGGACATCGAGGACCGGCCCAAGGACCGCGAGTTCCCGTTCGACCCACAACGTCGAATGATGTCGATTGTCGCTGGCGATCAGCTTCTCGCGAAAGGTGCACCAGAGAGCATTCTCGGTCGATGTCAGCCGATGCCTGCAGCACGGGAGGCGGTAGTAGCGCTGGCCCAGCGGGGGCTGCGGGTGATCGCCGTCGCTTCTCGATCGGTTGACGAGCTCGCTGACCATGCCACCGCGACCGACGTGGAACAGGACCTCACACTGCTCGGCCTGGTCGGGATCGAGGACCCCCCCCGCTCAAATGTCCGAGCAGCTATTGCCGACTGCCGATCTGCCGGAATCAGGGTGGCGATGGTGACGGGAGACAATGCCGACACTGCGCAGGCCATCGCCCGAGAGGTTGGGCTGATCGACGAGCGAGGCCTTGTTCTCAACGGCGCCGACTTGCCGGCCGACGAGGCTGTCCTCGGCGCCTTGCTTGATCGAGGCGACGGGGTTGTGATCAGTCGGGTCACCCCTGAAGACAAGCTCCGGATCGCAGTCGCCTTGCAACGCCGGGGCCATGTCGTTGCCATGACCGGAGATGGAGTAAACGACGGCCCGGCGTTGCAGACTGCCGATATCGGTGTGGCGATGGGGGAGTCGGGGACCGACGTGGCGCGCGAGGCGGCAGACCTCGTCCTTCTGAACGATGATTTCGGGACGATCGTGACGGCTGTGCGACATGGGCGCATCACCTTCTCCAACATGCGGCGGCTGCTGACCTATCACATGGTCTGCAACGTTGCGGAGTTGACACCCTTTGTCATCTGGGCGGTTTCCGGTGGCCGGTTCCCCTTGGCCCTCGGAGTACTACAGATTCTGTGCTTCGATGTCGGGGCCGATGTGCTGCCCGCGCTCGGCCTCGGTGTTGAACGGGGATCGGGCAATGCCCTGAACCATCCGCTGCAAGGGCGCCATCTCATCGATCGCAGAGTGCTGATGCGGGTCTTTGTGGTACTCGGATCCACGGAGTCAGCCATGGAGATGGTGGCCTTCTGCGCGGTTCTCCTGGTTTTCGGTTGGGTGCCCGGCCATGCCTTTCCTCATGGCCATGATTTGCGATCGGCTTCTGGAACTGCGTTCGCCACGGTCATCCTGTGTCAGATCGGAGTGGCGTTTGCATGCCGCAGCGCTACACAATGGCCAGGGCGGCTCGGCTGGTTCTCCAATCGAATGCTGCTTCTCGGAATCGGCGTGGCCTTGATCTTGTTGGGATGCTTTCTCTTCATCCCGCCCGTGGCCGGCGTCCTCGGACAGGCACCGCCTCCGCCCCTGGGCTGGCTCCTGGCGGTTTCAGGCATCCCGGTGATGCTGGGGATCGATGCCCTACACAAACAGGTGCGGCGACAGAGGGCTCGAGCGGTGACCCCGCAGGAAGTTCGGCGTGGCTTTACCGTGCTACCGGTCATCCGGGCCACCTTGGCAGTGGATGGTGGCGTCCTCCCGCGACTGCCGCGAGCGATCAACGAGGACGACGCCACCTCGCCGTCGGATGATCCGGAGATTCGGGCAAACAGGTGGGACAACTGAAGCTTTTGCTGGATGGCGAGATCCGCAGCCTCGAGTGCCGAGTACGAGAGGTCAGGGAACTCACAGGTCATGGAGCTCACTGAGGGCTACTAGGCGCCAGGATGCACGGTCCGCCCATGCCATTCGTCTCAAGAGGTGACCGGGCTAGAGCGGAGGTGGATCGGGGAGCTCTACTCGGGAGCCCTCGCCTGCAATGGGGAACCTTCGACCGCTCACATTGGCCGCCACGATGCGCACCAGGCGAAGGTCCACTTGGCCACCGGCCCAGGGCCCGATGTGGATCGGTCTCGCCCGTGCGTGTCCGTCCTCGTCACTCACCGCCGAGGCGACGCCTTGGAGGAGGACGCTCCAACTCCGATCTCCCACCTCGTGGGCGTCAGCCTGAAAGGCGACCACGGCGCCGATCGTGGCAGCATCGAGCTTGGTCCCAGGGATGGTGCGGAAGAGCACAGATTCCCCGGAGAGTGCGAAGTGGACCGGGAGAATCACCGGAAGGGCGTCGATGCTGGCACCAATTCGCCCGACCGACACCTGGGCCAGGAGATCGAAGCACTCTGACCGGCTGAGGATCGCTGTCTCCATTCCTCCGGTGGGTCCCACATCAATGAGGTTGCCCGATCGGGGAGTGGGCGGCTAGGGCCGAAAGTCCCACGGCGTCGTTCGCGTCAGAGCATCGTTCGCTCAGAACCGTCTGCCCCTTCCGCTCAGCGGGCACTGAGTCCCTGGTCGGGGCACCTGGCCCTTGGAGGGCGACGGTTGTCGGGCCGCTTCCTCCTCGGCTCTGGCCCCCACGAGCACGAAGAGTCCGATGAGTATCAGCCAGAAGTCGTAGAGGAATCCGACGACCACCATGGCGGTCCCAACGTACCGAGCGACCCGTCCGGCCAGTACGGTCGCCTCGAGGTGACTCCGGTGGCGTGCCAACGCGGCACGGAGGACACGCCCACCGTCCATGGGCAGGGCAGGGAGGAGATTGAACGCTCCAAGCAGCAGGTTCAACCAGCCCAGGCGGGCCCACCAACTGCCGACGAACAGCGTTGGAGGCCAGATGTGTGCTCCGATCACCAGTCCCGCAGCAAGGAGGACCATGCCAATGGCCATGCTGGTCAACGGGCCGACGATGGCCACGGCCAACTCGTCGTTGGGCGCGGTGGGCATCGTCTCCAGCTGCGACAGCCCTCCCAACGGAAAGATGACGATGCCGAGGACATGGGCGCCGCGCCGGCGGGCCACGATGCAGTGAGCGACCTCGTGCGCCACCACCGACGTGAAGAGGGCCACGATCCATACCAGGCCGGAAAAGACGGCATTCTCCCCGGCACTCCAATCCACGGCCGCCACCAAGGCGAGGAGCAGGAAGAAGGTCCAATGGAGTCGGATGGGGATTCCAGCCACTCGGCCGATCGGGAGGCTGTGTCCGTGTCCGGCAACCGGTGTATGGGGACTCGTCCGCTCCGACCGGCCTGCGGTTGTCCTCTTCGGCTTCGGTGTCCCGTCCTCGCCCGACATAATCACCATCGTGGCCGACCTCTGAGCATCGGGCCAGGGCCGAATGTCACCAGGTGGATGGGTGCGAGGTCTGCCCTACCAACCGGACCGGTTGATGAGGACGGCCGCCCCGTTCACGCGGTCGTGGGCCAGGTCGGCCAGGGCGTGCTCAGCCTGATCGAGCCCATACGCCACTGAGGAGACCCGCACCGGAATGCGGGCGGCGGCCTCGAGGAACTCGTTTCCGTCTTGGCGGGTGTTCGCCGTCACGCTGCAGACGTGTCGCTCCTGGAACAGGTGCCGCTCGTAGTTGAGGGCCGGGATGTCGCTCAGATGGATTCCGGCAATGGCCAAGGTACCTCCGCGCTCGAGCGCTTCGAGCGCGGGCAGCACCAGTGTGCCCACTGGTGCAAAGAGGACGGCGGCGTCCAGAGGCTCGGGTGGCGGATCGTCGGCGCCACCGACGCTGGACGCTCCGAGTGTCAGCGCGAGCCGGCGTGCCTCCGGTGCCCGGGTCATCACATGGACTCGGGCTCCTTCGGCCAGGGCGATCTGGGCGGTCAGGTGCGCTGATCCGCCGAATCCGTAGATGCCAAGGCGACCCCCCGGGGGCAGCTGCGATCGCCGGAGCGCCCGGTAGCCGATGATCCCCGCACAGAGGAGGGGTGCCGCCTCCTCATCGCCGAACGTCTCCGGAATCGGATAGGCGAATCCCTCGTTGACGACAACATAGGGGGCGTAGCCTCCGTCGAGGTCCCAACCGGTGAAGCGGGGGTCGGTACACAGGTTCTCACGACCAGCCACACAGAATCGGCATGTGCCGCAGCTATTGGCCAGCCAAGGAACACCGATCCGGTCGCCCTCGGCAAACCGGAGACATCCGGCCCCGAGCTGGTCGACGATACCGACCACTTCGTGTCCGGGAACCACCAAGTCGTGTTTGGGCGGGAGATCCCCCTCTACAAGGTGGAGGTCGGTGCGGCAGACACCGCAGGCTCGCACATGGACGCGGACCTGTCCGGCCCCGGGCCGAGGGACTGCTCGTTCGATGTACCGGAGAGGTCCGGCATCGATCGGCCCAGGTTTGTCGACTGCCCATACCTCCATCGTCTCGGTGGTCATCGGTCCGTGGACGGACAGGCGCAGAGTGATCGACCTATCAAGACGGACAAAGGCGCCGGCGGATCCACGACCTCGCCAGCCACCCCGGGATCTACTTCCGATCGCGCATGACCAGCACCGGGCAATGGGCGTTGGTCACACAGTGTTCGCTCACCGACCCCAGCAACATGCCGGCAAATTCGCCGTGGCCCCGACTGCCGACCACCAGCAGATCTGCCCCGTGGGAGGCCTCCACCAGCACGGGGGCGGGATGGCCCTCGACGACCCTTGACTCGATCGACACGCTGGGGTGTGCCTCACGAACCGGCTCGAGAAGTTCGCCGAGCAGATTCTCGCTCTCATGTGTCGGGTCGTAATCGGAAGGAACGGCGAGCGCCATGCCATAACTGGTCGGCCATTCCCATGTCATGAGAACCTCGAGTCCGGCTCCGGTGAGCTCTGCCTGGGAGGCTGCCCACTCAAGGGCGGCGATCGACGATTGTGAGCCGTCGAGGCCCACGACGATCCGACGATCGGTTTCTGAGTTGGCGGTCATCGCTACTCCCTCCTTTTCCGGCTTTGGGAAATTGATCGTACCGGTTCCGGTCGGAATGTCGGCCTCGACCGATCGGTGCCGGCGGTTAATGACCTGTCCGTGTCGACCGACGGCGATGGCGGGGCAGTGATCGATCGACCGGCGGCGAATCCCCGGACGCCGGAGGCCCGGCGACGACTGACATCGGTTTCGACCTCTTGTGGACGGAGCCGGTCCGATTCCGTTGGCCCTTCAAAGGAAAAGATACGGAAGGAAAGGATCGAGCAATAGGGGAAAAGGTCCCATTCGCGGTGAGCGCGCCGGCTCCACCCATTGCCTGTGCCGTCGCCCTCGGTCCCGTTGGATCGCCCGAAGTGCTTACTGATCGAGGGGTACCTGCCAGATGAGTACCGTCCCGCCGGCAGCCGGGCTGTCGATTTCGAACTGACCGTGGAGCTTTTCGGCCCGGCGCCGCAGATTGCCCAATCCGAGGCCCCCACTGGCCGCCTCGGACTCGACCATCCCGCAGCCGTCGTCCTCGATTCGAAGCCGGCATTGGCCATGGGCTGCCGCGATGGCGACGGTCGCCTTGGTGGCCTGGGCGTGGCGCCCGATGTTGGTAACCGCCTCACGGATGACGGCCAGAAGGTGGTCACGGACACGGTCGGGAACGGCGGTATCGACGGGGCCCTCGAACAAGGTGTGGACGTCGAACCCGACAACCGGGTTCAGGTCCTCCAACAGGGAGAGCACGTCGTCTCGGACTCCTCGGCCGAGCCCGTCCGATCCGAGCTCGAAGATGCTGGTCCGGACCTGGCGGATGGTGTCATCGACATCCGCGATGGTCGACTTCAACCGATCGCCAATTCTGGTTGCTGACGGGTTGGCCTGCATGCTCTGGAGGGACAGCCCGATCGCAAAAAGACGCTGGATGACCGTATCGTGGAGATCCCTGGCCAACCGGTCCCGCTCCTCATAGAGGGCAACCTCTTGCACCTGCGCATGGAGGCGGACGTTCTCGATGGCGAGGCCTGCAGCTATCGCCAGGGCACCGACCAACCCCTCGTCGTCACTGGTGAACTCGGACCAACCGATCTTGTCGGTCAGGTAGAGGTTGCCGTACACCGCGTCCCGCACCTTGATGGACACGCCCAGGAACGAAGTCATCGGTGGGTGATTGGGGGGGAAGCCGTAACTGCTCGGGTGGGAGCTGAGTTCGGTCAGTCGCAGGGGTTTCGGGTCACTGATCAGGAGCCCCAGAACGCCCAGTCCGGTGGGGCGATCCCCGATCTTCCGCTCTTCGTCCGGCTCAAGACCAGCCGTGACGAATTCGGTCAGTCCGGTTCTCTCCTCGTTGAGGACCCCGAGGGCGCCATAGCGCGCATTGGTCATCGACCGGGCCTCGTCGACGATATGGCGGAGCAAGGTGGGAAGGTCGAGGTCGGCCTCGAGCAGCAACGTCGCCTCCAGCACACGACGCAGTTTGGCCGGATCTTCAATCGAGCGGTAGGGCACGAGGTTCCCCAGCAATCAGAGCAGCTAAAGTCGCGACGGTATGCCGTCCAGGGCGATAGTACTACCTGCCTGACGGGCCCCGGCGAGGGTCGCCATCGGGGTCGGAGTGGCCAATATGCCTGGTGGCTCCGAGGGTGGGCAGTGGCGGCCTGGAAGGCCGAGTTTGGGAGGATGAGTCGTTGAGCATCAGGGTGTTCCTTCTCGATGATCATGAGATCGTCCGGACCGGGCTCCGGTCGCTCTTTGAGAGCGCGGACGACTTTGCCGTAGTAGGCGAGGCAGCCACCGCTCAAGAGGCGTTGGACCGAATTCCCCCCATCCATCCCGACGTCGCCATCCTCGATGTGCGGCTGCCGGACGGGAGCGGCATCGAGGTGTGTCGGGAGATCCGATCGACCTCGCCCGAGATCGCCTGCGTGATGCTCACGTCCTATGCGGACGACGAGGCCTTGTTCGCCGCCATCATGGCGGGCGCTGCGGGCTATGTCCTGAAGCAGGTAGGAGCTTCGAGCCTCTTGGAGGACATCCGGCGGGTGGCCGACGGCCAGTCATTGCTCGATCCGGTACTGACCGAGCGGGTCCTCGAGCGAATGCGGGATCGGTCCAGCGAGGATCCTCTCATGGCCAGTCTGACCTCTCAGGAGCGCAAGATCCTCAACCTGGTCGCTGAAGGTCAGACCAATCGCCAGATTGCTGCCGCGCTCTACTTGGCCGAAAAGACGGTGAAGAACTACGTGTCCAACCTCTTGGCCAAACTGGGCATGGAGCGGCGTACTCAGGCGGCCAGCTATGCGACGCGGGTCGCCGAGCGTTTGGCACAGGCTCGTCGAACTGATGCCACTGGGACGTGAGGGCCGGGTCCGAAGCCCGGGTTCCGGATGCCAGCTACTCAAGAGGGATCCCCCGCGAGGCCAGTACTCGCTCGAGGCGTTGTCGTTCGTCCCGAGGCGACCCGAAGCCCTCGGGGTCGCAGTCGATACCGAGGGATCGGGCATATCTGATCAGCGCGACGTCGTAAGCCATCTGATCCGCCAGCGCCGGCGTGGTCAAGGCCCGATCGGATGCCGGCTGCTGCCTCCAGACGACCTCGTGTCGGTACTGGACCAACCGCGCCAACGCCTCGCCACTCGACGGGTCACCCTCTGACTGCTCTCGTTCCTGGAGCGCGGCATCAAGGAGGTCGCTGTAGAGGGACCTGGGAGGCATCGCGGCCTTCCTTTGAGAGATCGAATGGCTGATCACGCTAGCGGCGCCTGGGATACGGGTTTCACTGGTTGTCACGGCTGCGACGCACAACGGCATCGGCCAAATCGTAGGCGCGACGGAGATCTCGCAACAGCTGTTCGAGTCCCAGACGTAGGGTGTTCAGATTGGTATCGGCGTCGTCGCGGACGTCGGAGAGGCGGGAACGCGCCGCCAGGTAGACGTTCTGTGTGGTGTCGAGGCGCTGGCGGATCTCGTCCCGGATGTCGAGGTCGGCCAGATCGAGCTGCACCACCAACTCGTCGATCTTCGTCCGCCACTCATCGAGCGTCCGTCCCATCTGCCGGATGGCGCTGCGCTGACGATCAGCGTCAGTCCCCACTTGCTGAGTGTGCTCTGCACCCTTGTCGCTCGTCGAGATCTCAGGCATCGTCGCACTCCATTCCCAAGTGGTCCTCCGTCAATGGTGTGGGAGTGATGCGTGCTCATGTAGGGCCAAACGTCCCGATGGGTGCTCCAATGGTCGCAAGGACCTTTGGCCCTGGTCGCACGATCTCGGTCATGGTCAGCTGGCTCAGTGGATGGTTTGAGGGATGGGTATCAACGATTGGGTATCAACGGTGATTTGACGACCTCGACCAGAGGACCCGACCTACGGTGGGCAGGGCCCGAAGATGGATGACCGGCGCGCCGAGGCTGGTCGAATCGGACAAGGCCCCGAGGTCGTGCTCGAAATGTGGATCGATGCCGATCAGGAGCCGATCAGTTTGAGGCTTGCCGGCACCCTCGACGTGACGACCCAGGACAACGTGCTCTCCGTTGTGGGAGAGCTGATCGCGCAAGGGGCGCGCAACTTCAATCTGGAGAGCTCAGAACTGGAGTTGGCGGATTTCGGGGGTCTCGAGGCTTTGGTCGCCCTTGAACAGCTGGTGTCTTGCTCCGGCGGCCAGCTGACCGGGGTCGATCATGGTTGAAACGCCTCGGCGCGCTCGTTCGACTTGCACGGATCGTGCAGACGTGAGCCAGGCCGAATCCAAAGCACATCTGGAGGTCATCGACCGTGTCGAGTGCCTGCAGCTACTGGATGGCCAAGGAGTCGGTCGGATCGCCGGCACGGTGGAAGGGTATCCGGTGATCCTTCCGATCAACTATGTCGTCTTCGGGGATGCTGTCTTGGTCCGTGCCCGACGGGGTGGTGCTCTCGGCCGGATCACCGACAACACCATGGTCGCCTTTGAGATCGACGGGACAGACGGCGTCTATCACGAGGGCTGGAGTGTACTGGTCGTCGGTCGACCCGACCAAGTCACCGACCCGGCCGAGCTTGACCGGCTCAAGGGCCTGCGGCTGCTGCCGTGGGCGGGCGAGGGACGGGACCTGTTCATTCGGATCTTCCTTGACGATGTCACCGGTCGGCGCATCCACCACTCTGAGGCTTGACTGGTCGACCCCAGCGCGGGACCTTTGGCCCTATGCGGTTGGCCCGGACAGGCATCCAATTGAAGGGCTGGCAGTGTGTGCCGGTCGGTGAAGGGAGTACACCATGAAGCATGTGGACATTATCCGGCACCAGAGCACCTCGGGTGGTCGCACGAGCAGAACGGCGGTCGATCCCTATTTCATCGAAGATATCGCCATGACGCCCAGCGAGTTGGCGCAGGCGCGTACCACCGACATCGGCAGCGTCGTTCCCCGAAGGCTGTGACTGAAGGACAGAGAAGGAGGGGTCATGGCGCAAGATGACCGCCACGTCCAGAGCCAGAGCGACACGCGGACCATCGTGGTCGGCGTCGATGGTTCGGAACATTCTCGGCAGGCCCTGAAATGGGCCGCTGACGAGGCGAAACGTCGCGGGGTGCTCCTGAGGATCGTCTGTGCCGAGGTCAGGAAGTCCAAGAACCTACCGGCCTGGTACGAGCCAGGCTCGTCCGACCTTTCGCCGGGGCAGGCGATCGTCGACGACGCATATGGGTTGGTGGCGACCCGCCACCCCTCGGTGGTGGCACGGGCTGAAGTCACCGAGAGGCCGCCGGCGCTGGTGCTCACCGTTGCCAGCAGGTCTGCTGCGCTTCTGGTGGTCGGAGCTCGCGGCAAGGGTGGCTTCGAAGAGCTCCTGCTCGGCTCAGTGAGCGACCAGTGCCTCCAGCACGCGTACTGTCCGGTCGTGGTCGTTCACACAGACCCTGATG
>Ga0307374_10003616_pt1 | contig 26253 bp, 30 predicted proteins | sample OX3MG_FD_202532 | JGI IMG/M metagenome (GOLD analysis project Ga0307374, IMG submission 202532) | Soil microbial communities from Risofladan, Vaasa, Finland - OX-3 | ecosystem: Environmental > Terrestrial > Soil > Coastal area > Acid sulfate soil | place: Finland: Risofladan, Vaasa | collected...
TCCGTAGACCGATGCTCTAATCCGCTGAGCTACAGCCGCGCTGATACTGGCTCACCATCGTAGCCGACGCCGTTTCACTCGCGACGAGTCGAACTCACTACCATGCCCCTATGGCGCGAACCTTCACCAACGAACTACCCGATCTCTTTAAGCACGTGTACGACCCCATGGTCGAGATCCGCCACGACTTACACGCCCATCCCGAACTCTCGTTTCAAGAGCACCGCACCACCCGAGTCGTGCGCGAGCGACTCCTCGCGCTCGGTTGGGAGCTACGGCCCTGTCCCACCGAGACCGGCGCCGTCGCGCGCCTGATCGGCGCCAAGCCCGGAAGACGGGTCATGGTGCGAGCCGACATCGACGCGCTCCCGGTGATCGAAGAGACCAACCTCGCGTACATCTCACAGGTCGAGGGCGTCATGCACGCGTGCGGTCACGACGTGCACACCGCCGCGCTGCTGGGTGTGGCCGACCTTCTGGCGCGGCGTCGCGACGACCTGGCCGGGGAGTTCACGTTGTTGTTTCAACCGGCCGAGGAGGCTGCGGGCGGCGCGATCTCGATGATCGATGGCGGCGTCCTCGACGACAATCCCGTGGACTTCGTCATCGGCGCGCACGTCACTTCGCTCGCGCCGCTGGGCCTCGTGGCGACCCGCGCGGGCGTCGTGATGAGCGAGGCGCGCGGTCTCAGCGTCCACCTAAAGGGCCGGGGCGGTCACGGCGCCATGGCCACGACCGAGGGCAACGTGGTGCTGGCCGTCAGCTTCTTGGCCCCACGGCTCGGCGACGTCGTGAGTGGCCTCACCTACGAAGGAACGAATTGCGCCTGTTCGGCCGGGGTGCTGATCGCCGGCACCGCGAACAACGTGGTGCCCCGCCACGCTCTGCTTCGCGGCACGTTACGCACCTTCACGCCGGACCAACCATCGATCGCGCTCGCGCGATTGGGCGAACTCTTGGCCGAGGTCGAGTCCGTCTTTGGCGTAAGTTGTGAACTCCAATTTGACAAAAGCACGCCGGCGGTGGTCAACAACGACGCCGCGGTGAAGAGCGTCATGACGAGCGCCACCAACGTTGTGGGCGCCGAGCACGTCATCACGATGCCGCCGACCGCGACGAGTGATGACGTGTCGGAGTTCTTACGTCGAGTGCCGGGCTGCTACCTGTTCATCGGTGGCGCGCTGGCCGATGGGTCGAGCGGCATGCACCACGGTCCCGATTTCGCCATTGACGACGAGGCCTGTCGAACGGTCGCGGGCGTCCTGGCGACCAGCGCCGTTGACCTCGCCCGCGGCTGACCGTCCTCTTACGACGACGAGCGATTAGGGGACGAAGAGCCGCGCCGCGCCGCGCATGGGCGCCTCGTTACCGTTGACGACGATCCGGTAGGGCAGATGGTCGAACGCCCCCGCCACCACCCGGCGCGCGTTACCTCCGGCGAAGTGCACCGTCGTGGCAGAGAACTCGGTCGCAAAACCGACCACGACGTCCGCCAGCGTCGCGTTCCAGTGCGTTTCATCGGCGGCGCGGGCCCGCTCACCCACCGACTGGTCGTAGGTCTTGGCGCCGCGAAAAATCTCCGCGCCGACGTCGCGAACTTTCTGTAGCTGGCCGTTGACGGCCAGGGCCAGACCGAGTCCCGTGCCGAGGGTCAACACGAGCTCGACCCCGTAGCCCTCGATGCAACCCAGCGCCGCCATCGTGGCGTCGTTCACCACGCGCACCTCTCGCCCGGACGCCTGGCTCAGCGCGTCTTGGAGGGCAAAGCCGCGCCACTTCGCGTCGAGTACGGGGTCGATCTCGGTCGTCACGCCGCCGGGTCGAGAGAGATTACCGGGGCGAATCACGTGTCCGTCCCTGAACTCGCCGGGAAAGCCGACGCCGACGCGTCGTGCGCCGCTCTTGGCGATGCGCTCCTCTAAGAACTCCACGAGGCGAGCGGGCGTACAGGGGTAGGGCGTGGGGCGTCGGCGAACGGCCCGAAGTAGTTGACCCTGGTCGTTCACGTGAGAGAACTTGATGTTCGTCGCGCCGATGTCAATCGCGAAAATCTGCTCTTGCAGAAGAAGCGATTGGTATGCCATTGGTAAATCGTAGTTAACGTCCGCCAACGCCCCGGCGCCGTAAGTGGCGATACCTCCACCACGGACGCAGTCGCACGCCGTAGACGCGCCGGCCACCACTCACCACCATGGCCGTGCCCTTGGGATGGAGTCGCAGTCCAACGTGCGTCGTGTCATTCGAAGCGTCGACGAGTTCGGGCAGGTACGTGCCCAGCGTCGGGTCGGCCAGACCAGCGAGCACGACGCGCGTGGTGTGATTATTGACAATGGTGGCCGCGCGCGCGCCCCAACGGGCCACGAGCTGAGCGAAGTCCTGCACCACGGTGACGAGCGTGACGTTCAATCCACTCACGGTGGCGGCGAGTTGATCGAGTTCGTCGAGTGACGCCACGGTCGCCGCCTCGTCCAGCACCATCAAGACCCGTCGCGACCGTCCCTCGTCGACCTGACGTTGTTGTTCCTCCAAGACCATTCGAAGGGCTCCACGAAAGAGTGGTTCGTAGTGACGCTGCTCGCTCCGTGACGCGCAAAGATAGAGCGTGTTCGCGCCCGCCAGGACCGAGCGAATCTGGGCCAAGGGTTGGGGGAAGCGCCACGGCATCAACATGGTCTCGGCGGTGGTGAACACGCCGTCCAGCGTCTTGGGGTCGTGCGCGAGAAAACTTCGCACCGCGTCGCTAGCCAGTGAGTTCGATCGATCACCCAACCACGAATCGACATCGTGATCCTCGACCATTTTGGACACGTCAAAGATCGTCCGGCCACGATCCTTGGCCAACATCATCAGTCCCGCCACCAACTTCGTGGCCAGGGCGTTCCAAAATTCGACGTCACCACGATCGTTCGAGCCGATCGTGAGGTCTCGTGCGACGCGCGTCGCGTGACGAAGCGTGGTTACCCCCTCCAAGGGATCCCACGTCAGACCCCCCTCGCGTCCGGGTTCGAGCACCTGGACCTGACCCAGCGTGCGCCGCCAGCCAACGGTGGTCTCTACGACGTCGCGCTTCACGCTCGTGACCACCAGCGCCCCACTCCAACGCAGCAGCGCCGGTATGACGAGCGAGGACGTCTTGCCCGCCTGCGTGGGTCCAACGATGAGCAACGAACTCGAAGGGTCGAGGGTGACCGGCGGTCCGATCGACAGGCCCTGCCAGTGGCGACGGCCCAGTACCGGTCGATCGTTCATCACTTCTCGCGCATCGCCGCGTCGGTGTCGATGAAGCGCTGGTCGTTCGCGTCGGGCCGCACCCGAACAATCGAGCGGTGCGCCCCGTAACGCACGAGGGCGACGCCTTTGGGCAAGCCCGTAAGGTAGCGCTCCTCTCGCGACGACAGACCAAGGGCCAGCGACATTTCGCGCGCTTCGTCCGCCGGTTGGCGAAAGAGCCACGCGGTCTCGCACTCTCGAAGGAGTCCCTGCGCTCGTTCACGTTGCGCGCTGCCGGCGTCGCCGGCGGCGGCGACGTCACTCCATCGATGCAGCACCAGCACGTGCGAGAGCCCCCGAGCGCGCGCTAGCTTCCACGAACCGCGCAACCACCGAAGGGCGTCGACGTCGCTCAGGAGAGCCCACGCCTCGTCGAGCACCAGGTAGCCGAGTTCGTCGCGACGTGCGACCACCTGTTGGGCCGCGGCCACGGCGCTCAAGACCGCCACCGAGAGTGAGTTGGACGACCACTGAGCGGAGAGGTCCAGTACGACCAGGTCGCCCGAGAAGGCCAGCGGTTCGTTCTCACCATCAAAGAGCCCCGCGAGATCGCCGTGAATGAATCGGTACAGAATCAGCGCGAGCGAGCGAGGCGCGCTCGGCGTGGACGATTCGAGATGTGCCGCGAGGAGTTGGTAGAGCGACCCCAGCACGCGGGTCGGACGGGGCGTCGATAGCCGGTGCCACACCTCGTCCAGGGCGAAGTGTTGATCGTTACTTAAGGGTGAACCCTGAGCGCTGGCGAGCAGGGCTCGCAGGAGATCTCGTCCTTCGCGTTCTTCACCCGAGAAGGGGCTACACCACCCGTCGCGGCCCAGGGCCACGGGCACGACGCCGTGCTCGGCGGCGAGATCGCCGTACTCGCCCTTGGGATCGACCACCACGGCTCGACGCCCTCGACGCAACGCCCGGTCCAATTGCATCTTGACGATCGTGCTCTTGCCCGCGCCGATCGACCCGGCCACGATGACGTTGGGATTGGACACCAGGCCCGCCTCGTACGCGTCGAACACGTCAAGGACGAAGGACGATCCGAACTGCGACTCGCCGAGACTCTCCCCCGAGAGACCCGTTCCCGCGTCGTGGGCCGGTACGCGCAGACTGACCAGGTCGACGGAGGTCGCCCAGTGGGTCCAGGCCCGGCTCACCAACTCGGTCCGCCGGGTAGCTGCGCTCGGTACCACCGCGCTTGACGGCCCCATCCGCGTTCGACGCGCAGGCCCGCGTCGTGCGCGTGGCGCCACAACGCGTCACCTTGCTTATGCAACTCCTCCAACGACGACGCGCGCACCATCAAAAAGACCGCCACTCGCAACAGCGCTCGACCACTCGCCACGAGGGCTTCGCGTTGCGCGAGTCGGTCATAGTTCCTTGTGGCACGGGCCGTTCGCCGAAAACCCACCGCTCGCGACGTCGCGTCGTCACTGCCCACTTGGTGAACGGCTCGCGCGGAGAGCCGTTGGGCTCTCGCGCCACTGACGACGTCGACGTGCAACGCCAGGTCCAAGGGCGTGGACGACTTCAGAATCGCATCCAAGAGTCCACGTTCAGAAGGAGCAGCGTTGAAGTCTCGGACTCGGTAGAGCCGAAGAAGTTGCTCGGGGGCACGCAGATAGGTAAAACGTTCGAGTAGGTGAAGCGACGGCGCGTCGTTGTCGAGTCCTATCACCCGTCGAGCGAGATCATTGCCCTTTTTCCAACCGTCCGGCACCGGCACGCCGGGCGGCAACGCCAGCAGCGTGCTCCGCTGGTCGTTTCGGCGAAACACATGCGCTGAGAAGTGCTGGCCCGCCCTCGTGGCGCTCGCGGCGTCGGCCAGTGCCCTCAGCGCTTCGGCATTGGCGACATCACGACCCGACAGATCGAGCCGACCTCGATGGACCAGTTCATAGCCGCAAAAGGCAACCTCGCCGTTGGCCCACAGCGCCATGTCGTCACCGAACTCCAGTGCGCTGATCACACTCCAGTGTGAGCGCACGAAATAGCGAAGGGCCACGGCCAACTGCTCTCCGACGGTCAGCCCGTCGGCGGAGGGTGCGGCGCACGTGAAAAGCGCGAGAGCGACAATGAATTCACTCGTGGGCGCCACGGAACTAAAGAGCCATTGGCTAAGGAGTCCCACGCCCATCACGCTCAACACCGCTTGGTGTCGCCGAACGCCTATCCATCGAGCGTTCGCGTCGGAATCGCCGAGACCAACGAAATCACTCGTCAAAGTGCCACCCGACAACCGGACCCATTTCGTCTCGGTGGTAGGCCACGTGTCCGCCGCGCCGTCGAGGCGTCCCGATGGGCGGTGGGGGCAGTTCGCCGTCGAGCGGAGGCATCGGCCCTTCGCCCTCGCCCGGCCAGGTCTCCAGACCGAGGTCGTCGGGACGGACGGGCGGTCCGGGCAGCGGAACGTCGGGTGTCAATGAACGAACGACCTGGGCCACCGGCGAGGATGACACGTTCGAGGCACCCCGCGTCGCGCGCGCTCGTATCCCTTCGAGACCGTGCAAGGCGGACTGTTCGATGAAGGGAATCACCCGGAGCAAGAGAAACGGGGTGAACGTCGCCATAACCAGGGTCACGGCACCGGTGATTACCTCGGTGAGGGAAGAACCTTGGAGTTCGTTGAGTCCAAGAACCAGGGTCACGACGATGATGAACTTGCTCGCCGCTATGGCGAGAAATATCTCGGCGAGGCGCCAACTGAGGCGACGCATCGAAGGAAAGGTCGACAGCGACACAACGACGGGCACCAACACCAAGAGCAGCGTCAGCACTACCGTACGAACGATCAGTTCACACCATAGAAGCCAGGTCCCGATCACGACGGCGCCACCGAGCAAGAAGAGCGCAAAGCCGGGCGTCGACGGCACCAGCGTCGTGAGATTGTGCGCGAGCGTCGCCTCGTGTTGCGCCACCGTGTTCGCCCCGCCTGATGACATCTGATCGATCGCTTGAAGAATGAGCAACGCCAGGGGACGCGACAACGCGATTCCGGCCACGCACGCCGGGGCCACGCCGAGATAGACCCGCCACAGCACGGACGCCTCGCCGTGTCGAAGTGCCTGGAGCGTCGACACCAAGAGTCCGATCATCATCAGCGGTGGCGCCAAGACCAACAGCGTCGTGAACTCGCCCCTGGCGCCGCCAACAATCGTCGCGGGTTCGCTGGCCGAAGTGAGCACTTGACCGGCGGCGTCCAGCAGCCACTGCACGCTACTCAAGATCCAGCTCGTCAACGCGTCAAAGAGATCGTTGAAGGTGGATTTGGCGATGGTGCCGGCACACGAGCTGGGAGTGAAAAGACAGAGCAAACCACCCATCAGTGAACTTTGAGCCCCGTGTTGAAGAAGAAGTTGATCAAAGTCGGCGCCGCGCCGATCAGTATGGCGGCGCCCAGTGACGTCAGCACCGCCCGGCGTCCCTGCGCGGATTGGTGCATGTTTTGGGTGTGACTACCCACTGCCCACAACGCGGCACCGAGTAACAGGGCGACGAGTGCGCCGATAAGCGCCCACGACGCTATTCCGTTGGCAATCTGCTGCAAGGCGGCTCCGCCTGGCAGCGCCGTCGTAGAGGGGGTGAGGGTGACATTGGCGTACAGCATCGTGGTCTCGCTTTCGAACAGAGAGTGCCCAACGGTCGCCGTCGCCACCCACCTGACCGGGTCTGCGAGACTGGAGTCGTGCTCGACGCCTTGATGAAGAATGTGGTTTCGAAGTGGTCATCGCTCGACGTGTACTTCGCCGTGGCCGGGGTCTTGCTGGTGGGCGTCGTGCTGGGAATTCTCATCTTTCGCCACCGCGGCCACCGAGCCATCGCTCAACGCCTCAACGCCTTGGCCTCACGCATGGCCGTCAATCCCCGCCAAGGTGACGGCAAGGTTGAATCTTCGCTCAGCTACCTCGAGGAGGTCACCGGCGCCGCCCACAATGCCGTGAGCGACTCGAACGCAGAGTCTGTTCGCCTGCGACGCTCTCTCGATACCTTGCCCTTGGGTCTGGTCTTGTGCGACGAGGCGGGCGGGGTTATCTTTCGAAATACCCAAGCCGAGAACCTCATGGTCAGTCGCTACGGCGACGCCATCGCCGCCCAGGCCGTCACCGACGTCCTAAACGACGCGTGGTCCAGCGGCGTGGCCGAGCGCACCATCGACATCTACGGCCCGCCTCGGCGCACGCTCACGATCCGAGCCAGAGTCATCGACGACGGACGCCGGTCACTCGGGGTCTTGGCGATCATCGAAGACGTGTCGGAACGCCGCCGTCTCGAAGACATCCGCCGCGACTTCATCGCCAACGTCTCGCACGAGCTCAAGACCCCCATGGGCGCGCTCGGGCTCTTGGCCGAGACACTGCAGTACGAGCGAGATCCCTCGGTGGCCCAACGACTGGCCGAGCGAATCAACAGCGAAGCCTTCCGAGTGAGTCGGATCATCGATGACCTACTGGACTTATCACGAATTGAAGGCCAGGGCTCGCCGACGCGCGAACCCATCGCCGTGTCGCTCATCGTGGCCGAAGGCCTCGAACGGATCCGAACCTCCGCGGAGCAGCACGAGGTGAAGATCAACTTCGAAGAGCCCACGACCGATCCGGTGGTCTTTGGAGATCGACGCCAGCTGACCTCGGCGCTGCACGCCTTGCTCGAGAACGCCGTCGTCTACTCGCCGCGCGGTGACACCATCGATATTGACGTCAATCGCGTCGACGCGAGCCACAACAGCGAAGGTGAGAGCGTCGGGCCCTTTGTGCACGTCACCATTCGAGATCACGGGATCGGCATACCGGCGAAAGATCTTGAACGGATCTTCGAGCGTTTTTATCGCGTGGATCCGGGGCGGGCGCGCGAGACGGGAGGCACGGGCCTGGGCCTCAGCATCGTTCGTCACGTGGCCCAGAATCACGGGGGCACGGTGCTCGTGGACTCCCACGAGGGCGAGGGATCGACGTTTACCCTTGAACTGCCCTCTGACCAGCAATGACGAAGAAACAGCCCAGTGCCCAGCGCGTGAAGGTGTTGGTGGTCGAGGACGAGGAGTCGTTCATTGACGCCCTCTCGGTGGGCCTGGACCGAGAGGGCTTCGACGTCACTATCGCGCGCGACGGACTCGAAGCCGTCTCCCTCTTCGTCAAGCACCACTTCGACGTCGTTCTCCTCGATCTGTTGTTGCCCAAGATGTCCGGGCTCGACGTCTGTCGATCGATTCGCTCCACGAGCAGCGTGCCCATCATCATCGTCAGCGCCAAGGGCGAGGAGGTCGACATGGTGTTGATGCTCGAGATCGGCGCGGACGATTACGTGACGAAGCCCTACCGCCTGCGCGAATTAGTGGCGCGGATCCGCGCGGTGCTGCGCCGACACCGCGACAACGATCGAGACGACGTCGACGAAGAGATCATGCAGGGCAACATCCGCATGGATCTCGACGCTCGGCGCTGCTTCGTCGGGGGGGACGAGATCAAACTTCGCAAGAAGGAGTTCGCCCTCCTTCGACTCTTGCTCGAGAATCCCGGTCGCGTGCTCACCCGTGAAGTACTCATCGACCGGGTCTGGGGCAGCGATTACGTGGGCGACACCAAGACCCTCGACGTGCACATCAAGCGTCTGCGAACCCTGATCGAGGACGAACCGAAGAACCCCACGCACATCACCACCGTGCGCGGCGTGGGCTATCGCTACGAGATTACGAAGCCCTAGGTTGAATCGTCGTCTGGCCGGCTAAGTACGGAGCGAGCACGTCGGGCAGCACGACCGATCCGTCAGCCTGACGGTACGTCTCCACGAGGGCCGCCCAGATACGCGCCCACGCCAGCGCGGAGCCGTTGACGGTGTGCACGAGCGCCGTCGCGCCCTCACTAGTGCGATAGCGCACGTTGGCCCGACGAGCTTGAAAGTCGCGGAACCAACTCACCGAGGACACCTCTAGCCAGCGATCCACGCCGGGACTGAAAACATCCAGGTCAATCGTGTAGGCCGAGGCGGTGCCTAAGTCGCCGGTGCACAGATTCAAGAGTCGATACGTCAAACCAAGTGCCTGCAAGAGCTCTTCAGCCCGGCGCAAGATGTCGGCGTGGGCCTCGTCGGCTTGCGCGGGCGTGCAGTACGCGAAGAGTTCGACCTTGTCGAATTCGTGCACCCGAAGTAACCCCCGCGTGTCGCGTCCGGCGGCACCCGCTTCGCGGCGAAAGCACGCCGTCTGGGCGCAAAGGCGAACGGGCAACGACGCCTCGTCGAGAATCTCGCCGCGAAGCAACGAGGTCAGGGGCACCTCGCCGGTGGGTATGGCCCACAGACCGTCACGTTCTAGGGCGTACATGTCGTCAACCGACTTGGGCAAGTGACCCGTCGACACCATGGTCTCGGTGAGGGCCAAGCTGGGCGGATGAATCTCTTCGTAGTCGCCCGAGTGACGATCGAGCGCGAAGGATCCGAGCGCCCGCACGAGCCGGGCTCCCGCGCCTCGATAGAGCGCGAACATCGAGCCGGCGAGCTTCGCGCCCGACTCCATGTCCAAGATTCCGAGCTGGGCGCCAATCTCCCAGTGAGGCACGCGCTGGTAGTCGGCGTACGTGGGAAACGGCACGCCCTGATCCATCCCGACCCACCACCGACGCAGCTCGACGTTGTCTTTTTCATCGTGCCCGTCAGGAACTTTGGGATCAGGGACGTTGGGAATCATCAGCAAAAGGCCCCGCAGCGTCGCCGCGACCGCGTCGGTCGCCTCGCTGGCCACGCGCTCTTGAACTCCGATTGCCCGGCTCGTCACGGCCAGCGACTCGGCCGCGGCGCCATCGTTTCTGCGCCGAGCGTCGCCCACTTGGCGAGAGAGTTCCTTCACCTGGGCGCGCAGACCTTCCGCCTCGTGCAGTAGTCGTCGGTGTTCGAGGTCGAGCGTCAAAATCTCGTCCATCGCCGCAGACGAAACCCCGCGACGGGCCAGGGCGGCCTTGACGGCGTCGGGCTCGCGGCGCAGTTCAACCAGATCAATCATTGGCCAAGCCTACCTAGAGGCGCCCAACGGGTTCTTGGAACGGTCTAGGTTCGTAAGGCATGAGTTACGCCGTCGAGGTCAACCGCCTGCAGGTCTCCTTTGGAGAGTTGCGCGCGGTCGATGACGTGACCCTGCACGTGAACTACGGCGAGGTGGTCGCGTTGCTCGGCCCCAACGGCGCCGGCAAGACGACCGTCGTCGAGACGCTGCTCGGCTTTCGTACGCCCCACGCAGGCACCGTTCGACTGCACGGTCTGGACCCCGTGCGCGACCACCACGAGGTCGTCGCACGCACCGGCGCCCTTCTCCAACGGGGCGGCGTGTGGGCACCGATGACACCGCGCGATGTGCTGCGACTCACCGCGTCGTACTACGACGCACCGCGTGACACCCGTGAGTTGCTGGCGTTACTTGACCTCGAGCGGTGTGCGACGACGCCGTGGCGCCGGCTCAGCGGCGGCGAGCAGCAACGTGCGTTGCTCGCTTTGGCCCTTCTCGGACGACCGCGCGCACTCGTGCTCGACGAGCCCACCACCGGCGTCGATCCCGAAGGTCGCCACGCGATCCGCGAGCTCATTAACTCAGAGTGCGAGCGAGGGTGCGCCCTCCTGCTCACCACGCACGAGCTCAGCGAGGCCGAACGATTGGCGAATCGACTCGTCGTGATGCACCGGGGCCGCGTCGTTGTCCAGGGGACGCTCGACGAACTCGCAGGTTCGCCCGAGATGATTATCGAGGCGTCGGGCCGCGTGGACCCGATTTCCCTCGCCACCGTGTTGGGCTGTGTGGTCATCCCCGACAGCGCCGGACGCCTTCGCTGTGAAGTCGCGTCGTCGCCCGAGCGAATCGCGCTGGTGACGAACTACCTGGCGAGCGTCGGCCTTTCGTTGGTCTCTTTGCGTACACGAGCGTCACTCGAGGAACGCTACCTCGAACTCATTGCCGAAGAACGAAGCGACGCACCGACGTGAGAGCGTGGTGGGCGCAGACCCGCGCCGAAGTTGCCATGACGATTCGCCGCGGCGAGACTCTGCTCGTCACCATTGGCATCCCGGTGCTCTTATTGGTGTTCTTCTCTCTCACCCACGTCACCGCCTCACCCACTACGCGTCGCGTCGACTTCATCGCGCCCGGGATCTTGGCGCTCTGCGTACTCTCGACGTCACTGGTGGCCCTTTCGATTGCCACGGGTTTTGAGCGTGCCTCGGGCGTACTGCGACGCTTGCACGTCACGCCGCTGGGGCGACGGCGTCTTATCGGCGCCAAGGTCGCTGGCGTCCTGGTGACCGAAGTACTCCAAGTGATCGTGGTTTCGGCGGTAGCGCTACTCGTGGGGTGGCGTCCCCACGGTGGTCTCCTCGGTGCCCTGGAGGTCGTGCTCATTCTGACGCTGGGCTCGGCGGGCTTGGCCGGCGTCGGTCTCGCGCTGGCGGGCTGGCTTCGCGCGGAGGTCAACTTGGCCGCGACCAACGGCCTCTATCTGGTGCTATTGCTGCTTTCCGGAATTGTGGTGCCCCTCACGTCGTTGCCCGTGGTGATACGAAGAGTCGTGATCGGCCTGCCGTCGGGCGCGATGGCCGAAGCCCTTCACCACGTCCTTGGACAGGGCGCGCGCCCCACCGGTGCCGACTGGCTCTCGCTCGCGCTCTGGGCCGTCATCGCGCCGTTGCTCGCGGCGCGAACGTTTCGCGTCGACTAGGCCGACCGCAGGCTCTTGATCCCTTGCGCCAGTTGCTTGGCGGGGATGGCGCCAAAGTAGACCTGGGTGACGACACCTTTCGCGTTGATAAAGACGGTCTCGGGAACCGTCAGAAAAGAGAACACGCCGCTCGTCACAACACCGTTGGCGTCAAAGGCCACCGGGAAGTTCACGCCATCTTTTCTCACCATGGCCTGCGCGGCCGCGCGCTGGTCGTTGGCGTCGATTCCGAGCACTTCAACGGGACTCGGGTCGTGGGCGCGCAGGTAGGCGGCGACTTTGGGCATCTCACTCTTACAGGGCCCACACCAACTCGCGAAGAAGATCAAGACACTGGCGCGACCCGACGTCCACGGCGCGGACTCGGTGCCGCCATTGAGACCACCCAGGGAAAAACTCTGGACGTGGGTACCGACCAGCGCCGACGTGCTCGCGTTGTTCGGCGTCGCCTTGCCGCCGGTGAGCACCGAGACCACGGCGATCAGCGCGATGGCCACCACGGTCCCAAGACCCAGGGACCAGAACATCATGGGAGACGGTCGTCCCCGAGGGGCCTTAGTGGTGTCGGACAAGAACGTCGACCGCCATCAAGATAAAAAGGGCCGAGAGATACGTGATGGAAAAGTGGAATAGTCGCATCGCCTCGGCGACGTTGGCCCGGTCAACGCGGGCGTGGCGATAAAGACGCAGCGCGTAAAACGTGAACATCGCCCCGAGGACCGTCGCCGACACGCCGTAGACCCACCCGAGGTGCGCACTGGGCCCGATCAACATCGTCAACGCCCACAACAAGACCGAGTAGATGAGAATTTCGAGCGTTGTTCGGCGAAGCGACGTCACCACGGGGAGCATGGGCACGTGGGCGGCTTCGTAGTCGTCGCGGTAGCGAACGGCGAGCGCCCAGAAGTGCGGCGGGGTCCAGATAAAGATCACCAGGAATAACAGCACCGGCGTCCAGCCCAGGGAGTTGGTCACGGCCGCCCAGCCCACCAACACCGGCACGGCCCCCGCGGCGCCGCCAATGACAATGTTCTGCTTGCTGCGTCGCTTCAAGATCATGGTGTACACGACCACGTAAAAAGCCGTGGCCGACAGGGCGAGCCACGCCGAGAGCTGGTTCACCCAGATGACAAGCACCGCGAAGGCCACGATTTCGAGCGCGAAGGCGAAGAGCGCCGCCGAACGCGGCGACATTACGCCCGTCACCAGCGGACGCCGCTTGGTTCGTTGCATGACGGCGTCGATGTCGCGGTCGATCACCATATTGAAGGCGTTTGCGCCGCCCGCGGCCAGGGTACCGCCAATCAATGTCGCGACGATCAACCAAAGGCCCGGCACGCCGTTCGCGGCCACGATCATCGTCGGCACGGTCGTCACCAAAAGCAACTCGATGATACGGGGCTTCGTCAGGGCCAGATAGCCCTTTAACACCTCGACCGTGGAGTGCGGCGTCGTGGCAGAGAGAGTCACAGAGGACATCCTAGGAGGCGCGCCATTACCTAGGCTGGGTCGGTGCCATCTTTGACGTCGCGCCGCGTAACTGGTCCCGTGTTTCGCTGGTTCGCCCTGGCGACATTTCTGTCAATGATCGTCATCGTGCTCACCGGCGCGGCCGTTCGCCTCACCGGCTCGGGGCTGGGCTGTCCGGACTGGCCGACGTGTTTCCACGACCGACTCACCGGTTCGTGGAGTATCCATCCCCTGATCGAGTACGGCAACCGGATGGTCACGATCGCCTTGGTCGTGCTCGTGGGGGCCGCCTTCGCCGCCGCTCTTCTTCGAGAGAGGCGGCGCGTCGACCTGGTCGTGTTGTCGGGAGCCCTCGTCCTGGGCATCGTCGCCGACGCTGTTCTCGGCGCCTTCGTCGTGTACTCCAAACTCAATCCCTATTTGGTATCACTCCATATGCTCTTGAGTCTCGCGATGGTGGCGATCGCCGCGACGCTCTATCACCACTCGAAGTACGTCTACGGTCCCGACGCGCGCGCCGACGTACGCGACCCTTACTTTCGTGGGGTCGCTCGCGCGTTGTGGATACCCTTCTTCGTGCTCGTATTGACCGGCACCGCGACCACGGGCTCGGGGCCGCACGCCGGGGCCTCCCAGGGTCAACTCGTCGCGCGGCGGCTGCCCTTCGCGCTGTCGTCGGCCGCGTGGGTGCACTCGCTGGCGGCCGTGCTCTTCATCGGGCTGGTCACGGGCGTGCTCGTCGCAATTTGGAAAAGTGACGCGCCCACGGCTCTCAAGCTTGGGGTGCGCCGCTTGGTGTACATCGCACTGGTTCAAGGCGCCATCGGCGCCACCCAGTACCTCACGCACTTGCCCGCCTGGCTCGTGGAACTGCACGTGGCCGGCGCAATCTCGCTCACCATCGGCCTCACCCAGTTCAACCTTCGCCAAATCGCCCACGACCGCGAACCCGGGACGAAGAAACGTCCTGCCTAATTCGTCAAGATTCGCGTTAAACGATCAGCGTCAACAACATGTACTGCCCTGACATTTTCGTCAACCAAATCCTCCATCGCCGTCGATAGGAGAAAATACGGTACGCCGGTGCGTGGAATTACCTAGCGACTGACGCGTCCAGACCCTAGTAAGTTGAACCAAAGTCAGTAGACGTCCACGTGGAGGGGTCTTGATGTTCTGGTATGGCCCATTCGCCTCGCTGATACCCCTGGACAACCTGGGCCACTACCTGCATTGGCACTTCATCCAGATCGGCGTCGCCAATCTCGTGGTGATCGTGTTGATGGTGGTCACGTTCATCGCGGCGCTGTTACTCCCCTTCCCCGGTCGCCAACGTCGCAAGGAGAACCCATGAGCACGACCGAGATCGATCGCCAATGGACGACCCGGATGCGCCGACGCGTCGCCGGCCGGTTGCCCCCCGAGAAGTTACTGCCGGACAAGCAGCCGACCTACGTGTCGTCGTGGATCTACGTCTTTGGCGTCACGACGCTGGCCGCGCTGACGGTCGTCATCGCGACCGGGTGCCTGCTCGCCCTGCGCGGCCCCCAGTGGTGGCACGCCTCATCCGTCGGGCACTTCGTGAATTCGCTGCACCTCTGGAGTGTTGAGATATTTTTCTTCGCCATGGTGGTGCACCTCTGGGGTAAGTACTTCATGGCGGCGTGGCGTGGCGGGCGGGCGATGACGTGGATGACCGGGGTCGTCACGTTTCTCACTTCGATCGCGGCCGCCTTCACCGGGTACGTCAGCCAGACCAACTTCGACTCGCAGTGGATCTCCACCCAAGCCAAGGACGGCATCAACGCCACGGGCGCGGGCGCGTACTTCAACGTGTTGAACCTGGGTCAGATGTTGATGTGGCACATCGTGCTCCTACCCTTGGGCGCCATAATCTTGACGGCGATTCACGTGTTATTGGTGCGCATCAAGGGCGTCGTGCCACCGTTCGAAGAAGTTTCCAAGGCGACCAGATGACCGAGAAGGCCTTTCGCCCCGACGTCGACGCCCCGGCGTGGAAGGGTGGCCACAGCCCTTACGACATCATCAAAGAAGGCACCATCGCGCTCGTGGTGGTGGCCCTGCTCACCTTGTTGTTGGCCATCGTCTTTGGTTCGCCCGACGAGCACGCCATCACGATCAAGACCTGGTCGAACGCTAACCCCATCGACTTCGCGACCACGGCCGTCAACGAACTGAACGGCACGACCACCACCGCGCAGTACGGCGCGCCCTACAACCACGCGTCCACCGGCCAGCAGTTGGGCCCGCTCACGCTGGCCAAGTGGGTGGGGGTTCGTATCGCGGTCAACACGGTCAAGGACTTTGTGGTCGATCCCTTGAAGTCACTGCCCAATCAGCCGGTTCTCTCGGCGGCACTCACGCAGTGGTCACAGGCGTCAACCTCGACTCGCGCGAGTTGGGTCGCCAACTACACCAAGGCTGCGGGGCAGATGACCTTCGTGAGCGGCCAAGTCGTCGTCAACGCCGCTAACGCCGGACCGGTACCGGTGATGATCCAAGACCTCACCCAAATGGCCCGCACCGGTGCCTTGGACCAAGCGCTCGTGACCCAAACGAGTTTCTACACGACGAACTACACGATGCCGCTGTTGTTCTTGTCCGACGGCACCTACTTGTCCAGCCTGGCCGCGAACCAGCACCTGACCGGTGACCGCTGGGGCATGATGAACGAAACGGGCAGCTACCCCGGCCAGGCCTGGCTGTGGCTGTACACCTTCTGGTACCAGATACCGCCCTTTAACACAAGCACCAACGCCGACGTGTTGGTCTGGGCCCTCATGATGGTGCTCTCGATTGGGCTCTTGGTGACTCCATTCGTTCCCGGTCTTCGCTCCATCCCGCGCAAGACCCGGCTCTATCGGCTTATCTGGCGCGAGCACTACCAGAACCAAGAAAAGACGTAGCGCGTCGCTCGATAGTTTGTGGGCTCATCGGATTTCAGCGGGGTCCACCGTTCGCAATAGTGAGCGATCGGGCCCTCGGCGCACGGGAAGGTTGCTCGCCCAAGCCCCGTGTGATGGCGGATTCGACGGTACCGCGACTCGGGCTTAGGAGTCAGCTCGTAGCAGTTGCTCGTCCAATCGGAGCCACGTAATCCCCGCCGCTTCGGCTGTCGGAGTGGCGTCGCGCATGATTCGGTGGAGTGCGCCAGTAGCCAGTTCTTCGGCGAGCCAGAGCTTCTCGTGGGCGTCCTGGCCAGGTGCCTTGGCGCGGTAACCGAAGCGGGCGTTCGGGAAGTCCTTGTGCGAGAAGAAAAGCTCCACTCTCTGGCCATCGTCGCTGATGGTGGCGTCTGCCGCCTGCACCTGCGGTGCACCCAGCTGGTGCGCAAAATCAGTGAAGATCTCGAAACTCGTGAGTTGCGCGTTGAGGGTATGCACGTTGGGCGTCACCTTCGTGATCTTAGGAGGTGTCATTTTCCGGTTCGACGCACCCCGCTGAAATCCGATGAGCCAGTTTGTGGAGACGATGGGGATCGAACCCACGACCTCAGGCTTGCAAAGCCCGCGCTCTACCAACTGAGCTACATCCCCGCGGAGACCTCATTGTACCAAAGGCGTTGCCCGGGCACTTCTCATCACTGAGAGCCCGACGTCATCGCGCGCCACGTCACGATCGAGTCGCCTCGAACCCGCGGACCCACTCGCGTGACGATCAAGAGCGCCAAAATTAAGTCAGTGACGGCGACGCAGCCAGGAAAGAGCGCGCCGGGCGTGGTGAAGATCTTCAGGGTCAGCAGCGTGATGCCACAGTTCAAGGTGCCCATGATAAAGACCCGCGGTGACTCGGTACTCGGCGCGAGCCACGACTTGCGCAAGGTCGGCAACGCCGCGACCTGATCGGCCGCGACAAAGGAGATGAGGGCGAGCGTGGGCTGGTGCACGACGGCCCACAGGGCCAGTCCGGCGAGCGAGATCACGCCACACACCGTGTCGAAAACGCCAATCTTCCACACGCTGTGGGGGTTACGAAACGACGCAAGCACGACCACGCACGGCCCCAGTCCGAGCATCAAGGTCATCAACGACGCCAGGCCCACGTGCTGTTGTATCTCAACGCCGAATCCGAGCACGCCTTCGAGGCCCCAGAGCGACCACGTGACGCGATTCGGCGACGTCACGCCGCGCAACGTGTCGCGCACGTAGCCGTAGACACCCACCGCGGCGAGCAGTAGCGCGAGATATATAAAACGCGGGTCAATCACTTCACAAGTCTGCCCGTTCGCGAGTGTCTCGGCGGTAGTGAAGACGAAGGTGAGCGCACCGCGTCCAGTAACCTCGGGCATCGTGGATGTCAAAGAATTCTTGGGAATGCACAGAGTGAGCGAGTCCACCTGGCGTTTTCGCGTGACCGAGCGATTGATGACGCCCGGAAAGTTTCTCTTCGGCGGCTGCGGTCTCGCCACGGGCATCGTGGCCCTCGAAGAGGCCAGTGCTCGACCCACCATCTTCGCCGCGGCGCACTACCTCTCCTTCGCACCGCTCGGCGCCGAAGTCCAGGTCGAAGTGGACCTCGCCGTGGTGGGCAAGCGCGTCACCCAAGCTCGCGCTACCACCTACGTCGACGAGCGCGAGATCCTAACCGTGAACGCCGCTCTGGGTACCGGGGAACTCAACGCGCCGGTCCCCTGGGTCACGATGCCCGACGTCCCTGCTCCCGAGGACTGTCCGCCGCGCGTCATGGCCCGACTATTGAATAACTCGATCTTCGACCACGTCGAAGCACGTGTGGCCATCGGGCGACCCTTCGGCGAGCTCGACGCCACGTTGGGCTCGCCCGTGTCGGCGCTATGGGCGCGCGTGCCCAATCACCTCGAACCCTCGGCGGCCACCCTGGCCATCTTTGGCGACCTCGTCTCGGGCGGCGCGACCCAGCCGCTCGGACGTCAAACGATGGGGCGAAGTCTCGACAACACCCTTCGCGTCGCGACGCTCGAACCAACCGAGTGGGTGCTCATTGAAATTCACATGCTGGCCCTCGTCGGCGGCTTCGCCCAAGGAATAGGTTTCCTTTGGAGTCGCGACGGCACGTTACTTGGCACCGCCAGTCAGTCCATGGTGTCGATGTTTTGGGAGCCGTCGAGCGCCTAAAGCGATTCAAACGCTGGTGTAGATTGGTACCTCTGCGGGGCTATAGCTCAGTCGGTTAGAGCGCGTCACTGATAATGACGAGGTCGTAAGTTCGATTCTTACTAGCCCCACCGCGAGGGATTGGGATGGACAGCCCTTCACCGTTCGGATCCGCATTCGGACAAATGGCTGACGCCCCACGCCTCGATGCTCACGAAGCCGACTGCTCTCTGCCAGTGCGCTCGCGGTGCGTGCACCCTGGCCAACAGCATGGCCGACGCTGACCTTCCTCCAGCTCCTCCTGGGTCCGGCGAATGCGACGTTCTCGGGTCATGTCCTGCTTGGCATCCTCGACCCAACAGATGAACTCGTTGCGGGCAAGAGGAGTGATGTCCTTCCAGGCATCGAGTGCCGTGAGATTGGCGATCAAAGCCTTTCGCAGGTCTCCGGGGAGCTTGTGGACGACCCCACCAGGGATTCGCTGGCCGCTCATGCGACGACAGTAGCGCCTAACACCATCGAGCTCTTCTATCTGTCCGAAAGCCTCACCACGAGGGGATTGGACGATTCTCCGTCATCCGCTCGAACAGTCGATTGCCCACTCCTCGCCTAATAGCGAGGTGGACCGGCCGCGACGTACTCGCGCACCTCGTCGTAGACCAGATTGAAGGGCCCCGGCCCCGTAAGGAACCACGTGGCTCCCGCCCGCGCCCACTGGGCGTAGCGTTCGTCGGGGCGGTAGACCATTTTCTCGTCGCGCTGGCCCCATACGACGATATCGAAGTTTTCAAGGTCGGCCCCGCCTTGAAGCAGTCTGACCTTGAGCTCAACGACGTGATCGGGCTCAGTCATCTGAATGACCATCATCCCTTGGTGTTGAGCGGCTCGACGGATCGGTGCCACATTCGGCCATCGACCGGCCGTCCAGATCGGAATGCCGCCCGAACGATACGCGGTTGGATGAAATGCCACGTCTTGGGCCCGGAAGAACTCGCCGGTGATGTTCACCTCTTCGCCCGAGACCAAACCTTGAAAAATGGCGAGCCCTTCGTTCAAGGCACGACCACGTACGGCGGCGTCGGTTAACTCGCCAAAGCAGGCGAGCTCACCGCCCGGGTAGTCATCACCGATACCGAAGCCCATTACGAGCCGACCCTTGGAGAGGCGGTCGAGCGTGACGGCTTGACGCGCCACCACCTGTGGACGACGACGGATCAACGGAGTCACCATCGGTCCGAGCGTGATGCGCGAAGTACGCGCCGCCATGACGCCAAGGCAGACGTAAGGATCAAGGATGTCGCGCACCGGCGCCGGGTAGCGCAAGTGGTCCCAGAGGAAGAAACCATCCCAACCCGTCTCCTCGGCCAGCACCGCCAGGTCGGCTATCCCCTCGGCGTCGGCGAGGCCGTCAAAGGGAGGGAGGAAGAGTCCGTGCTTCATGTCACCACCTGTCATCGTCGCTGGCTCGATTCTTACCTGTCACGAATCAAACGCGGCGCACCCACGCGAACGACTCGCTGGGCGAGCACCAACGGATCTCTGTGGTACGAATCATCGACGCGCTGCCACGCGGCGCCATCGCCAAGGTGTTGCAGCACGAACGCCCGGACCGTCTGGTCTGCGAGCGTGGCGAAGAGCGACGTTGCAATCGTTCGGGCGACGCGCGGCTGAGCGTCCTGGGGGATGTCCACGCTTGCACCTTCGCTCTACGCCCCTAGACACCCGAACGTTAGATGCGATACCGTACGACCCATGAGACTCTTTCGCTGGAAGAAGAAGTACGAAGACACCTCCACCTCGGGCGAGGACGACTTTGCCCAGCACCACGGCCGAGAGTCGGCGAGCCCGCAAGCCGAGCAGGCCCAGTCGAGCGAGACCCTCTCACCCGACGGCGCGCTGGGTCCAAGAATCGGCACCGGGTTGGGTGGGCCCCTGGTCACCGGAAGTCTTACCCACAACGTGCCCGACGCCGTTGGCGAGATCCGAAGCGCAGCCGACCCCGAGGACGACAACGCTCGTGCGACGTCCATCAACAAAGAGCGCGAGGCGGAAGAACGCGACCGCTAACCAACGTGCGCGACTCGTCGGGTTCGACACGCTAAGCGCCACGGCAACACCAAGGGATTGTTCCTCGAGTCGCGCGTTCGTGGTGGGTTAGCGTTATTGATACGACACAAGGAACTGCAACATGGCCACCGACCGCTCCGCACTGACCAGCCTCGAACGAGAGAAGGCGTCCGTCTTTCACTCGTGGTCGGCCCAGGGCTCGATCAACCCGATGATGGTGAAAGACGCCCAGGGCGTCTACGTCACCACCGAGGACGGCGCCACCTTTCTCGACTTCTCCTCCCAACTCGTCAACACCAACCTCGGTCACCAGTACCCGGCGGTCGTGCGCGCCATTCAAGAACAGGCCGGGACCTTAGCCACCATCGCGCCCCAACACGGGTACCACGCGCGTTACCGCGCCGCCGAAATGATTCTCGACCACTCCTTTGATGGAGCGGCGAAGGTCTTTTTCACCAACGGGGGTACCGAAGCCGTCGAGCACGCCGTGCGCATGGCCCGACTGCACACCGGTCGCGCCAAGGTGCTCGCGACCTATCGCAGCTATCACGGCGCCACCGCCGCGTCGATCAATCTCACCGGCGATCCCCGACGCTGGCCGAACGACAACGGCTCGGCGGGCGTCGTGCACTTCTTTGGGCCCTTCCTCTACCGATCAGTGTTTCACGCGAGCACCGAAGAAGAAGAGTGCCAACGCGCCCTCGAGAGCCTCGAGAACACGATCGCCTTCGAGGGACCCGCCACCATCGCGGCGGTGATCTTAGAGACGATTCCTGGAACGGCGGGCATCATGGTGCCCCCGACGGGCTATCTCCAGGGCGTTCGCGAACTCTGCGACCGTCACGGCATTGTCTACATCGCCGACGAGGTGATGTGCGGCTTCGGTCGGGCCGGCGCGTGGTTCGCCTATCACCAGCACGGCGTCAAACCCGATCTGGTGACGTTCGCCAAGGGTGTCAACTCGGGGTACGTGCCCCTCGGGGGCGTCGTGATCAACGAGGCGATCAGCGCGACGTTCCACGAGCGCGTCTACCCCGGGGGCCTCACGTACTCCGGCCACCCGCTGGCCTGCGCCGCCGCGGTGGCGTCAATGGAGGCGATGGAGCGCGACGGCATCATCGAGAACGCTCGTCGCGTGGGCGAGGAAGTGTTGCGCCCCGGTCTAGCGGCGATGGCGGACACGCACCGCGTCATCGGTGACGTTCGGGGCCTGGGCGTCTTCTTCGCCCTCGACCTCGTGAGCGATCGAAAGAGCCGAGAACCTCTCGCGCCCTACGGCTCGAGTTCGCCCGCCATGAACGAGATCCTCGCGGCCTGTCGCGACGAGCGACTCTTAATCTTCGCCAACTTCAATCGTCTCCACGTCGTGCCCCCGTGCACGATCACCGACGACGAGGCGCACGACGGACTCGCCCGGCTCGACCGTGCGCTCCGAGTGGCCGATCGATACTACGTCGGCGCCTAATGACCAACGATCAAGGGCGGGCTGAGGTCGCCGCGCGCCTGCGCGCACTCGGACACGACTTTGTCGCGCGATCGCTCAGTGACGAACAGCTCGACGCACTGCTCGCGCCGCTCGACCAACTCACCGACATCGTTGGCAGCGCCGACGCGCGCGTACGAACATTCCCGAGAGTGGATCTGGCGAACTTCAAGATGGCCGTGCCGCGAGAGGACAGCGTCGAGCATCACCAACTCTTCACCGACTCCTTTGTGTCGGGTCTCACGAATCCCCTGGGGCTCGGCGCCTCGCTACGTCGAGAGGGTGACGTCGCGGTGATGGACGTCACGCTGGGCCGGGCCTTCGAGGGCGCACCGGGTCGGGCGCACGGCGGCGTCGTGGCGGCCCTCATCGACGAGACGATGGGCCTGGTTCTGGCGATTCACGGGGTGCTCGCCTTCACGGGACAGCTCGACATCACGTACCTCGCGCCCACGCCCATCGGCGAAGCGCTTTGCGCGCGAGCGTGGCTCTCGCGCCACGCCCATCGAAAACTCTTCGTCGAGGCCAGCGTGCGCGCGAACGAGGTCGACGTCGCCAAAGCGAACGCACTCTTCATCGCGGTCGATCCCACCAAGTTCCTCAAACACCTGGCGCCCGAGCCCTAGAGCTCTGCCCCGCATGCCCCTGCGTGTCCGTCGAAGGTTTCGATCAAGCAAAGCGCCTTCTCGCATCGATGGCGTCTTTTGGGTCTTGAAACTCCTCTCGACCGCCATGGGCGAGGCGACCTCGGACTTCTTGGTGCATCGATTCAACCCCGAGCTCGCGGTGCTCGGCGCGGCCGTGGTCTTCGTCGCGATCTTGTGGTGGCAGCTGACCGTGCCCCGATTCCTGATCACGGCCTACTGGTCGGCGGTGGTGATGGTCAGTGTCTTTGGCACGATGTGCGCCGACGTGTTGCATGTGCGCTTCGGCGTGCCCTACGTGGTGTCGGCCTTCGCGTTCGCCGTGGCGCTCGTGGTGGTCTTCGTGACCTGGTCGCGCGTGGAACACACCTTGTCGATCCACAGCATCACCACCACCCGACGCGAACTCTTCTACTGGGCCGCGGTCACCGTCACGTTCGCCCTCGGCACCGCGGTCGGCGACCTGACCGCGTACACGGCGGGCCTGGGCTTCTTGCGATCGGCACTCCTCTACGCGATTCTCTTCTGCCTGCCCGTAGTGGGCTTCGCCCTCCTGCGGCTAAACGCCGTGGCGATGTTCTGGACGGCCTACATCCTCACCCGGCCCCTCGGGGCGTCCTTCGCCGACTACCTCGGCAAATCGCGCGACCAGGGCGCCTTGAACTGGGGACCGGGCAACGTGTCGTTCATGTTTTCGGCCGTGATCGTGGTGATCGTGGCCGTACTGGTGGGTCGTGAGCGGCAACGACGGGCTAGTCGCGTTCGTCGCGTTGGATGAGGAACGTCCCGGTCGCGCGGCTCACCAATTTGTCCTCAAGACTGGTGAGGGTCGCCTCGGCGTAGGCGATCTGGCGCGTCAGGCGCACGACGTCCCCGCGTAGCCGGTAGTGCTCGCCGAGCAACGCCGGGCGCAGCAACTCGGTCGTCATTTCAATCGTTCCCTGAGTACGGTCTCTGCCCACCAGCGCGGCGTTGATCGAGAAGTTCATCGCCGCGTCGAGCAACAGCGCGTGCACACCGGCCTGCACGCTGCCGTGGGGGTTACAGGCGAGCTCGCTCGGGAGAAAGGTCCCCGTCACCCAGCCCAGGTCTTCGCCGTCGACACCGTAACTCTCGAACGCTCCGCCCACCGCGCCAATGAGCGCCATGCCCCCGTCACCCAACCAACGATCCATGTCCTTTCGCGGCGCACTCACGTCCGTGACGATACTGCGCGTACCGGTCTAGGCTTCGCGCGGTGGGTTCTACTCACCCAAACAAAGGAGAGCCATGCCGACTGCGGTCATCGTCGATGCCGTTCGCACCCCGGGGGGCAAGCGCAATGGAAAGCTCAAGAACTGGCACGCGGTGGACCTCGCCTCTGAGGCCCTGCGGGCCCTGGCCAGTCGCAACCACCTCGACCCGAGCGTCGTCGATGACGTGATCATGGGTTGCGTGTCCCAGGTGGGCGAACAGGCCTTCAACGTCGGGCGCAGCGCGGTCCTCGCGGCCGGGTGGCCCGAGTCGGTGCCCGCCACCACCATCGATCGTCAGTGCGGCTCGTCCCAACAGGCGTTGCACTTCGCCGCCCAAGGCGTCATGTCGGGCGCGTACGACGTGGTCGTGGCGGCCGGCGTCGAGGTGATGACGCGTGTGGCCATGGGTTCATCGATCGGCAAGGACGCGGGCTGGCCCTTTGGTCCGCGCGTCGCCGCGCGCTACGAACCCGTGGGTGGACTGAAGAACCAGGGCATCGGGGCCGAGATGATCGCCGACCAGTGGGGTATCTCGCGTGAGGAGCTCGACGAGTTCTCGGTCGAGAGTCATCGCCGGGCCGCGCGAGCCACGGCCGAGGGCCGCTTCGAGCGCGAGATCGTGCCGGTCTACGTTCGCGACGACAACGGCGAGACGACCGACGAACTCATGACGAGCGACGAGGGCATCCGGCCCGACTCCAGCGTGGAGGCGCTCGCGAATCTAAAGGCCGCCTTCAAAGAGGGCGGCAAGGTCACCGCGGGCAACTCTTCTCAGATCACCGACGGCGCGTCGGCGGTGCTCATCATGAGTGAAGAGAAGGCCCGCGAGCTCGGCTACACCCCGAGGGCGAAGTTCCACTCGTTCGCGCTCGCCGGGGTCGATCCCGTCACCATGCTCACCGGTCCCATCCCCGCGACCACCAAAGTGTTAGAGCGCGCCGGACTGACCCTGGACGATATCGACCTCGTGGAGATCAACGAGGCCTTCGCTTCGGTGGTGCTCGCGTGGCAAAAGGAGCACAAGGTGGACCTCGCCAAGGTGAACGTCAACGGCGGGGCGATCGCGCTCGGTCATCCGCTCGGCGCGTCGGGCGCCAAACTCTGTGCGACGCTGTTGAACGAACTCGAGCGCACCGGCGGGCGCTACGGCCTGCTGACGATGTGCGAAGGCGGCGGACTGGCGAACGCCACGATCATCGAGCGAATGGGTTAGTTCGCCCCTTGCGACGTCGAGCGCTAGCGATAGCGCGTGGCGAGGTAGAAGCCGGTGAACATGGTGAAGAGTCCGAGCCCCAGGTACCACGGCGACGTCGAGCCCGGCAGGACCTGGAGATAGTTCAACACGATCACCATCATCCCGAAAAGCAGCAAGTCGATCAGTAGCCAGCCGTACCAGTGCGGACTGTGGTCGGCGTTGACGGGGCGTCGCTTGGTGACGCGCCCGCGTTCTTCGGCGTTGACGTAGCGACCCACCGACTTCTTCGCCTTCGGCCTCGAGGAGGATTTCGCCATTGGTCTTGATGTTATTACGGCGCAGCTGTTAGCCGGTACTGGTAGACGGTGGACCGATGCTCGCCGTCGAGTCACACAGCGTGAGATTGACCGTCGACCCGTAGGTCACCGACGTGCCGCCCTGAGCACTTTGGCTCGTGACGATGGCCGGCGAGCCCGGTGAACAGATGTTGGTCGTGTCGATCGTGTAAAACGGCACCAGTCCTTGCCCTTGGAGCTTCGCCGTAGCCACGCTCTGGGTGTCGTTGATCACGGTGAGCACGACCACCGGACAGAAGCCCGAGGAGATGATGAGCTTCGCACTCTCGCCCGAGGTGACGAGCGAACCGGCGACTGGCACCGTGGCGACGACTAGGCCCAACGAGACGGCGTTCGAACACGTCCGACTGACCGTAGGACTGACCAACAGACCGGCCGTCGTGAGGTTGGCCGACGCGCCCGCCTGGGTTTCGCCGCCCACGTCCGGCATCGGGTACTTCGTCCCCGGGGCCAGCACGGTCAAGTACACGATGTCGCCCGTTCGGTCCTTCGTACCCGGGAGCGGCGTCTGAACGAGCACGATGTTGGGGACTTGGTTGGCCGCCGCCGTGGGCGTGTCGATCACCCGGTAGGAGAGCTTGAGGGTCTGGAGCATGTTCTCGGCGTTGCTCAACGAATATCCGGTGACTTGAGGCACCGTCACCGGTGAGGTCGTCTTGCCCAGGCTTACCGTCAAGAGCACCGAGCGACCCTTGGCGAGACTCGTCCCGGCCTTGGGCGCACTGGCGATGACCGTATTCTTAGTTTTCGAAGAGTGGA
>Ga0307374_10003621_pt1 | contig 26244 bp, 24 predicted proteins | sample OX3MG_FD_202532 | JGI IMG/M metagenome (GOLD analysis project Ga0307374, IMG submission 202532) | Soil microbial communities from Risofladan, Vaasa, Finland - OX-3 | ecosystem: Environmental > Terrestrial > Soil > Coastal area > Acid sulfate soil | place: Finland: Risofladan, Vaasa | collected...
CGCTGTCCTTGTGATCCTCGACCAGGGTCCGCATCACCATCCCCTTCTGCTCCCATGGCGTCACCACGGTCTCGTGAGCCACATGGAATCGGGGGACCCCGCTGACCAACTTCGACAGGCGCAGGCCGGTAGTGGCCAGCATGGCCAGGAGATTGGCCAGGGTCATCACCGCGTCGAAGGCGGGCATGAACCTCGGGAAGGCGAAGCCTCCGTCCTGGCTGCCGGCAAAGGTGACCGTCCCTGACTGGGCCACTTCGGCCACATGCGATCCTGACAACTTGGTCCAGGTCAGCTCGGCCCCGGCGTCACGGACCAGAGACTCGAAACAGCGCGGCACCGACGCCGGCAGAGCGACCGAGGGATCCGACTGGGTGGCCAGGACCAGACCGAGCACGACGTAGAGGGACTCATCGTCGGAAAGGACCCGCCCGGCGTCATCGATCAGGACCAGGCGCTCCCCGTCCGGGTCGAACACCGCGCCCACGTGGGCCCCTGAGGCCCGCACCAGGTCGGCCACGGCCTCCGAGTGGCGCTTCAGGTCGAAGCTCAAGGCGCCGGCGGTGGAGGCGTAGGGATTCACGGCCAGGACATCGGCGCCCAGCTTGGACAGAACGTTGGGCATTACGAAGCTGGTGGCCCCGTAGGAGTAGTCGAGGACCACTTTGAACCGGGCGCCCCGGATGGCCTCCAGGTCGATGCTCTCCACCAGGGCGGCCGTGTAGTACTCCAGGGCCCGGGGAGGGAACCCGATGTCGCCCATCTCCGAGGCGAGGACCCGGCGGTAGTCCTCCCGGTAGTAGAGGCGCTCAATCTTGCGCTGGCTGGCCTCATCGATGTCGAGGCCATTGGCGTCGAGGAAGCGTATGACCACCGATTGCGGATCGTTGGGAACCAGCCGGACGGTCACCCCACCCTGGCTGCGGGCAGTGCGGACCTGGAACCGGTTGACCGGGACCGTGGCCAGCTCCAGGTCGTCCACATTGACCCCGGCTGCGTTGAGTCCCACCATCACCGCCCGCTTGACGGCCCGGGCGGCCCGGCTGGCGTCCCGGGAAGTGGTGACGGTGCTCCCCTTCTTGAGGGTCGAGGCATAAGCCATGGCCACCCGGGCCGCCAGCTCCGGGGTGACGTCCACGTTGGCCAGCCCCGCCACGCCCAGGCGGCCGAAGAGCGAGCGGGCTCCCCTCGATTCCCAGACGATCGAACTGTTGATGACGGCGCCCGTTTCCACCGTCTTGAACGGGTAGATCTTGACGCCCGGGTTGACCACGGCGTGCTCGCCCACGAAGCACTCGTCCCCGAGGACGACCCCCTCCTCGCAGCGAGAGCCCCGGCGCAGATCCGAGGATCGCCCGATGATGCAGCCCCGCAGGCGCACGGCATCACCGAGATAGACGTGGTCGTGGACCACGCAGCGCTCGAGGTAGGCCTCCCGACCCACCCGTACGTTGGCCCCGATGACGCTATAGGCGGCCAGATGGGCGCCGGCGGAAACGCGGCAGTTGTCACCGATGATGGCGGGACCGTCGATGCGGGCCGCGGGGTCCACCTCGGCCCCCTCCCCCAGCCAGACGCCCTCGCTCATCCGGAAGCCGTCGATGTCGACTTCGACCTTGCCGTCGAGCACGTCCCGGTGGGCCTTGAGGTAGGCCTCCAGGTTGCCTACGTCCTCCCAGTATCCCTCGGCCACGTAGCCGTACATGGGGCGGCCCGCCTCCAACATGGCGGGGAAGACCTCCTCGGAAAAGTCCACCGGACGGTCGGCCGGGATGTAGTCGAAGACCTCGGGCTCTAGGACATAGATGCCGGTGTTGATGGTGTCGCTGAAGACCTGGCCCCAGGTGGGCTTTTCCAGGAACCGCTCGATGCTGCCGTCCTCGCGGGCGATGACGATGCCGAACTCGAGCGGGTTCTCCATCGACTTGAGCCCGATGGTCGCCATCGCCCCTCGCTCCTCGTGGAAGCGCACTACCGCGGACAGGTCGAAGTCGGTCAGCACGTCGCCCGAGATGACCAGGAAGCGCTCATCCAGTTCGTCCATGGCGTTGCGGACCGAGCCAGCCGTTCCGAGTGGCGTCTCCTCGGTGGCATAGACCATCCGGACCCCGAACTCGGAGCCGTCCCCGAAATAAGTCCGGATGGTGTTGGCCAGGAAGGCCACCGTCACCACGATGTCGGTGAAGCCGTGCTCCCGGAGCAGTTTGACGATGTGCTCCATCATCGGCTTGTTGGCCAGTGGGATCATGGGCTTGGGCTGGTTGGAGGTCAGCGGGCGCAGACGGGTGCCCTCGCCTCCGGCCATGATCACCGCCTTCATCGACCCGACCGTACCCGGGCGGCGGCCAAACCACGCCGGGCGGGGCCGACGTAGGAGACCAGGGCTGCCCAGGCCAGGAAGATGGCGGGCAGGGCGAAAACCCATTCGGCCACGTGCGCCGCTCCTCGCCACGATGCCCCCGAGTGGGCGACCAGAAAGAAGGGGAAGGCCACCATGAGAGCCAGAGTTCCGGCCTTGCCCAACCAGAGGACGTCGATGCGCGGCGCCCCCATCGCTCCCAGAGCGAGCACGGCGGCGGATATGAGCGCCTCTCGGATGCCGACCACCAGGCCGAGCCAGACAGGAACGGCGCCGGCCACAGCCGAACAGACGACGGCCGTGGCCACCAGCACCCGGTCGGCGGTCGGATCTAGGACCTTGCCCAGGTTGGAGACCTGGTGGAAGTGGCGGGCCACATACCCGTCAACCCAGTCAGTGGCGCCCAGGACGGCCAGCAGGACGGCCGCGGCATAGGGCCGGTGCGCCCCCAACAGCAACCAGCCGAAGATCGGGACGCACAGGAGTCTGACGACCGAAACCAGGTTCGGGATGGTGAGGATCCGGTCGGCGCCGGGCTCGGCCGGCTCCAGTCCGGATGCAGGCAGAGTGTCTTCGGCCACGGCGGGCAGTCTAGGAACCCGCCCCTCCTCGCCACCCCGATGCTCCAGCCGCCCCGGCCCGTTCCAGCTGGGCGCAGGTGGGCTCGGCGCAGCAGAACCAGGACTCGGTGAGCCGCGGGACGGACCGGCCGGCCGCACCGGAGAGAGGACCGGGCGCGGCCACTCCCCAGCGCCGGGCGGCGTCGGACACCAGGGCGTGGACCTGGACGAAGGCACCGGCCGGGTCCTCGAGGGGCGCCGCCTCGGCCAGCGCGCTCAACTGGCTCTGCAGCTCGTCCAGACCGGGATGGCTGGCCTGCCACGGGTGTCCGAGGGCGACCGGGTCGTAGGGACCGAAGACGTCGGGCGACTCCTCCCCCAAAAGCAGGGATCCCGGCGGCACCAGAAGGCGGATGGAGTACTGGACCGGGTCCACGTTGGACTCCAGCCCGTTGGCGGTCACGAAGTTGACCAGGGCGGTCATGTCCTCCAGCTCCGTCCAGGGGGAGAAGGGAAGGAAGGAAGGGCGGATCTCCACGCCGTGCCGGCGCAGCACGGTTACGGCCTCAGCTTCCTGGGCGGCGGTGTGGTTCTTGTCCAGCCGGAGCAGGATCGAGTCGTTGACCGTCTCGAAGGCCGAGACCACGAAGAGCAGGCCGGCCTCGGCCAACTCCGGCCACACCCGCCGGTGCCGGAGGATGTGTTCGACCTTGACGGTGGCATCGAAGGTCAGGCCCAGATGGCGCCGGTGCATCTCCCGCACCACCCGCAGGGAGTGCTGAGGTCCGTTGAGGAAGTCGGGGTCCCCGAAGGTGATGTGGGTGGCTCCGGCCTCCACCAGCCGGTCGATGTCGCCCACCACCGTTTCCACCGCCACCGTCCGGAGGCGCCCGTCGTAGACGACAGGGACTGGACAGTGCCGGCAGCGGTGGACACAACCGCGGCTGGCCTCCACGTAGCCGACCAGGCGCTCTTGTCCGTTGTGGACCAGCCGGGCGTAACGGTCCAGGCCGGGTAGCTGGCGGCGGTCGGGCACCCCCGGGCGGTGCCGGCCGAGATCCAGGGCCACCGGTACCGGCCCGGGCAGTCCCCGGAACGACAAATCCTCCCCGCCCCCGGTCGGAGCCTCCAGGCCGTTCGCCCACTCTGTGAGCCGGGGTTCGTACTCACCACCTATGGCCAGATCGAAGCGACCCTGTCCCTCCTGAGCGGCGGCGGCGGCGTAGAGGCCGTAGGCGCAGACCCTCAGGTCCGGCCGGCGTCCCTTCATCCCGGACACCACCGCCGCGGCCAGCCGGGTGGCGGTGTGCATGGGGACCGAAACGGCGGCGGCTTCGGCCCAGTCGATCTGCTCATCCGTGAGCATGTCCAGGGAGAGGTCGACCGGGCAGACGACATGCCCCGCAGCCGTCAGGGCGGCGGCGGCCGAGGCCAGGCCAAGGGGCTGATGGCCCAACTCGTAGGTGGACAGGAGCAGGATTCTCATCGGGCCTCCGCCGGGGCCGGGGCCTCGATCTGGAAGATCAGAGCCCGGTGAGCCTCCCTGAGGGCGGCCTCGACGGCCCGGGCAGTTGGGCCGGAGGCGAAGATGAAGCCCAGATATCGGTCCCCTTCGGGGAGGGGGCGCAACCAGGAGCCGACCGGAACGGTTATCTCGATTCCGTCCACCAGGCCGACTCGGCGGGCGGCCGCCAGTCCCCCCACGGAACGCAGCCGGCCGGCGGCCGGGATCGGGATCATCATGACGCCACTGGCCCGGGCTGACAGAGCCAGATCACCCGGATCCAGGCCCAGGGCATGGCTGAGGATCACCTGCTCGAGGCTGATCCCCGCCCCGAATCGCAGGGCCCGGCCACAGAGGCCTCCGATGGTGCGGGCGGCCACCTCCAAGACCGTGGGCCCCTCGGCCGCCAAGCGCAACTCGGCGTGGACCGGTCCCTCGGACAGGCCCAGGGCAGCCACCGCCTCCCCCACCACAGCGACGACGTCGTCCTCTTCGCCGGCGGAAAGCTCCGCAGGGGTGACGTAGATCGTCTCCTCGAAATAGGGACCATCCAGCCGGTCGGGCTTGGCGAACACCGCCAGGACCCGGAGCCGGCCGGCGGTCATCACCGCCTCCACCGCCACCTCGGCCCCAGGCACAAAACGCTCGACCAGCAGCTCCTCATCCTCCGGACGGCCCTCCTCGGCCAGGATGGCCCTGATCCGAACTTCCGCCGCCTGCGCCGCCGCCGGGTCATCGGCCCGGATGACCCCCCGGCTGCCGGCCAGCCCCAGGGGCTTGATCACCACTGGGAAGCCCAGTTCGGCCCCCAGGCCGGCGCCCTGACCCGGCCCGGAGACCCGGAAGTCAGGCTGTCGCACTCCGGCGGCCTCCAGGCGACGCCGCATCCCGACCTTGTCCCGGGTCAGATGGACCGAGGCCGGAGGGCTGTGGACCAGGCCGAGGAGCTCGGCGGCGCGGGCCGCCACCTCCACTCCCTGGTCATCCACGGCCACCACAGCCGCCAGGGGATGGTCCCGGGCCACCCCGGCTATAGCCCGGGCCGAACCCTCCGCGTCACAGAGGTCCACCACCAGGGCCCGCCATCCCATCGACTCGCTCATGGCCTGGCGGTGCTCGGTGGCTACCACCAGCTCCACCTCCAGGGATTCGGCGGCACCAGCGAAGTCCGTCGCCCGGTAGGTGGCCGAAGGCATCACCAGGGCAACTCTCCTATCGGCGTTGGGCACTCACCTATCATGGCAACCCACCGCCGTCGGGAGAGAATGTGGACCTAGCGCTGACCATCACCGACGAGGCCCTTCGGACCGTCCTCGAAATCAGAGCCGAGGAGGACGACGCCGAGGGCCTTGCCCTCTGGCTGGAGATAAGCGGCGTGAGTGGCAGCGAATACAGCTACGACCTGTACTTCGCTCCAGCTAGCGACGCCGCTCCCAAGGACGTCACCCTGGACCACGGCAGTCTCACCGTGGTCGTTCCGGAGGACAGTCTCCCCCGACTGAGCGGCTCGACCTTGGATGTCAGAGACGGCGGCCTGGTACTGGTGAACCCGAACCAGCCCCCGGTCCGGCCGGGAGCGGCAGCGGTGCCGGAGGGCGATGTCAGCTCCCCGGTCGCCCAGGCCGTCATCCGCATCCTGGAGGAGGAGATCAACCCGGCCATCGCCGCCCACGGCGGAGTGGCCGAGCTGGTGGCCGTGGACGAGGGCATCGCCTACCTGCGCCTGGGAGGGGGCTGCCAAGGATGCGGCATGGCCTCCGTCACCTTGAGCCAGGGGATCAAGGTGGCCATCCTCGAAGGCGTCTCGGATATTCGGGACGTGGTGGACGTGACCGATCACGCCTCCGGTTCCAATCCCTACTTCGAGAGCGCCAAGAAGTAACGGGCGCATAACCGTGTGTCGCCCCTCCATGCGGAGGCCGCGATCACTTCAAATTCCTAACCCAGCTGCGGCCAACGCAAACCGCTGCAGCGCTCTCAGGAACCCGCCCGGCCAGCCGATCAGTCGGCTATGCCGGATGCGTCCGACCCCGTGCGGGTCCTGGTGGTCGATGACGAGCCTGACCTGCGCATCCTCCTCTGGCTGGCTGTGGAGGCCGACGGGCGCTGCCAGGTGGTGGCCGACGCCTCCACCGGGGATGAAGGGGTGGCCCTAGCTGCCAAGCACCAGCCTGACGTGGTGGTCCTGGACCAGCTGATGCCCGGTATGGACGGGGTGCGGGCGGTGCCGCTCATCCGCCAGGCGGCCCCGGCGGCCAAGGTGATCATGATGTCGGCCCTGGGCGACGCCGAACTCCGCGAGCGGGCCATGGCGGCTGGGGCCGACGCCTACCTGGAAAAGGCCTCCAGCTTCCGTCCGCTGATGGATCTGGCCGTCGATCTGACCCTGCGCCACCAGCCTCGCTGAGGGATTTCAGCCCCCCCTGAAGTGACCAGAGCGGTCTAGCCCCCTAAAATCGTCCGCCTTATGCAAATGCGACCTTTTAATACCCGCCTTCGCGCCCTGTTGGTAGCCGGCGTGGTCGGCACCACCGCGGCGGCCGGCCTGACAGCATTGACCATCCCGGCTCACGCCGACGCCAGCTTCAGTTTCACCCGGTTGTCCGGAACCGATCGGTTCGCCACCGCCGGCACCATCGACCAGTCGGCTTACCCCAACGGAGCCCCCGGAGCCAGCGTCTATCTGGCCGACGGACTGCCGGCCCATGCCCCCGACGCTCTGGCCGCCAGCGGCCTGGAAGGTGTCAAGGGGATCGGAGTGCTCCTCACCGATGACACCAATAACGTGCCCAGCAGCACCCTCACCGCTCTCAAGAACAACAAGGTCAGCGACATCGGCGTGGTCGGGGGGACGGCTTCGGTCAGCCAGGCCCAGATCAACCAGCTGAAGGCCGACGGCTTCACCGTGGTCACCCCCTTCCAGGGCTCGACCCGGTACCAGACCATGCAGATGATCGATGACTCCATCTCGCCCGCCTCAGTAGGCAAAGACGCCAACGGCCTGCCTACGGCCATCCTGGCCAGCGGTGATCCGGCCCACTACGTGGATGCCCTGTCGGCCGGAGCACTGGCCTACGCCAAGAAGTTCCCGATCATCCTCACCAACTCGACCTCCAGCACCCTTCAGCCCGAGGCCCAGCAGGTCATCAACACCCTCGGGATCAAGGACCTCATCGTGGTGGGCGGCTCGGCTTCCATCCCGACCTCTCAGTACACCCCCAATCCCAGCGGCGTCACCCAGGTCGAGAACAAGTCAGGCTCGGACCGCTCTGCTACCAGCCTCGCGCTGGCCGACTACGCCATCGGTCAGACGTGGCTCAAGAACACCCACATGGACCTGGCGCGTGGTGATGACGGCTCCGATGCTCTGGCCGGTGCCGCCTTCGGCGGAGTGAACGGCTACCCGACCCTCATCACCGATTCCATCACCTCGGTCGGTTCCGCACCTTCCTTCGCTACCGAGCACGCGTCTACTTTGACCGGGACGTCCTACGTCTTCGGCGGGACCGGCGCCGTCCCGGACACCCAGGTCAGCGATGTCCAGGCCGCCGGCGGCGCCGCCAAGACGGCCACGGCCGGTCCTATAGCTCCGACCACCGGTCAGCAGGTCAACTCGGCATCAAGCACGAGCTTCAGCCAGGGCGGGCTGTCCTACACCTACGGCTCGGGCGACACCTTTCAGGAAGACACCACCACCGCCCCGAACCCGCAGGCTTCCTGCACCTCCATCAGCTACGCCGCCTTCCAGGCCGCCCTCACCCAGGGCGACATCGTCACGGGCACCTATGCCCCGGGCAGCACCAGCACCTTCTGCCTGAACGACCAGGCCCCCAATCCGCCCAGCACGGTGACCGCCGCTCCGAATACCACTGCCGGTGGGATCACCGTGTCATGGTCGGCGCCGAGTACGGCCATCGCTGACGGCGTGACCGCCTACAACGTGTGGAGGGCTACGGCAACCCCGCCGAGCATCCCCAATACTCCTTACATGTGCCCGGCCGCCTACACCGTCTCACCGGGCACATCACCCCAGACACCTCCTTCCGGAAGCGGGTGGGCCGCACTGACGTCGGTCCCGAACAGCGCCGGCGGATCCAGCGGAGCCTTCGGCTACACCGACTCGACGGCCACCGCGGGGACGGCGTCCAACCAGTACTGCTACGCGGTCTCATCCATCGCCACAGCCGGTTCGGGGACGAGCCAGACGGGCACCGCCCAGCCGGCCAGCCCCGGCAATCCGGCCCAGGGATCCAACCCAGGCCCGATCGCCCCGGGCAACGCCACCCCCACCTCAGCCCCGACGATCAGTTCGATCGCTGCACTGGGGCACACACTGACGGTCAACTTCAGTGAGCAGATCAATCCCGCCACGGTCGATTCCAACGGGTCCGACTTCTCGGTGACCATCGGCACGGCGGTTGCCACGAGCCCGGCCCGCGCCTTCGGCACCGGGAGCACCGTCTACATCGACTATCCCCAGATCAGCCTCTCGGGCGACACCATCAGCGTGGCCATCCAGAGCGGCGCCGACAGCAACACCGTCTGCGCGGCCAACAGCACCACCGTGTGCGCGGCCATCGGAAACTCGAGCCCCGGCGGACCGGTCACGGGCACAGCCGCGCTTCCCCCCGCCCCGGCCCTGGATGGGATAGCCATCAGCGCCGGCACCATTACATTGAGCTACAACATCCCGGTCGACTGCGACACTGTCGACACCGGGGAGTACACGCTGTCAGTCCAGGGCCAGGCCGGTCCCCCAGTGCTCACCGCGGCTTGCACCGCCCCATCGAGTGGACCGGCTCCGGCCACCAGCACCAGTGTGACCATCCAGGCCGCCGTGAGCACCGGGGAGACAGTCACGGTGAGCTACCAGCTGGAGGCGACGTCGCCCTTCCTGGGCATCATCGCCTCCAACTCCAACACCGGTCCGTCGGGCAATGCCAACGACGGCAGCATCGAGGCCAATCCGGACTCGATCACGTCCTGATCTGAGGATCTGACTCCAGCTGTAGTCCAGGGCCCCGGGGCGACCCGGGGCCCTGGCGCGTGCAGGGGGCCGGTCTGCGACGATGCGGCGGTGACCGTCGTCGCTTTCGACCTGCGCAGCCCCGACCACTCCCCTCCCCTGTGTGTGAGCGAGCCCCGGCCCCGCCTGTCCTGGCGGCTGCAGGCCGGCCGGCGGGACGTGACCCAGTCGGCCTACCGCATCCAGATCGCCTCCGACCCCGGCTTCGGGGAAGTCGCCCTCGACACCGGCCGGGTCGCTTCGTCCCAGAGCCCCGCCGTGGCCTGGCCGGGAGAGTCGCTGACGTCGCGACAGCAGTGCTGGTGGCGGGTGATGGTGGAGACCGCCTCCGAGTGGTCGGAGTGGAGCCCGCCGGCCGGCCTGGAGGCCCCGCTATTCGAACCAGCGGACTGGAGGGCCGAGGTTGTGCTGGTGGGCGACGCGGATGCCGGCCCTTCACCGCTACTGCGCCGCCGCTTCCAGGTGGACTCCGTCCCGGTCCGGGCCCGGCTCCATGTCACCGGCCTGGGCCTCTACCGAGTCGAGCTCAACGGACAGGCGGTGACCGAGGAGCTGCTAGCGCCGGGTTGGACCAGCTATGACCACCGCCTGGCCTATAGGACCCTCGACGTCACCGATCGTCTGCGGCCGGGCGACAACGTGCTGGGAGCCGAGCTGGCCGACGGCTGGTACCGGGGCCATCTGACCCCCGATCGGATGCGGAACGTCTACGGGCCCCGCCTGGGCCTCCTGGCCCAGCTAGAGCTGACCATGGCCGACGGCCAGGAGCTGACAGTGGGGACCGACAGCGCCTGGGAGTGGACCACCGGGCCCCGAAGATCGGCCGATCTGTACGACGGGGAGGCCTACGACTGTCGCCTCGAGGTCCCGGGCTGGTCGGCCCATTTGCCGGAGGCCGACCCAGACCACGGAAAGGGCGAACACTGGACGCCGGTCGAGGTCGGCCCGGCAGATGACACCCGGGCCGTGCTCGCCCGGCTGGTACCGGCCGGACCTCCGGTCAGCGTGGTCGAGGAGCTTCCCGTGGTGGCCCGGTGGACCACCTCTCACGCCGTGATGTTCGACTTCGGCCAGAACCTGGTGGGCTGGCCCCGGCTCCTCCTCGATGGCCCCGTTGGAGCCACCGTGACGGTCCGCCACGCCGAGGTGCTGGCCCCGGACGGCAGCCTGCATACCGCCGCTTTGCGCAGCGCCAAGGCCACCGACACCTATGTACTCGACGGGGCCGGGCCCGATGGGTGGAGCCGCGCTTCACCTTCCACGGCTTCCGCTACGCCGAGGTGGCCTCGGCTCAGCCCGACGTGAGCATCACCGACGCCGTCGGTGTGGTCGTCTCAACCGACCTGGAGCGGATCGGCGGTTTCGCCTGCTCGGACGAGTTGGTCAACCGACTCCAGGCCAACATCATCCGCAGCCAGCGGGGCAACTTCGTCTCCGTGCCGACCGATTGCCCCCAGCGCGACGAGCGGTTGGGTTGGACCGGTGACATCCAGGTCTTCGCACCGACCGGGGCGTTCAACTTCGACGCCGACAGCTCCTCTCCGGATGGCTGGCCGACCTGGCCGCCGACCAGAGGGCCTCGGGCGGCGTGCCCCCGGTGATCCCGAGTTGTGCCGGGCGAGGCTTCAAGATGGCCTGCGCCGCCTGGGCCGATGCCGCTGTCATAGTGCCCTGGGCTCTCTACGAGGCGTACGGAAACCTGCGGATCCTCGAGCGGCAGTACCCCAGCATGAAGGCCTGGGTCGGTTACGCCGCCGGCCGGGCCGGGGATGACCAGTTATGGACCGGTGACTTCCAGTTCGGAGACTGGCTCGACCCCGACGCCCCCGCTGGTGAGCCGTGGAAAGCCAAGGCACCCGGGGACTACGTGGCCACCGCCTACCTGGCCGAGAGCGCTCGGATCTTGTCCGAAGCGGCCGCCCTGTTGGATGAGAGTGAAGATGCCGCCAGCTATTCCGACTTGGCACTCTCGGTGCGCCAGGCCATGTGGGCAGCCTGGCCCGAGGTGCCCCTGGCCAGCCAGACGGCGGCCGCCCTGGCCCTGCGCTTCGACCTGGTCCCGGACCCCGACCGCCCGGCGGTAGCCGCCGCTCTGGCCGATCGGGTGGCCGAGGCCGGCAACCGGCTGGCCACCGGATTCGTCGGCACGCCGCTTCTCTGCCCGGCACTGGTCGAAGCAGGCCGGGCCGATCTGGCCTACGAGGTCCTGATGGCCAAGGAGTGCCCCTCCTGGCTGTACCCGGTGCTTCAGGGGGCGACATCGATATGGGAGCGTTGGGATGCCATCCGCCCGGATGGCTCCATCCACCGCGGGGAGCTCGGCATCCGGGAGGAGGACGGAATGCTCTCCTTCAACCACTACGCATATGGGGCGGTGGGTGCCTGGCTCTACCGGACGGTGGCCGGGCTGGCCCCCGACTTGGAGGAGCCCGGCTATCGGCATGTCCTCGTGGCTCCTCGTCCCGGAGGGGGTCTGGCCTGGGCTGCGGCCAGCCTGCGCTCCCCCTACGGTGATACGTCGGTCCGCTGGCACCGGGACGGCCCCCGCTTCACCCTCGAGCTTGGCCTGCCGGCCAACACCGGGGCGACGGTAAACCTGCCCACGGCCGAGCCGGACAGCATCCGCCTCGATGGGGAGATACCCGCTCAACAACCTGGGCTGCGAGCGTGGCAGGGCGCCCGGGTCGACCTCGGATCCGGCTCCTACAGCCTTTCCTGCTCACTCTGAGGCCAGTTGCGTACTCCGGGGCACCGGGGGGCGACGTGTGACGGGGCCGATTGTGGGCTACAAGTGTTTGGATGGCCATACGGGGCAAGACGCCGCAGCGGTCCACGCCCCTGACGGCCGGGCGCCGGGCCGGGCTGCCGCCAGGGCGCCTCCTCGGCGTGATCATCGCCCTGCTGGCCCTCGGCCTGGGTCTGGCCGGGCCCCTGCTGGCTGAACACCCGGTGGCCGCGGCCACCGCCGCCGCTCCCCAAGGCCCGGCCACCACTGAGCCGTCCACCAGTCCCACCTCCCTCCCTGGCACCCCGAACGTCGGCAGCCGGGTGTCCGACGGAACGGACGGAAAGGTGGCCGGGATGGCCATCCCCAACGTCAGCCAGCAGCAGAGTCCGGATGAGGTCACCCGCCTCCGCTCCGACGGCCTCAACACCATCTCACTGTTCGTGTGGTGGGTCATGCAGAAGCAGAACTCGAACACGGTGCAGCCCGACTACCAGAGCGGCCTGACCGAGACCGACGCCGATCTCGAGTTACAGATGGAAGCCAGCATCCGCGACGGCATGCACGTCATCCTGGTGCCGATCTTCTATTGCCTGAGTTGTGAGGGAGGTTGGCGGGGAACGATCACCCCCTCGGACCCCTCCTTGTGGTGGCAGTCCTACCAGAGCTTCATCAACCACTACGCCGGCATAGCCCAGGCCTATGGCGCCACCACCCTTTTCGTGGGCTCCGAGATGACCTCCATGGAGCAGTACACGGCCCAGTGGGAGCAGGTGATCAGCGTGACCCGGACCCACTTCAGCGGGCAGATTGGCTACGAGGAGAACTGGGACGTCCTCGGCCAGGCCAAGTTCCTCTCCCATGTGGACCTGGTCGGGATATCGGCTTACTTCCCGCTTGATGACGGCACCTCCCCCGCCCTGTCCGACATCCTGGCCGACTGGACGGATAGCCATGCTTCCGCCACAGCCGGGCAGAACTGGGTCAAGGAGGTCTCCAACCTGGCCCACTCCACCGGTAAGCCGATCCTGTTCGGGGAGGTCGGCTACATGTCCGGGGACCACGCCGCCCGCCAGCCCTTCCTCAACTACCTCGACACCACCAACTGGCAGCTGCAGTCGGACCTCTACCAGGCCGTGCTGGAGACCTTCTCCGGGAAGTCGTGGTGGGACGGGGTGGTGTGGTGGGAGTGGTTCCTGACCAGTGACACCACCTCGGACAACGATCGCTCCCCTCGGGCCAAGACCGCCGAGGAGATGCTCAGGTACTGGTACGCCAAGGGCGAGCGGCCGGCCAACCCGGATACCCCGCTGGTGTACTCCCTGCCCCAGTACAGCCCCGATGATGCCGAGGTTCCCCGCCCGTCCCCATCTGCCCCAGGCTCATCAGGAGGTGTCAACTCGAGACCCGGCGCCGCATCAACGCCCGGCGGCCCAACCGCCCCGGGCGCCGGTCGGCCCGCCGGGACCAAAGCCCAGAGCCGCGGCGCGGCCGCTGCCGCGGCCGGTGGGCCGTCCACCGCCGGCCCGGCGGGATCGGGCGCCAGCGCCTCCAAGGCGCCGGGCACGGGCACCGCCGTACTCAGCGGCCCCGGCCGCGGCACCACCATCCTGGCCAGCGTCGCCCTGGTGGTCGTCATCTTTGCCCTGGCCGTTCTCGGCTTCTTGCGCCGACCCACCACCGCGTCTCCGCCGCCCTCTCAGGGATAGGTCCGCTGACGCGGACCGCCCCACCCCCGAGGGCGGCGGGCCGGTTGATGCTCTAGTTCCGCGGACCCGCCGAAGCGGGTCGGTGATCAGGCCAGACGCTCGATGATCATGGCCATGGCCATGCCACCGGCGGCGCACATGGTCTCCAGGCCGATGCTCTTGTCCAGGGTCTGAAGGTCATTGATGAGGGTGGTCATGATGCGGGCTCCGGTCATGCCGAAAGGATGGCCAAGCGCGATGGCCCCACCGTGGGGGTTCAGCTGGGTCTGGATATCGACCCCCGTCTCCCGACAGACCGGGAGTACCTGGGCGGCAAAGGCCTCGTTGAGCTCGACCACATCCACGTCGTTGATCTTCATGCCCGCCCGGGCCAGGGCCTTCGGGATGGCATCGATGGGGGCGACACCCATGATCTCGGGCTCATTGCCGCTGACGGCCGACGCCACGATCCGGGCGAGGGGCTTGATCCCGAGCTCATCGGCCTTCGCCCTACTCATCACCATTACGGCGGCGGCGCCGTCGTTGAGCGGACAGGAGTTACCGGCGGTCACGGTTCCGCCCTCGGGCTTGAAGACCGCCTTCAGGTTGGCCAGTGCCTCCAGGGTGGTGCCCGGACGGGGACAGTCGTCCTGGCTGACCACCGTGCCGTCCTCTTTGGTGATGGGGGTGATCTCCCGCTCGAAGAAGCCGGCAGCCTGGGCGGCTACAGCCCGGTCCTGGCTGAGCTTGGCAAAAGCGTCCTGATCCTCCCGGCTCACGCTGAACCGCTCGGCCACGTTCTCCGCCGTCATTCCCATCGGGATGTAGACGAAGGGGAATCCCTCCCGGCCGAGGAGCTTGGGATTGAGCCCGCCGGGGCCGATCCCGCCGCCTCGGCGGGCGGCGCCGTTGTCACCCTCAGGGGCGGGGGGAACGGAGCTCTTCTCCACCCCGGCGGCGATGAAGATTTCGCCCTCTCCGGCGGCAATGGCATGCGCCGCCGAGCGCACCGACTGGAGGCTCGAGGCGCAGAAGCGATTGATGGTCAGGCCCGGAACGGTGTTGGGGAACTTGGCCAGCAGCCCGGCGGTGCGGGCGATGCTGAAGCCGGTCTCGCCCGATTGGGCGACGTTGCCGCAGATGATGTCGACCACCTGGTCCTTGCCGACCTGGGGAACCTTGTCCATGAGGGCATTGAGGATGGTGGCCATGAGCTCGTCGGCCCGCACATCGACCAGGGACCCCTTGTTGGCCCGCCCGATAGGGCTGCGGGCGGTCCCGACTATGACGGCTTCGTTGCGATCGGGCATTGTCAGATTTCCCCTCCGGTTGCTTGAGGGGGCCAGGATACGGGCTGGCTCAGGCTCTCGTCCCATCCGCCGCCCCGGCGTCGCGGCTGCGTTGCCAGAGGGCGGCCATCTCCTCGGGTTTCATGGCCGCCAGGTCCTCTTCCTTGAGGTCGGCCATGCCCGGCGGCATGGGGAACCGGCCCGTCGTGCGCAGTAGGGCCTCCTGGGCCAGCGAGGCCACCAGAACCCCGTCAGCGGTGTGGAACATGCCCCGGGCCAGGCCCCGGGCCCCGAAGTTGGAAACCGGTCCGGCGCTGAAGAGCAGCCACTGTCCGACATCCACCGGACGGTGGAACCAGACGGCATGGTCAAGGCTGGCGCCGAAGGGCATCCCGGTGCTGCCCGGAGCCCGGGCCGCCTGAACCACAGCCAGGTCGGACACGTAGGCCAAGGCGCAAGCGTGGAGGCGCGGATCGTCCGCCAGAGGCTCGCGGATGCGCACCCAACAGGGGTGCATGGAGAAGCTCGAGCCCGGGGCCCGCACCGGCCGGATCACGAAGGGGTTGGTGGCGTGGAAACCCCCGAAGGGAGACTCGTCCCGCTCGGTGTCGGCCTCCGGCTCCGGCACCGGGATACCCGTGGGGGAAGGCTCCTGCCAGTCGGCGCCGTCTTCATCGGTATGGAAGGAGGCGGTCAGTTCGAAAATCGCCTGACCTTCCTGAACGGCCGTCACGTGCCGGGTGGTGAACGACCGACCGTCCCGCATCCGCTCGACCACCAACTCGAGAGGCGTGTCGGGCCGCCCCGGCCGGATGAAATAGCCGTGGAGGGAATGCGGACGCGGGCCCGGCTCGACACTCAGACAGGCAGCCCGGAGGGCTTGGGCCGCTACCTGGCCCCCGAAGAGCCTGGGAGGACCTTCGGCCGGGGTGGGCGCCGACCAGCGATCCTCACCCAGGGGGCTCAGGGTCAGAAGGCTCAAGAGGGACCTGGGACTCTCGCTCATGATCCATTCTGTCTCGGCCGAGGCCGCCACCCCGCCGCCGGCGCCGCGGCGGGATCAGGGGCGGCTGGGCGGGTCGCACCCGGCCGGAGTCGGTATCTTCAGACGAGCCGGCCGGCCCGGCCCGAGGGGGGAACGATGGCGGGACTGCTCGAAGGCATCAACGTGGTGGAGTTTTCCGAGGTGATCGCCGGGCCGTGGGGCGGCATGATGCTGGCTGACCTGGGGGCCGAGGTGGTCAAGGTCGAGCCCGTGGAGGGCGAGCCCTGGCGCTTCGCCACTCCCTTCTCCGGATCGGAAAGTCGCTGGTTCATATCCCTCAATCGGGGCAAGCGCGACCTGGCCGTCAACCTGCGCACCGAGGAAGGCAGATCCATCGTCCACCGCCTGGTGGCCAAGGCCGACGTGGTGGTCGTCAACTACCGCCCCGACACCCCCGCCGCCCTGGGCATCGACTACGAGACGCTCTCGGCCGTCAATCCCCGCCTGGTCTATGTGGAGGCGACGGCCTTTGGACGCCGCGGCCCGAGTGCCCACCGGCCCGGCTATGACCTCATCGTCCAGGCCGTGACCGGCCTCTTGGCGGCCGACGGCAAGACTTCCGAGGCCGGGGTGCCGGCGCCGACCAGTCCCCCGGTGGCTGACTACGGAACCGGCTACGCCATCGCCTGGGCGGCGGCGTCGGGACTCTTCGCCCGGGAGCGCAGCGGGCAGGGCCTCAAGATCGAGATCAGCCTGCTGGGAGTGGCGCTGGGCATGCTCGGCTACAGCTTCATGGAGATGCCCGGTCTGCCCAAGCCGGATGCCACCGAGGCCCTCCGCCGGGCCTGGCGTGACGGCGGCACCCGCGACGAACGGGATGTGCAGCGGTCCGAGACCCTGAGCCGCCTGGCCGCCGTCAACGTCTACTACCGCTGCTACGAGACCGCCGACTCCGTCATCGCCGTCGCCGCCCTCAACAACCCGCTGCGTAAGAAGTTCCTGGAGGTGGTGGGCCTGGAGGACGCCCGGCTTAATGAGCGCGGCCTGGCCGAAGGTCCCGAGGCGGCCGAGATGGGTGTGGTCCTGGTGGCCCTCACCGAGATCCGTATGAAGCAGCGCACGACCGCCGAGTGGCTGGATGCCTTTGACGCCGCGGGGGTCCCGGCCGGCGCGTTCAACACGGCCGTGGAGATGGTGGATGACCCACAGGTGGCAGCCAACGGCATGGTCCTGGAGCAGGTCCATCCGGCCGCCGGCCCGGTGCGCATGCTCGGTCCCGTGCTGCGTCCGGTAGGCCATGAGGCCATCCCGGCCCGGCCGTCACCCCTGCTGGGTGAGCATGTGGATGAGCTTTTGGAAGAGCTCGGTTACGGAGCGGAGGAGGTGGCCGCTCTGCGGGGCTCAGGGGTAGTGCTCTAAGCGCCCGATCAGAGGCCGGGACCGCGGCCGGGATCGGGGCGGGATGCCGGCTGGGTCAGGCCACGGCTGGGTCGGTCGATCCGGCGCCCCGCAACTCGTTCAGGATCCGGACCAAGCCCTCGACGTCCAACTTGGGGACGGGCACAACATGCAAAGCCTTGGCGTCGTTCTCCAGATCCGGACCGGTGAAGGCGGAAAAGAGGAGGATCGGACCCCGGTAGCCATCCGAGCGGATGCGCTGGGCCACCTCCATGCCGCCCAGGCCCGGCATGACCCGGTCGAGGACGACCACGTCGGGCGCAATGGAGTCCATGAGGGCGATGCACTCGGTCCCCAGGGTCGTGAAGGACACGTCCCAACCCTCTGTCGCCAGGGTGGCGGTCAGCATCTGACCAACTGAAGGATCATCATCACATGCGAGCAGCTTCATGCCCATCCTTTCCCGCTGAAGTATCCGTCCGCCCAGCCCTCCGGACAAGGGTCATTCCGAGTTCGCTGGGTGGCTCTCCACCAGATCCAGGACGAAAGCTGGTGTCGCGCAGGACCGAGCGGTCGCTCAGGTATTGCTTTTCGTAGCGTTCGAAATACAGCAGTTGCTTGCCCAGGAGGAGGATGTCGCGATCAGGGCCCTGGGGGAGGCCGAGCCGGCCCGGTCGGCGCTTTCGGCTCCCTCGGCTCGGTCGACTCGCTCGGATGAGCGCGGACTGGCCCGGCGCCGGGCGAGCCGGCGGCCAACCTCGGCTGAGCCCGTCCTCCCCAGTCACGACCGGCATCCTCCCGAGGCTAGAGCCATAAGGATAACGGTTATTATCGGTCCGAGCCAGGGACCATTTAGGACCTGTTGTGTCCCATTGCCACTCTGAGTTGGGATCCGAAGTGAAGTCGGGGCCTTCGGTAGCCGAAACACAGCCATGTCGGTCAGGCTGGGGGCTCGATGGCGATAACAGGCCTCCGCCTGCGGGAGGAGCGTTATGGCATCCGCGCCGGGCCGGCCAGGGTCCTTCTGGGCCGGTTCGGGCCGGCTCTGCTGACCTATGCCGTCGCTCAGCTCCTCGTCCTGGTCGTGGCCGGCGCCGAAGCCACCCTCGCCCACGTATCGATGACGGGTGAACTCACCCGTTGGGACGGCCATTGGTACCTGGACCTGGCCAACCACGGCTACCCCTCGGCCATCCCGAACACGAGCAGCACCCTCGGCTTCATGCCCGGGTACCCGCTCCTGATCCGCGCCGTCAGGGGCCTGTGGTCCATTCCTGCTGTACCGGCGGCCCTCCTCCTGGCCCGGGCCGGCGGACTCGTTTCCACGCTGTTGGTCAAGCAGCTGACCAGCCTCTGGTGGGGCGATCAGTCCGGGCAGCGGGCCGCCCTGCTCTATGCCGTCTTCCCCGGCGCGTTGGTGTTCTCCATGGCCTATTCCGATGGGGTCTTCCTGGCGCTGGTCCTGGCCTGCCTGCTGGCCCTGGAGCACCGTCGCTGGCTTCTGGCCGGTCTGCTCGGGGCCGCAGCCACGGTTACGGGAGCCGACGGAGCGATTCTGGTCCTGGCGGTGGCCACCGCCGCCGGTCTGCATGCCTGGCGCGGCCGGGTCTGGGAGAACCGTTCGGAGCTGACATGCCTGATCGCTCCGCTCCTGTGTGCCTCAGGGATGGGGTCCTTTGCTGTCTATCTGTGGGTGCGGATGGGATCGCCCTGGGCGGTCATGGACGCCCAGACCCGATTCTGGGGCAACCACGTCTCGCCTCTGGCCACTCTGCACCACTACGAGCTTTACCTCCACCTCGGCGGACGGGAGCTCAACTTGCTCATCGGCCTGTTGGGTGTCCCTTTCGTGCTCGGCACCCTGTACCTGCTCCTGCGCCGGGAGGCCCGTCCGCCGGCGTGGGCTCTGGTGTGGGGCTTCGGGGTCATCCTGATCAGCCTGGGCTCCTCCGGCCTCACCCCCAACCCCCGCATGCTTCTGCTTGCCTTCCCTGGCGGGGTGGTGCTGGCCCGCTACGTCCGAGGCCGGGCCTTCGTGGGCCTGGCCGCTGCATCTGCCGCCGGGTTGGCCCTCGTCTCATGGTGGACGTTCGGAGGCCACATGCTGCCTTGAGGACATCTCCTCGAGCAAGGTCAGCTTGACAACGCTCTTGCATGTCTCACCGGTACTCCACCCGGCCGGCTTCCGGGAACGTCGCGCTGGCCCTCACCCGGGCCAACGCCGGCACGGACCACACCGATCGATCTTCACCCCGACCAGAGCAAGCACCTCTCAAGATTGGCTCCGACCGGCCGATCCTCCCTGCAGACAGAGTTGCCACGACCCCAAGCGGGCCGGCAGGCCCGGGGAGAGTAGGGATGGAACGATGCTGGGGATGACCCGACGCAGGTCGGACTACCGGAGCGCCTTCAGCGTCCCGCCGACGGGCGGGGAGGTGCGCTTCGCGTCCAGCCTGCTCACGGCCAGGGAGTCCGCAGCGGGCTCGAGGAATGACGCGCCCCCTGACCCGGAGGCGGTCCGGGGAGCAGACCGATGACGATCGACATCGGAGCGGGGGTCGCCTTCCTCATCTTCGCGTCGAGCACAGGCGTCATGGCCGCCGCGGCCGGGCACATGCAGAGACAGAGCACTCGTCGGACCGGGATAGCCGTACCGGTTGGCGGGAATCAGCCTGTCCGCAGCGATAAGCGGCTGTAGCGCCCGACAGCGGAGCCGATCGACGAGGCCTTGGCATCGCCTGCGAGGTAAGTGTCGAGGAACATCTCGGTGATCGACTCGATGCCCGGCAGCCAGGCGCTGCCCGCCTCGAACGGAGGGAAGTGGCCGCCCCCTTCGATATCGAGGAGATACTTCGGCGCGGCCGCCTGCTGCCATATCTGCAGCCCATAGGACGGCGGGTTCGTGGTATCTGAATCTCCCTGGGCGACCAGGATCGGCGGATTCCGCCCGGCAGTCCCATCCACTGGCTGAGCGGACAGCGCCAGAAGCGCCCGGTAGCGGGGCTCGCCAGCCGGCACGCCCGCGGCGGCGGCCGCGATGGCAGTTTCAGCTCCATCGCTGTGGCCGGCCACCGCCACCCGGCCGGGATCAATGTGTGCGACCACAGGGCTGGCCTCAGTCACCAAATAGTCAGTAACGAAGCGCACATCGGCCACCTGATTGTCGATGTCCGCCTCATCCAGGTTTGACCCCGCTACGTCAGGGTCGGTCAGCGGGAATTCCGGGGCGGCCACCACGTAGCCTTGGGCGGCCCAGGAGCTGAGCAACGCCGCGTAAGGGGCCGGGCTCACATCGAAGCCATGGGCAAAGACGATAAGTGGCCAGCGACCTGCTGACATCGGGAGCCACACCAACGTCGTCAATGCCCTGGTGGCGCTAATGGTCCTGCCCGCCGCGATGGTCGGGCGGCTCCGGTCCACGAGGGGGAGAGTCAACTCCGACAGGGCATACGGCCGGGTCGGTGCCATGGCGACTGTGGTTGTTGGCAGATCGACGGTGGTGCCGGTGGGCGAAGTCCCTGCCGTCGCCTTCCTAAGGTCGGGGGCAGCGCCCCTTCCTGGAGCACACGAAGATAGGACCAGTGCCAGAGATGCCGTGGCGATCAGGACTCTCGGGAGCACCGGGCAATTATGCCGACGCTTCCGGCGGATCCGACGATGGTCAGTGGTAGGGCGTCAGGTCGGCCCGGGGGTAGCGCGCCTGGGCGTCGGCGAGGGTCTGCGGCGCGTCCCACGGAATCCAGAAGTCGTCACAAGCGCCAGGCGCCTCGCGTCGCGCACAGTGCCGGAGTGGTAGCTCGTGGGGACCTGATCTGGGCCGATCTTGGCCCTCCCGCCGGACGGAGCCCGGTCTGCGCACTTACCCGAGACGCCGCGATCGAGGTTCTGGCCGCGCTCACCTGTGCGCCGATCACTCGAACCATTCGCCGTCGCCTGGCGGATGCAGAAGGTCCGGCCGGCCTTGACCACATCGCTGCGAAAGACGATCTCGGCCCCTCCTCGGACGGGCCGGAGAAAGTGAGCGTGCAAGGAGTGCAACCGGGACCCCTCGGGAGCATCACGGCAGGCGGCCCGGATGGTGATAGCGATGCCGATGCCGCCGAAGACCACCGGTCCGGAGCCATTGGGAGTGCGCCCGACCCAGGCCTCTCCCCGCTTCTCCTGGTCAAGTACGGCCAGAAAGTCGTCGATGGCGGCCTGGCGGGCTGCCGCCCGGTCCATCACCTCATCGCCCGCGGAACTGCGCGTCGCGCCGCTCGAGAATGGCTCGCACGGCCTCGCGCCCATCCTCGCTATTCAGGCCGGCCACGGCCGCCCTGATCTCATCGACGACCCGCGCTCCGACATCCGTAACCAGCGGGGCTCGAGCGACCAGACGCTTCGTCCGACGCACGGCCAGGGGTGATTGGGCGGCAATTCCCTGACAGAACTCCATCAACCGGGCCGAGAGCTGTTCGCCGGGGGTGACCTCGGAGACAAGCCCCAGGCCCAGAGCCTCCTGGGCGTCGACGAACCTGGACTCCAAAAGGAACCTCATGGCGCCCTGGTGTCCGATCAGAGTCGGAAGCGACCAGGTCAGGCCCCCATCCGGGGAGGTGCCCGCCCGCAGATAGCCCGGATGCAGGCGGGCGCCGTCAGCGGCTATCCGGATGTCGGCCGCCATGGCTAGAGACAGCCCGGCCCCGACCGCGGCGCCGTTGAGGCCCGCCACGACCGGCTTGTCGGTGTCGAAACGCAGGGCGAGCAAGAACCGGCCGATCCAGCCCTTCTCGTCCAGGGCCAGCTCCTGCTCGGACAGTCCCGTCTCGGCCACCTCCTGGCCATCCCCGGCCAGGTCAAGGCCTGAGCAAAAGGCATCGCCGTTGCCCGTCAGGGCCACGACACGAACGGCCTCGTCAGCCTGAGCCTGAGCCACAGCCCGGACGATGCTCCAGCCCAATGAGGGGGTCAGGGCGTTCTTGCGTTCCGGCCGGTTGAGCCTCAGCAGCCTGACGTGTCCAGCGGTCTCAATGGTCAGTTCCGGCATCGGCTCAGGCTTTCACAGTCCGCCGAGTCTCGGCCTGCCATTACATCCGGCCGGCAGTCAATCACAGTTGGATCACTTCCGGCTGAAGCCGCCGGCAGGTCGTCGTCCCCTGATGCTCGATGTTCGGGGCCACCCCTAGTAGCCGCCCATCAGAGCAGCCCAGGCAGCCACATTGTCCGGCCCCCTCCGGGTCCGGCAGCGTACGGTCGGGGGCATGGCGCTCCAGGTGGTAGGAGCCGGGCTGGGACGGACCGGGACTCATTCGCTCAAGCTCGGTCTCGAGCAGCTGCTCGGCGGCCCGTGCTACCACATGATCGAGCTGTTCCCCAGGCCCGAGCACCTGCCCCTGTGGCATCGCGCCATGAAGGGCCAGGAGATCGACTGGGACGAGCTCTTCCAGGGCTTCGTCGCCACGGTCGACTGGCCCGGGGCGGCGGTGTGGAAGGAGATGTACCAGGCCTATCCCGACGCCGTGGTGCTGCTGTCGGTCAGGGACACCCCCGAGGCGTGGTGGGAGAGCTTCTCGGGCACCATCCTCGAGGTGATGCAGCAGGGCCCGACCCCGGAGATGGCTGACTGGTTCGCCATGGCCACCGACATGATCGGTCGGCGGTTCAGCCCCGACTACGCCGACCGGGACGCGGCCCTGGCTGCCTACGCCGCCCACAACCAGGCCGTGCGCGACACCGTCCCGGCCGGGAGGCTGATCGAGTGGCGGCCGGCGGACGGATGGGGCCCTATCTGCGCCGGGCTGGGGATGCCGGTGCCGGAAACGCCATTTCCCCATGTGAACACGACGGACGAGTTCCGGGCCATGGCCGGGCTGGTCCCGGAGACCTGAGCTTCCGCCGTAGCCTCGGCCCGTCGTGTGCGGTCGCTCCGGGAGCGTGAAGTCGACCGCGGCGTGACTCGCCCCTGTCCCCGACTCGCGATCGACGCTCTCGACCAGCACCGGCCGGCGGCAACGCCAGCTCCAGTCTGACTGCTCAATACCCGAGGGCCACGGTGGTCGTGGTGGTGCCGGCCGGGGGAGCAGTCGTGACGGGCTGACCGGTGGCCCCGAGCACGTACCACGTCCCGCCGAAGGCCGTGATCCGCTGTCCGTTGACCTGACCGGCGGCTGTGTCTCGGGCGAAGGTGTACAGCTGGTGGCCGGCGTAGGTGACCTGGTGGGCCCCGTCGGAGCGGGTGATTGTGCCCAGGAGGGCGGCGGTCACCCCGGTGCCCGCCGTGGGGCCGCCCGTGGCTGTAACCGGCGGCCAGTGGGCGATGCAGGCGGTGGCGCACGCGCTCGAGGTCGGCGTGTCGGCGGTCAGCATGTATAGGGTCCGGCCGGAGGCGTCAGCCAGGATGACCCCATACTGCGGGGAGCGGGCCAGGTCCACCGTGGCGCTCGTCACCGCCGCGGTGGTCGTGGGCGCCGCGGTCCTGGACGTCGACGTAGCCGAGGACCCTACGGTCGAGCCCGACGACCCGCAGGCGGCGCCGGCCAGCATCACGGCCGCCACGGTCAGCCCTCGCCAGCCCCTCGACATCCGATGCCGTGCCTGCCCGTGCTCGACCACTTCGTCCACCTCCCGGCCCTGACGCCGCCGCCATGCTAGGCCCCTGCGCGGCCCTGGGCGAGGACGGGATCGATCCCAGGCAAACATTAACGCCACCGCGCCAGCAGCCACCCGAAGCACGCCCAGCCTCACGCCAGCGATTGTGTTACGGCGGCCATGAAGGCTTCAGGCTCCTCCAGGAATGGTGCATGGGACGAGCGATGGAACACCTCGACGGTGGAGGTCGGTGGGTATTCACTCCAGCCTGTCGGAGGAGCAACGAAGTCGTACTTGCCAAGGACCAGCAGAACGGGACAGGTGATCGCACTGAAAGAAGCCCTCCAGTCGATGCCGCGACCAGACTCGAAGACCGAACTGACCCAGTCGTAGCTCGCCTGATCGAGGGCGTTGAGTTCCCCGTCCTCGAAGTCCATGTCGTACCACCGCCGGAGCGATTCGAATCGCGCCTGAAGTATCGTCCTCTCTTCCTCGCCGCCGGCTCGAGCGTGATCGGCTTGGAGGCCGGCCGCCCTCCGCTTGCCAGCTGCGGGCTTACCTCGGCGATGGTGGCTGCGATCGAAATAACCGACGGAGCCGCCGTGCCGGCTGCCGACCGCCCGGTTCCGGGCAGCTCAACGATGTGGACGGTGAAGAGTTAGGCCAGCACAGCAGGCAGGGTTCGGGCCAACCAGGTCGTCCCTATCGGAGTCAAGGCAACCAGGGAGCGCTCACCGGCTCCTGCCGTCTCGATGCGGACAGTCCTCGACTGGGTCGAGACGCTCCTGGCGGCTTCGATCTTCAAGGTCACAGGTCAGTTCCTTCGCTCGGGACACGACGCCCGGCCAGGTTTGCTTGGGCGCCCTCTCGTTCGGAGCCGTTGCCGCTCTGAACCGCCCGCCAGGCGACGGCCCGAAGCTGGGGCCGCGGAGGTAATACAGGGTTGGGATATAGGGTCTTGAGGTGATCGCGGTCGCTGGAGAACTGGTTTTGTGAATCAGGCCCGCGCCGTCTGGCAATACGGCGAGCCCGTCCACGCCATCATCTACTACGCGCCCGAGAGACAGGCGGCCACCGATGCCCTCGGTCTGAAGGGTGGGTGGATGAGCTACTTCGGCTGCCGTGCGGCTCCGCTGGGTGCTGCGACCGCTCCGGTCGTCAGCGCCCTCTTCTACAACTTCCACCCACAGATGGTCGCCCGTGCCATCCCCGACGCGTGGAGCTGCGCGACACCGTCGGCTCTCCTGGACGCTCGTCTCTCGGCAATGGACGATGCCATGCGCCGCCTGCTGGGCGAAGGGGTTCTCACCTCGTCATCTGTCGCACGCGCTGCCGAGCTCATCGCTCCGGCCGTCGCCGGCTGCAACATGGCCGGGCGGCCTACGGGCGCGGCCAACCAGGCCGTTCCGGAGCCCGACCAGCCGCACCTGCGGCTGTGGCAAGCGCTGACCGTGATGCGCGAGCACCGCGGCGACGGCCACGTCACCCGGCTCGTCGACGCCGGGGTCTCTCCGTCCGAGTCCCTCGTACTCCAAGCTGCGACCGGGCGGTCACCCGAGGATGGACTCCGCTCGCATCGCGGCTGGTCGGCGGAAGAGTGGTGGTCGGCGGCGGCGTCTCTGGGGGCACGCGGGTTGGTCGACGATGAGATGTGCATCACGGCGGCCGGCGCCAAGATGCGACAGGCAATCGAGGATGGCACCAATCGGCTGGCGGCTCCGATCGTGACGGCCATCGGCGACGCCGGGGCCGACGAGCTCGTCGCCCTGCTTCGCCCCCTCGCCGACGCGGTCATGGCCGCAAGGGCCGTCCCCACCCACAACAACATGGGATTTCCCTGGCCCCCGCCGTAGCCGGCGGCGTTCATACCACTGGTCGGACCGATATTCGCGGGCACTGCCGGGGCCGTCCACGGCGCCGTCGACGTTTACGGGGCTCCATCGGCTATACCAGGGCGTGGCCCTTCAGCTCATCTTCGAGACCCACTCGACGACGGAGGACAACGAGGCCGGGATTGCGACCGGCTGGCTCCCCGGTCGCCTTTCCGAGACGGGGATACAGAACGCCATCGCTCTGGGCGAGCGCCGCCGCAACGACGGGCTGGCGGCCGTGTTCGTCTCGGACCTGGCCCGAGCGGTGGAGACCG
>Ga0307374_10003624_pt1 | contig 26233 bp, 31 predicted proteins | sample OX3MG_FD_202532 | JGI IMG/M metagenome (GOLD analysis project Ga0307374, IMG submission 202532) | Soil microbial communities from Risofladan, Vaasa, Finland - OX-3 | ecosystem: Environmental > Terrestrial > Soil > Coastal area > Acid sulfate soil | place: Finland: Risofladan, Vaasa | collected...
CTCGGGCGGGGCCGGTGTTACAGCGACAGGTTCGGGGGCCGGTCGGTTCGCGTCGGACCGTTCCGTCGCAGGGTCACCTTCTGCCAGCAGGTTGCGTGCAGGCTCTATCGGGGTTCCCGGGACGATCCGCACGTGGGGTTGCGCGGCCCGGCCACTGCCAGGCTGCACCACGTTCAGGTGCTCGAGGTGCTCCATTACCGTGTGGTAGCTCTCGACAGACCGGGCGTCACGCCGGGCCGCCTTGAGATAGCCCACAGTCGCCAGGACGGCAACCCCGACAACCAGGAAGGCGACCAAGACTGCCATCGCCGGACCTCCAAAAGAACTCAGACCCTACCGAACCGATAGTCGCGCCACACCACCACGTGCGCACGACGACCGTTCCACTATGTCGTCGGCGCCTACCGGCCGGTAGGGCATTTTGGCCCTGCCGCGGGCATCGAAAACGGCTTGGCGGTCGGCTCGGGGAAACGGCTATCGAGGTTGTGAAGCGATCTTGCGACAACGTTCCGCTGCGCGCCGGCAGCTGAGCGACGGCGGGCGCTTGGTGGCCTTCGGGTTGCCACGGTGATGGGGCTATTTTGCTGACGGTTTCCTGCCCTCAGATGGGGGGCCCGGCAGTCCCCGGTGAAGGGACCATTGGCCCTACCGGAGATCCCAGCTCTGGCGCCATGATCGCTGCGAACGCACCGTCGATCGCTAGCCAGGACAAACAGGAGAGAGGATGTCCCGAGCCGCACCGGCTGATGCAGCCGTGGATCAGAGCAGGCCGAATCGATCGGCTCTGCCGACGGTTGCCGGGGAGGAGCGGCTGCGGGTCGCTGTGATCGCCCCTCCGTTCTTCCCGATCCCTCCGGCCGGCTACGGCGGGATCGAGCGGGTGGTGGCGGCACTGGCGGAGGGTCTGGTGGCCGCCGGCCATGACGTCACCCTGTTCGCGGCGGCAGGGTCGGCTACCCGTGCCCGGCTGGTCGTCCCACTGGACAGCCCGCTACCTCTGGGGGATGCGGCCTCGATCTCCGATGAGCTGTTCCATGCCACTACCGCCTACTTGGAGGCCGAATCGTTCGACGTCATTCACGACCACACCGGCGTCGGCATCACCATCGGGGCGATGCTCCATCAGGGCCCCCCGGTCGTTCACACTCTGCACGGACCCTGGACCGAGCCGTCCCGACGCCTTTTGGGGCGCCTGCACCATCGGCTGCATCTGGTTGCTATCAGCCGGGCTCAGCGCGACGCCAACCCCCACGTCCGCTACGCCGGGGTGGTGCACAACGGCGTCGACCTGGCCGCGTACCCGTTCAACCCCATCAAAGAGGACTTCGTAGTCTTCGTCGGGCGGACCAGCCCTGAGAAACGGCCCGAGGTGGCCGTCGAGGTGGCCAGACGAGCCAAGCTGCCGCTCGTGATGATGGTCAAACGGAACGAGCCGGCCGAGCGCGCCTACTGGGACGAGGTGGTCGTTCCCCAACTGCACGCCGACGTGGAAGTCGTCGAGCAGCCACCCCATGAGTTGAAGGTCGACCTGATCGGACGGGCCCGGGCCATGCTCTTCCCGATCGCCTGGCCCGAGCCGTTCGGGCTCGTAATGCCCGAGACTATGGCCTGCGGCACGCCGGTGATCGCTCACCCACGCGGCGCCGCCCCCGAGGTCATCATCGATGGGGTAACCGGGTTCTTGTGCCCCACGATCGACGAAATGATCGACGCGGTGGCGGCCGCCCGAGACCTGCAACCCCAAGATTGCCGACTCCACGTCGAGCGGCACTTCTCGGCCGGCGCCATGGTGGCCGGCTACGAGCAGGTCTACCGCGCTGCCCTCGGCCTGGCCCGCCACCCATCCGAGCCTGTCGCTCCGGTCTCCCAGGGGGAAGCCCTGGCCTCGTGCGGGACCGGCAATGGACGCGGAGCGGCCCTGCTCCAGGCTCGAGGATCAGAGAATGGCGACGGAACGGTGACCGATCTACGCGAAGGTGAGTTCAAACCCAGTCATCGGAACTCACCTATGCGGTTGGGGGGGGTTGTGTGGTGATGGAGTCGTTTGATGGGTGTCTCTATCGCCGGCCGCGAGGCGCATTCTGGCGCCGGCTTGGCTTGGAAGGCGTGTTGATACTCGCGGGATGACAGATCGCGCGGCGCGGGTTATGGCCGCTGATCAGCACCGATCCGACCACGCCGGGGATCTGGCGCAGGCGATCCATGAGTGCAGCGGCTTGTGCCCCGTATAGCTGATCCTCGGTCAGACGCTCGGTTTCGGTAGCTATATCGAGAAGTTCCAGCGTCTGGACCGCCCGCATCGCCGACGAACAGAGCACCAACCCAGGCCGCGGTGTGCATTGGCGTAGATGCCGCCCGACCAAACCCGCCGCGCGACGTCCCCGAGCGTTGAGAGGCCGATCGTGATCCGCGATGCCTGCATCGGTCCAGCTCGACTTGGCGTGGCGAAGAATCGCTGCAGCCGAGGTTGGCAGGCCATACCAGCGAAACGATATTGCACCGCGTGGTGATCAACCTGCGGAGCCCGGCAAGCGGACGCAGATGGCCGAGCTCAGGTAGTTAGCACCACCGCCACTGAGTTCGGATCATCGATCGGGCGTTCTGGACTGCCCCTGGTGTTGATCAGCGTCAGATCGTGTCTCCAGAACGTCGACCGGACGACGTAAGCGTCATGCAGCGGCGCCGATATGCCGACAGTGCTCGGGATTGCCGACTATGGGCGGCAGGACGCCGCCAGCCCGGTCAGGCGGGCAGCGCAGGATAGTTCTCCAAAGCGCGGCGGCGCCGAGTCAGAGGTCCTCGCTGTGACGAGGGCCGATGCCCTTATGCACTCGCCCGTGTGGGTCGACACATAATGAGGCTGGACGCCGCGAAAAGGGAGCCTTTCGCCTCTGGACGGTTGTACTCGCTGAACCCAATGCTGCCTTCGGTGCGGGATTTCACTCGGAGCAAGATCTGGTTGGTCATTTGGGTGCTAGGGCTGGTCGTGTCGTCGGGATCGATGGCCTCGGCGTTGAGGATCACGACACCCGCGGTGCAACTCGCTGCAACTGGGGCCCTTCCGCCGACGTATTGGATGGTGGGGGCCGACGGCGCCGTTTACAGCCTTGGCTCCGCAGGTTCGTTTGGTTCGCTCAAAGGACAACCGCTCAACAAGCCGGTCGTCGGCATGGCCGCCACCCCAACTGGCAACGGCTATTGGCTGGTCGCCTCAGACGGGGGGGTCTTCACTTTCGGTGACGCCGCTTTCTTTGGGTCGATGGGAGCCAAACCGCTCAACAAGCCGGTCGTCGGCATGGCCGCCACCCCAACTGGCAACGGCTATTGGCTGGTCGCCTCAGACGGGGGGGTCTTCACTTTCGGCGATGCCGCTTTCTTTGGGTCGATGGGAGCCAAACCGCTCAACAAGCCGGTCGTCGGCATGGCCGCCACCCCAACTGGCAACGGCTATTGGCTGGTCGCCTCAGACGGGGGGGTCTTCACCTTCGGCGACGCACCATTCCGGGGATCTCTGGCCTCCACGCTGTTATCGGCGCCGATCGTGGGCATCGCTGCGACCACCAGTCTCGACCCTTACCTCCCGGGAACCACCGGCTACGACATCTCCTGGCCCCAATGTGGAGGAGCGTATCCTTCACCGCCGTTTTGGCTGGCGGTCGTAGGTGTAGGTGGCTCCCAGACCTTCTCCCACAACCCGTGTCTGGCCAGTGAAGTGGCCTGGTTCGCGTCGGCCACCGTCACCCTGTACGTCAAGCTCTCCTCACCGGACTTCGGTCAACCTGAACAGGGCAACTCTGGTCCGGCAGGAACCTGCTCCGCTACCGACTCCTTGTGCAGGAGCTACAACTACGGATGGAACCTCGTCTATGACGCCTACAGCTACGCGTCCAGCCAAGGCGTGTCGTCGGGCCTGTGGTGGCTCGATGTGGAGCGGCCCGCTGACTTCGCTAATCCCCTCTGGAGTCCGGATACTCTCGCCAACAGCCAGGTCGTCAGTGCTGCCATCAGCGCGCTCACAAGTCTCGGCCTCCAAGCTGGCGTCTACTCCAACAGCTATCAGTGGCCGCTGATCGTCGGCAACTACGCCCCACTCGTACCCATGTGGCAAGCGCGTCCTAACTCCCCCCCAGCGACACAGTACTGCAGCAGTGCCCTATTCACCGCTGGGCCAGTGTGGCTCGTTCAATACGGCAACAGCCCCTTCGACCAAGACCTCGCCTGTTGACGAGCGATTGAGCCCGTAAGCACCAGCACCTCTGGCGCTGTCTACAACCTGACCTCTGGGCCGGTGCAGCTATCGCTAGTCGCGACAGGCCGTTGTTGGATGGAGCTTCGCTCCACCTCGTCCAGCGACCCTCTTCCAGGGCATCCTGAACTTCGGCGATCACAAGGGCTTCGACGACCTGGCCGGTATCTGGCTAAGGCTCGACTATCCCACGGGCGTCCAAGCCCAGGTCGATAGCGCGAACATCCCGATACTCAACGGGCGGCCCCGACGACATCGCGGGGCGTATCTGCCGCTTTGGCTTCAGGCGACCTTACGGAGCTCGGTCCTTTCGATCTGCTCAGCTTGATCGTCGAACTTGCGGTGCAACCCCATGAAGAAGGCGAACAGGGCGTAAACCAGCAGCGCGGTTCCTCCCAACGCCACGCCGGTCAGCGTGACGCCTACCCACTGGTAACGAAGGTTGGAGATGTGCCAGCCAGACCACATGTTGAAGTTGGCCAGCCAAGCTAACGCAACACCCCAGCCGCCGGTCATGAAGGCCCGGGCCTCACGGAGCCGACCGTATCCGCGTTCGCCGAGCATGCCCAAAGCCATAGTGCCAAAAGACAAGAACAGAAATACCGCAAAGTAATACATAGTCGAGATCCCTCCTTTTCCTAATTTCTGGGTCTCGTAGTCCCATGTTCGCCCTGACATCTCAGCTTTGTAAGGGACTTTGGTCACGTATTGGCAGCAGCACTGGGTGCTGTCGAGGGGCCAGCACAGTCCAATACAGAGCCGGCTGCCACGGCCCGCGGTGACCAGCCACCAGAGGTGGAGCAGCCACCTCGACCCGGACAATCCGTGTCAACCACATGGGTGGCGTTCTACGTCTCGTCTGGGTCGACGCCTCGGTCCCCGCTGGAATACACCGCGCTCGCTGCCTCGTTGAAGCTGGCCGCGGCCACCACCAGGACCGTCTGGGGGGATTTGAGCCCGGTGGCCGGTGTGATCGTGACCTGCTGGGTCGTGGCACTTGGGGTAGTTGCCGGTTCGATGGTGGTGGGAACGGTCGTGGGCGCTGCGGTAGTGGCGGTAGGCGCCGTGGTGCTCGGAGCGCTTCGGACCACGGGCGCTGAGCTGGAACATCCCGCTGCTATGGCCGCCATGAGCGTGGCCGTCACCCATGGCCGGGATAGGAGAGCCGTTTCATCGCTCGATGAGAGCGCGTCGCTTCGCCGCAGACTCGGCCCAAGGTTGTACTGGCCGGGCCGACCCGGTGGTCTCTGCTGCTGCCATCTTGTGGTATCGGGAGATTCGTCGGGCGATCCGATCCGCGGTGGCGTTGTCGAATTCGACGGCCCGCGCAACCGCCCCATCCAGCTCTACCTGACCGCTCAGGACCCGCACCCCTGCCGCCTGCTGGTGGGCGACGCTTGGCGAGGAGGGCGAACCCACCGAGGACGACTGGCGGCGCATCCTCGACGCCCACTTCCTCATCTAGCGGGTTAGACATTGGAGACGTCGTGCGAGCCAGAGGCTCTCGTCCTCGAAGCCGGCTGCTCGGGCGAATCGCATGAGTCGGTCGTAGCGGTCGAATCGTCGACGCTCCGATCTCGAGGTCATGAACAACCTCTGTGACAGTGCGGCCGTCCCCGAGCAGCTCGAGCACTCGATGGCGGAACTCCGCTGGATACCTCTTCGACAAGGTGACCCTCCCCGGGATCGAAGCGTCACCAAATCCAACAATACGAACGCGGAGAACTGGGGGAACATCAGAACGGCACCGACAATCCAACCCTGCAGCCGGCACCACTCGGGATCTCGCGCTCGGCGCTCCGAGCGCTGCACGCCGATACGGCGCTCAGGATCGGATATCTGGCGTCGCGCGGCTACCGCAGATAATCGTCAGCCTTCACACGTCGAACCCAAAACTGAGTCATATAGCGACAAGCCCCGGCAGGTGGGGGTCTCGCGACCCCGACCCTGCCGGGGCGAACTTGCAGGTGAGTTTCAGGCCCAGAACTCCTCAGCCTTCTTCGGCTCTGCGGCGTACTCGGTCACTCGGGATACCTTTCCATCCCTGATGTCGTAGACGTGGATGAAGTGAGTGTCGAGTGTCCGTCCCTTCCGAGCGGCAGTCACGTGCTCGATTACCGTCACCCGATCGTCGTCGGCGAAGAATGCTTCCGGCTCGTCCTTGAATGTGCCGTCGGTTGTCTCCGCCAGCTTCGTCAGGTATCCGATCACGTCGTCGACGCCGTGGTACTCGGGCTTGAACTCAGCCAAACCTGGGGTGGTCCATACCTCGTCTTCGTGGGCGATCGCACGGATCGTGTCGAGATCGCCGTTCGAAAACGCCTGGTAGCCGCGCTTCATAAGAGCGAGATTCTCCTCACGCATCGCGTTTCACCTCCTTTCTTCCCCAACTTCCATCATGCGCATGGTCAACCACGTTCGCTAGGGGACAACGGCCTTTAAATGCAGAAGGGTCGTTCTGCCGCAGGCACCGACGGGCGTGTAGAGGTTGGACGCGCCCTATCGATACGGCGAGCCTCTCACCGTGCTATTACTCGAGGCCGAGGGTCTCGGTCGGAAGAGCCCGTTTACGGTCGCGGACAGGACCACAACATCTTGTGGTCGCGTAGTTCTCGAGATAGCCCCTTCCTTCGAAAGTCGGTCGATGGACCGTTCGTTGAATATCCCAGCGGGCAGTTGGAGTGGGACCTTCGACCCTGGCGGTTGTTTCGCGCCTGCGAGAGGCTGAATCTGAGGAGATTCCCGAAAATGTGCGGCTCGGAAAAGGAGCACATCCTCGAATGCGTTTGGCGACTCCGATTGGGGAGCGGCGCGAGAACTGGCTGATGAGAGGTGATCGAGTGAATGAAATCGAAGAGTGGATCAAGCTCCACGATTCCCGCCTTGAGGGCATCGCTCGAGACGCGGAGCTGCCGCTGGGTGTGATCCAGTTGGCTGCTGCTCTCGTTCTTAGCGGGCTCGATGATGACGAGATCAACCCGCATCTGAGCGATCACTTGCTCTCGATGGACGGCCAGCGGAACCCGCTTGCTGGCGCCCCTCGAGCCCTCGAAGAGATCCGGGCGTTGGTCGAATTGAACAGGCTTGATGACTCAGGGACTAGGTAGAGGACGTGCCGAGCAATCAGAGGGATTGGAGCCACCGACCGTGGTAAGTCGTGTGGCGGGACCGGAGCCCTACAAGTCGATGGCGGTGGAGGGGGAAGCCGGGACCTTCGCCTCTACATTGCTTGCTCCCGATAGGCGAACAATTGGCCGAGCGGGACGCGTGAGAGGAGCAGCCGAGTGACTGATCGGGCCTTTGACGAAACAGGCGAGACAGCGACTATCGAGGTCCGGGTGTTTCGCCACGGCGAACTAGTGCATCGCGAGCTGTGCGAGTCCGAACAACAGGCTTCGCTTGTTGTAGACGAGTGGGCAGAGATGGATGGCGTGACCTGCGAGGTCGATGACCTATCGGTGCGGCACCGTCCAGGTCAGATACTCGAGCCGGAGCCAGCCGAAACCCTGGAGGAGGATTACTCCGACGAGGTCGAAATCGACGCCGAAGTGCAGAAGTACCCAGACTGATGAGCACCGCGAGCAATCAAACCGTGATCACGATTGCCGCCTGTCCGCTCACCTACACGGTGACCCATGACGACGATTCGGTCTCCAACCGCAGCACGCATCACGCATCGCCTCCTTTGGATGCATCGCACCCCCAGTGTCTTTGACACGAGTAGGTCTTGTCTCCTTTCAGGTTCCTCCCTCAAAGCTGGCTCGGGCCAGGGGCCAAAGTCCCGACCTTGGCCAATGAGACCTGAGCAAAGCAGGCAGCCCATCGTGATCCCGTTTTCACTTCTCAACAACCGAAGCGCCCCGACGGGCCCTCATGGATGCCCACTGCCGCGCACCGAGATGGTCGTGCCGTCGATGCAGACTTCCGCCCCCAAGAACAGCCCCGCCAGCCACGCGCCGGTCTCGACGTGCTCGGTCACCAATGGCGCCCGGTAGGCACTCTCACTGCTAGCAAGGGCGACGAATGGCAGGAGCTGGTCGGCGGCCAAGCGGTCAACGGTCGCGCCGGATGTGATGTCATCGATCAGTTGTTGAGCGACGCGGGTGCCGATTCGCTCGGCCCGTCGGTGGGGGGCACCAGCACGGTCGGCACCGAGTAGGGCAGCCGTAAGCCAGTACGAGTGGCCGCAAGCCTGATCGACTAGCCGACACGGAGAGCCGGAGGATGCCCTCGCCTGCCGGGGGGTATCCCGGGCGGATCAGCTCGATCTGTGCCGCCAAGCCCATCCTTTCGAGCAGTGGTATGACGACGTGTTGGAGATGGAACAACGATGGGGCGAAGTCCTGTAAGAGGCCTCCTCGGATCTCGATCTCTACGCCGCGGCCTCGCAGCCCGGCAATCGCCAGGAGAGCGAGAGCCACTGTGGTCGCCGAGCCGGCAGTGCCGATATCCCAGGCGTAGCGGCCGGCTGGGGCGAGGTTGCCGGGTCGGAACACGAACGATCGCGACCCGACCACACCGCCTTGTAGTGATCCACCTACCAGGTCCCGGATTGCTTCGATGGCACGCAGATGCTGTGGGCGCAGCCCCGGATGGGGCCGTCGGGCGCGGGCGTTTCGGACGTGGATCGACTGGCCGGTAAGAGCTGCGTAAGCGACGGCTTGGCGCACGATGCTCCCGCTCCCCGCGTACTGAGATCCGTCGATCTCCAGGTCAGGGCGGCTCATTCGACGCCCAGATCCTCCTCACCATCCGCCGTGATCGGTCCGCGGATCGGCCCGCTCAGGGCGTCGAGCAACAGTGGGCGCAGCAGATCACGCACCGAGACCATCCCAGCCACTCGGTGGTCCTTGTCGATCACGGGTAGGTGGCGGATGCCATCGTCGAGCATGTGGCCAGCGGCTTCGTAGAGCGGGTCCTCTGGGCGAACGGAGATGACATGGGCGGTCATCGTGTCGCCGGCCGTTGTCACGTCCGGATCAGCTCCGTGGGCCAGCTCGGCAACGATGTCCCGCTCGGAGATCACCGCAAGGGCGTGGCGTTCGTCGCCGATCACGACAACGCCGACGGACTCGGACCACAGCTTGTGAGCCACGCTGCGTAAGGTTCCCTCTCGGCCGGCGGAGGTCCTCGGTCGCGCTGTAGGGGCGAAGGTCACGTTCACCGACGACACGGCCCGAGCGGCGCGTGATCGGCTAGCCCTCGTCTTTCTCGCAGTCGAGTCCTTCGGTTTCGCCACGCTCGTGCCAGCGACGGACCGGATGAAAGTTTCACCCTGCCTGGTCGTGGCTGCTGGCATCGCCTTGTCCCTTCATGTCTCCACCGTTTCTCTCTTACAACGAACTTGGTGTGTGTGTGTGAGCCGCCAGGGTCTCCTCGCCGATCCTCCTCTCCCCGTTCTTCTCCTTCCAGTTGCGCCTCTCGACGTCGCCTACGATCCGGGGGTGTCCTCGCGGGACCCGTCAGACGCGGACCCCTCGTTGACACCGGCGCCTCAAGTCTGAGGGCGGCTCATCCGCTCAAGGCTCCCAGGAGATCTGGCCTGGACGACCCGGCTGAGACTTTTGCCTCTAGTGCGCAGCCCGGGGGAGGGGCAGCATCGCTGGTGAAGAGAGGAGTAGCGATGCCTTTTGTGGATCGACGCGAAGCGGGTCGCCGCCTGGCCGAGCGGCTGATGTACCTGCAGGGGGAGGATGTCGTGGTCTTGGGGCTGCCTCGGGGCGGGGTGCCGGTCGCGTTCGAGGTGGCCCAGGCGTTGGGCGCCCCCTTGGATGTGGTCGTAGTGCGCAAGCTGGGAGTCCCCTTCCAGCCAGAGCTGGCTATGGGCGCGATCGGTGAGGGCGGAGCTCGGGTTCTCAACGATGATGTTGTCCGAATGGCGGCGGTGAGCCAGCAAGAGCTGGACACGGTGGAGAAGCGGGAGCGTGTCGAGCTCGATCGGCGGGCCCGGCGCTTCCGCGGCGACCGGCCTCGGGTCCCGCTGGCGGGTCGCACCGCGGTGGTGGTCGACGATGGTATCGCCACGGGCGCGACAGCCCGGGCGGGGTGTCAGGTCGCCAAATCGCAGGGCGCAATTCGGGTGGTCTTGGCGGTCCCGGTCGCGCCGCCCAGAGCGGTCGCAGAGTTAGGCCGCCAGGTCGAGGTGGTTTGTGTTGAGACGCCTGACAGCTTGTGGGCTGTTGGGCAGTGGTACCGGGATTTCACCCAGACCTCCGATGACGAGGTGGCTCGGCTGCTGGCCGAGTCGGCTCAACTGGAGCTGATCTCGCTGGGGGCAGAGTCGGCACCAGCCGATCCCCCCATAAGGGATGAGGAAGTCGAGGTGACCGCCGGGCGTGTCGGTCTGGCCGGGCATCTGACCCTGCCCGAGCAGCCGACTGGGATAGTTGTCTTCGCGCATGGCAGCGGCAGCAGCCATCACAGCCCTCGAAACCGGTTCGTGGCCAAGGTCTTGAACCAGGCGGGGCTGGGCACGCTCCTGTTCGACCTGCTCACCCCTCGCGAGGAGCTCGACCGGGCCAACGTGTTCGACATCGAGCTGCTGGGCGACCGGCTCGGGGAGGTGACCGGCTGGTTGGGAGACCAACCCGTGGTGCGTCATCTGCCGATCGCGTACTTCGGGGCCAGCACCGGTGCTGGCGCAGCATTGTGGGCTGCTGCCCAACCCGACTGCGATGTCGCCGCAGTAGTGTCACGCGGCGGGCGCCCGGACCTCGCTGGGCCCCGGCTGGGCCAGGTTTGCGCTCCGACCCTGCTCATCGTTGGCAGCTTGGACCCGGCGGTGCTCGAGCTCAACCGCCAAGCCCAGGCCCAGCTGCACTGCGAGAGCAGTCTCGCCGTGGTACCAGGTGCTACCCACCTCTTCGAGGAGCCCGGCACCCTCGCCGCGGCCGCTGAACTGGCCCGCGACTGGCTGCACACTCACCTGGGCGCCGTCACCTCAACGGCGCGATGAGTCACCCAGCGGGGCATCGGCTTGTCCCGCACACTTCGGACTGCGTCATCGAGGCGTGGGGGCCGGATCGGGCTGTCTGCCTGACCGAGGCTTTGGCCGCTTTGGTGGAGGGGTTTGCTGATGTCGGTGACGCTTGTTCTGCCCACGTGGTACCGCTGGGGGCGGGACCCGGCGCGGCCGCGGATGAGTTGGTCTCACTGCTCGAGGACGTGATCTATACCCTCGACGTCTTCTCGGTGGTGCCGGTGCGATTCCATCTCGCAGAGACCGAGGATGGCGGCATCACCGGGGAAATGGAGGTCGTTCCGCTCGAGGAGACGGTGACCATAGGGCCGGCACCCAAAGCGGTGTCCTACCACGAACTATCGATGGTGCACGGAGAGGGGGGTTGGCGGTGTCGCGTCCTGGTCGACGTGTGAGGCACTCCGAGCCCGCCCCGCAGAGGAGACCGTCGGGCATTGACCCTACGGGCCCGATCCCCGCGGTGGTGCTCAAGGCGGCGGGCGAAGCCGGCCAGTGGCGCATCGAGCCGGTCGGCGCGATGAGGGTCCCGGGGGTGGTGTTCGGCTCGAAAGCGTTGATCGATGGGATCGAGCCCCAAGCGTTACGCCAGGTAGCGAATGTGGCCACCCTGCCGGGAATCGTGGAGGCTTCTTACGCCATGCCCGACGTGCATTGGGGTTACGGGTTCCCTATAGGGGGGGTGGCCGCCACCGACGTGGCGCGAGGTGGCGTGATATCTCCGGGTGGCGTGGGCTTCGACATCTCCTGTGGGGTGCGTCTGCTCGTCTCGCAGCTTTCAGCCGACGAGTTGGCCCCCAGGCTCAACGTGGTTATGGACGCTCTCGACGCTGGGGTCCCTAAGGGTTTGGGCCGTGGCGGGGTGTGGCACCTCCAAGGTGACGGCCTCGAGGAGGTATTGCGCGAGGGGGCCCGCGCGGCGATCAGGGCCGGGCTGGGCACCGACGCCGACCTCGCCCGCTGTGAAGACAGCGGCCGGCTGGCCGGGGCCGAGCCGTCCCAGGTGAGCGAGCGGGCCCGGGCCCGGGGACTGGGCCAGGTGGGCAGCTTGGGGTCGGGCAACCATTTCCTGGAGGTGCAGGTTGTCGACGAGATCTACGATCCGGTCACAGCCGAGGCGTTCGGGTTGTTCACCTCCCAGGTTTGCGTGATGATCCATTGCGGGTCGCGGGGGCTTGGTCACCAGATCTGCTCGGATCACGTGCGGGTCATGCTCGCCTCTATGGGCCGTTATGGCATCTCGGTTCCTGACCCTCAGCTGGCGTGCGTGCCGGTGGAGTCGCCCGAGGGCCGCGCCTACTTGGGGGCCATGGCGGCGGCGGCCAACTACAGCCGAGCTAACCGCCAAGCCCTCTCAGTGGCGGTCCGTCGGGCATTCGGGCGCGCCGCTGGGACCAGCGGCCTGGCGCTTCTGTATGACGTGTCGCACAACCTGGCCAAGCTCGAGTACCACGACGTGGAGGGGGAGCGCCGTCTGCTCTGCGTGCACCGCAAGGGGGCTACCCTCGCCCTGCCTCCTGGGCATCAGGACCTGCCCGCCGACCTGCAGCCAACCGGTCAACCGGTGCTGGTGCCTGGTTCGATGGGCACCGCGTCGCATGTGCTGGTAGGCGTCGCACCCGGCGGTGCTTTTTCCTCCACCTGTCACGGCGCGGGCCGGACTATGAGCCGTCACGCGGCGGCGCGCCAGGTAAGAGGGGAACAGCTGCGTCGCCAACTCGAAACCGCCGGGATCGAAGTGCGAGCCATCTCGGCCCGAGGTCTGGCCGAAGAGGCCCCGGCGGCCTACAAGGACGTCGACGAGGTCGTCGCCAGCTGCGAGCAAGCCGGGCTCGCGCGGCGGGTCGCCCGCCTTCGGCCTGTCGGGGTCGTCAAAGGCTAAGACCGAACCACGTGGTCTTTCCGTGGTTCTGCCAGGTGCGGCCAAAGCGACTTTCGCCTTTGTTGGGTTGTGGCCGTGGCCGAAGAGAATGGTCTGGTTGCGGGGTGCGAGAGGGGAGTTCCTCGGGACTGAGAGGCCGACTGGAGTCAGCGACCCCCAAGACTTGATCCGGGCATTGCCGGCGAAGGAAGAACACCTCGCAACCTTCCTATCTGGCCGGATTGGATCAAATGCAGGGCTCGTGTTTTGGGATCGCAGATGTGGCTAATGGCCCTGGCGCAACGGTCCGCGAACGCGGATCGGCCTGGAGCCTCACGTCCAGTCCAAAGGGGACGTCTTTGAGGTCACGGTCAAGGCCGGGTCTGCAGTCCACAGATTCGTCGGGAGCTGCGCGGTGTCGGACCCGGAGCGAAGTAGGGCAGCCCGCCATTTGGCCGAAAGGGCGCTTGTCCTTTGGTGCGGGAGTACGGCGCTGTTCCGGGGTTCGTCCTTCTCGGCGGACTGGTTCCAGATCTGCTCTGCAGCAACGCCGTGCATCGTCATATCGGAACTACTGACGTAGACGTGCAGGTCTTGGCCAAGATTCATGCAGCACACGGACGAGGCTTGGAGAAGGATTGGTACGACGTTGCCTACGTCCTGTTGCACAACAACGAGGGGTGGTCCGGGCGCGGCAGCCCGCCGGGTAGTAGCCCGTTTTGGCGAATTGCTCGGTGGTTCCACAGAGACCGCTCTCTCAAAGCTGGGCGGAAAGTGTTGGCACGACTGTTGGCACGACCTGCCTCTCTGAGGTGCGTTCGACCCGCCCCATCGGCAGTTCAGTCAGACCAAAACAGACTCGCCCTCCCCTGCAAACCTGTGGATTCGTAGTAACGGAGTGATGTCTCTGGCCCCAGATGTGGCGTCTGACCTGCCGGTATGGGAGTGCGCCCCCCGGGATTCGAACCCGGAACCTGCGGATTAAGAGTCCGTTAGTTCAGCGTCCAGCCAGTCCGCCCAGTGCGCTGACGTGCGCTTTTGTCCACCGGATCGTCCAGGCAGTCCCTCCAGTCCGGGCAGTAGTGCCAACTTTGTGGGTTGGATTGTGGGTCGCGTCCAGCCAGTCCACGGGTCTTACAGCCACCACAGCCAGGAATCTCGGGGAGGAGGTGCCTTGGCGAAGAGCGTCTTGAGGGCGCGGATCAGGCAGCCGGGGTGAAAGGAACGAGACCGGTGGAACTTGGAGGGGTGGTCCGGATGATCCGGTCCTCTGGTGGCTCCTCAACAGAAGTCGATCGACCGGAATCATGTGCTGGCCTAGGATCGGCACGTGATAGAGCAACGCATCACCGTCGAGCCGGGGAAGATGGGGGGCCGACCCTGCATCCGCGGCATGCGGATCACAGTCGCCATGCTGCTGGGGCAGCTAGCGGGGGGCCAGAGCGTTGATGACGTCCTAGCGGAATACCCCTACCTCGAGCGGGAGGATGTCCTGGCCGCCCTCGAGTTCGCGGCTGCGATCGTGGACGAGCGCGAACTGCCTCTCACCCGGCCTGCGTGAAGTTCCTTCTCGACGCGAACCTCTCGCCGAAGATACGCGACGGTTTGAACGCGAGCGGCCATGAAACACTTCATGTGGGAGACGTCGACCTGCTGAGCGCCGCTGACGAGAGGATCCTGGCGTACGCCGCCGACCACGAACTCGTGCTGGTGACCGCCGACCACGAACTCGTGCTGGTGACCGCCGACCACGACTTCGCAGCCCTTCTCGCGCTGAGGAACGCCACGAGACCCTCGGTCGTGCATCTCCGCGGGATAGCTGACCGTCCCCCCGCCGTCCATCTCAGTCTCTTGGTCGACAACCTGGCGAGCATCACCGAGGACCTCGAAGCCGGAGCCGTCGTATCACTCAGTCCCACCCGGCTTGCCTTACGCCGGCTGCCGATCCTCAGACCTCAGACTTAGCAGGGCCACTGTGTTCGTGGGGGTCGTCGTCGGCGTAGAGGAACGCGGCCGAGCCGAGGACCAACCTTCCGGACAGCTCGATGCCGGGAGTCAGTGCACAGGGGTAGCCCCGAAGGAGTTCGTTAGTTAGTTAGTGGTCGGACTGGCTCAGGATCCACGGCGGGAGTCGAGCACGTAGCTATTGTCGGGCGATGGCCGGAGAAGGGCTTGTTGACGCGCCTGCGATGACCGAAGTTGGCAGAGAGGTCGAGGTGCTCCTCGACTATGAGAGGACTTCGGGAACGAAGCCGATCCTGGAGGCGCTACTGGACCGGCGCAACGGTGACCATCCGCCAGATGTGTGTGCCGCGGCCGATCGGGTCCTCCGGGCCCATGCCCCTTGGGCTCTCGACCTCGAGGGCGGCGCCAGGAGCGTGATCGAGTGTGCCGGTGACGCCCGCAGGATCCGTCTTTTCACTGGCTGGGCTTTCGGGGACCGGCGACCCACAGCCGACCTGGCCCGCGAGGAAGGGATCTCAGGACAGTTGGCCGGCTACCAGCTGCAGCGGGCGGCCGCGCGGGTGAGAGACGCGGCAGCCACGACGCCCCCTTGGCCGTGGCTGGTCGAGGCGACCAGACGAAGCCTCGGACGGCTCACGACGGCCTCGGCTCTGGATGAAGTCCTGGTGCGATTGGGCGTGGCGACGGCGCCGGAGGCCGAGTTGCTTTCCTGGTTGGCCGGCCCCTACCACCCGGTCCCGCACCTCCCGGGTTGGCTCGCGGTCGAGCCTCGCCCGGCAGTCAGCCGGACGGCAGCGTGCCTTGCCTCTGATGGTGGCGTCCGTCGACTGCCGGATCTGCAGGCCGAGCTGGACGACCTGGAGGTGAGCCCTGGCCAGTTCGTGGCATGGCTCCAGGCCAATGGGGCGACCGTCGTACACGACCTGGCAGTGCTCGTGACAGGATCGCTCGGCGACGCCGTCGAACGGGTGCTCGACGCCCACGGCAGCGGTCGGACCGCGGAGCAGATCGAGTGCGACCTCCTGGCCGGCGGGCGCTCGTTGGAACCCGGAGCGCTCGAGCGGTGCGTCCGCAGCAAGCGCTTCTCCCGGTCCACGTCGGGCCGGATTGGCCTGTCCACTTGGGGTGGCGAGCAACGGCGACCGACCAAGAAAGCTTCCCGCCCCAAAAAATCCCGACCCGAAGTGTCGACGGCCAAAGAATCAGCGAGCGAGCGGCTCTGGCTTTGGATCAAGGTGGACGACGACGTCCTGCGGGGATCGGAGGCGGCCGTCCCGGCCGGCCTCGTCGAAGGCGTAGGGCTGGCGCCGCTCGCTCGGAGGACTTTTTCGAGCCGGTGGGGTCCGGTCACCCTCGCCCACGACGGGCCCCAACCGACGAGGGGCTCGGTCCGGGCCGTCGCCCTTGCTGCTGGCGCCAATCCGGACGACACGCTGTTGCTCGGTTTCTCGGCGACCGGTGATGTGGCCGTCGAAGTTCGGCGCGGCCCGGGCCAGTTGAGCCCGCGGGACGGGAGCGGCGAGGCGCTCGTCCTTTTTCCCGAACTCGAATATGTAAATGGAGGAACACCATGACCACCGCGCCGATCACCCTGGAGGAGGCACTACAGCAGGCGGAGCGAGATGCCGACGCCACGATCCGTGCCCTCGGTGCTGTTCTAAAGGCGGCGAAGAAGGCCAAATCGGCGGCGGCCGCCGGGCAGATCCGGGACCTGCAGCAGGCCATGGACGCGGCAGCCGGGCTGGTCGCTGACGCGGCAGGGGTGGTTGACGAGCTGCGGGGCGGGTGGCGGTTCGACGTCGGCGAGTGGTTTTCGTCCGGCGAGTACACCAAGGAGCTCCTCGCCTCTGCTGCCGAGGCGGGTGTGCAGGCCTTCGAGGCCGATGAGCGGATCCTGTGCTACCCGGCGATCGTCCAGGTCTCGGCGGCGGACGCCACGGTGGTCGTGGACAAGCAGAAGGACCGCCGGATCCGGCCGTCGGTGGTCGTGCGCCATTTGGCCGCCTTGCAGCAGCGGCCGCCCAAGTTCAAGGCGGAGGCATTCATCGAGACCCTGGCCAACGCCTACGACTACGTCGTTGGGGCCAAGCGGTTGCGACCCGGGGGGCCGGCCACGCTCGTCGATGTGCACAAGGTCCTGACACTGCTGCCCGGCACCGCCCGGGACTACACCCGTCAGGAGTTTGCCCGGGACATCTATCTTCTCGATCAGTCCGGCGTGGTCGACACCAAGAGCGGGCGCCGGATGGGCTTGCCGGCCAGTGCCCTGACCCGAAGCGGCGCGGTTCTCACGACGGTCACCCGAACCGGACAGACCAAAGTGTATGCGGGGCTGGTGTTCCAGGAGCCTTCGCCGTGATCCCAGTCGACGAGTACGTGGCCTTTCTCGACGCCGAGTACCTGCACGGGTACGTGGAGGGGGGAGGGACGGCGGTGAAGTTCGTCGTGCCATCAGACGACGACTCGGCGTCCGCCTTCCTTGACCGGTTCACGGCCGCGGCAAGCAGCGCGGGCTACGCGTTGGCGCGGGTCGACGCGGTTGATACGAGAGTGCACCTGCTCGAGCAGGTGTTCTTCGACGTGGCCCGCCAGATCGATTGGGACGACCTGGCCGTGGTCGCGACCCGGCGAGCCGTGGCCGCCGCCGGCTACCCGTCGCCGCCCGACGGCGCGGTGTCTCTGGACCAGCTGGCATCGCACTACCGCGTTGACGCGCGGGAGCTGAAGCGCGATGTCGACCGACAGCTTCAGGAGATGGTCCACCGCGACTACGCGATGGTTCAGGAGTTCCGGACCGCAATGCTCCGGTTGTGCCAGGCGCAGCTGCGCAGTGGCCAGGTGGTCGACGCCGAGCACGCAGCCGTGCTCGACTGGCTGCGAGGCGACCTTCGGCAGATCTCGATATTGAAATCGGCGCTGATCTTCCGGAGAATCGGCCGGCACAACGCCCGTCATATGCTGTTCTCGCTCGCGCACTGGCTGGCCGTCAACGAGCGGGCCGGGTTGGCTCTGATGCTGGATATCCGTCGGCTCGGGTTCGCCCGGAGGCCCAGCCCCGAAGATCGCCATGGTCACTACTACACGAAGGCCGCGCTCCTCGACGCGTACGAAGTCTTCCGCCAGTTGGTCGACAACACCGATGAGATGGCCAACTGCATCGTCATGGTGTTGGCGTCGATGGCGTTCCTCTCGGACACGTTCCGCGGTCTCGACGCCTACCAAGCGCTCAAGCTGCGCATTTTCGACGAGGTACGCGACGTCAACCGGGACAATCCGCTGTCGTCGCTGATCCGCCTGGGGGCACCGTGAGCGGCCCCACGTCCGTGGAACGTCGTCGGGCCCTGGAAGCGTTGCGGGCTGGTGTACCCAACCGCGACGCGGTGACCGTGCTCGGGTCGATGCAACAAGGCGTCGAGGACCGCTTCAGCCAGCTGATGGGGGCTGTCCGCGAGCTGCCGGACGGTCCCCCGCCAGGGGGGATGCTGATCGGGGGAGGGTTCGGAACCGGCAAGAGCCACGTGCTCGAGCACTTGGCCCACGTCGCGCTGTCGGATGGGTTCGTGGTCTCCAAAGTGGTGATCTCCAAGGAGACGCCGCTGCACGATCCGGCCAAGGTGTTCCGGGCCGCCATCGAGCAGGCGATGGTGCCGGGCCGCCCGGGCTCGGCCATCGACGAGGTCGCGGCTGGCCTGCAGTTCGACTCCGCCGGATACAGGGAGTTGTACCGGTGGGCGCATCAGGAGGACGCTCCCGTCGACAGCCGGTTTGCCGCCACGCTGTTCCTTCACGAGTACGGGCGAGGAGATGAGGAGTTCACCGACCGGATCGTGCGCTTCTGGGCCGGGGATCCGTTACCCGTGGCCGACTTGCGCCGTCGGCTCAAAGAGGCGGGGGCGGCAGCAACCTACCGGCTGGCCGGGATCAAGGAGCGGGATCTCTTCCGGCAACGGTTCCGTTTCGCGTCCAGGTTGATACAAGCGGCCGGGTACACCGGGTGGGTGGTCCTGCTCGACGAGGCGGAGTTGATCGGCCGCTACAGCACTCTGCAGCGGGCCAAGTCGTACGCCGAGCTGGCCAGGTGGGTCCGCGGAGATCGCGACGACCCGGCGGCGCCGATCGCGGCCGTGCTCACGACCGTCGACGACTTCGAGACCCAGGTGCTCGTTGGAAAGAACGACGTCGACCTGATCCCGAAGCGCCTGCGCGCCAAGGGGACGCTGGAGGATGAGCTACTCGCCGGCCAGGCCGAGATCGGGATGCGGATCATCGAGCGCGACCAGGTGCAGCTTCAGCCGCCCGGACGGGAGGAACTGGACCGCACCTACACCCAGCTCAAGCAGATTCACAGCGAGGCCTACGGATGGAATCCACCCGACGTGCCCGGCCTCGAGCGGCTCCCGTCCAACCGCATGCGCCAGTACGTGCGGGCCTGGATCAACGAGTGGGACCTGCGCCGGCTCGACCCGTCCTACCAACCCGAGATCAGTGTCGCCGGCCTGGAGGTCGATCTCACGACGGACAGCGAAACCGACCTCGGCGGCGAAGGGGAATGACGGCTGCTCGCTGACGACATCGCCGCGGTCCTGTCAACGGGCGATGGCGTGACCTCAGCAGAGTTGGCTCACCGGCTCGGCGCGTCCGAGCGCGACGTGTCGTTCGCCTTGTACTCCGGGCACGGCCGCTTTCGCTGCGATCGAGGCTCGCCGGCGCGTTGGTTTTCGGCGGAAAAAGTGGTCGTGCCGGTCGCCGCACCCGTCCCCTTCACCACTCGCCCTTCATCCTCGTTGGGGTTGTACGCGTGGCAGGCCGACGCCCTCAACGCATGGGAACGGCGCGGCGGGCGGGGAGTGGTGGAGGCGGTGACCGGTGCGGGCAAGACCATGGTCGGGGTGGCCGCCGTCCTCGATGAGATCGGCCGCCGGGGCCAGGCCCTCGTGCTGGTGCCGACCGTCGAGCTGCAGCACCAGTGGGCGGCCGAACTCGACCGGCGCATCCCTGATGGCGTCGGGGTCGGGCGGATGGGGGCCGGCGCCGGCGATTCGCTGGCGACCCACGATGTGCTGGTGGCGGTGATCAACACCGCCCGCTCCCTCGACGTCCAACCGATACGCCAGGGTGGATTGCTCGTCGCCGACGAGTGCCACCGGTACGGCAGCGCGGTCAATCGGCTGGGGCTCGATCACCGCTTCCGCCGCCGACTGGGGCTGAGCGCCACATATGCCCGGGACGACGACGGCAACCTGGCCTGGCTCGACCCGTACTTCGGTGGGAACTGCTTCCGCCTTGGCTACGCCCGGGCGGTCGGCGACGGCGTGACGGCGCCCTTCACAGTGACAATGGTGGGGGTGCGGTTCTCGCCCGTGGAACAGGAGTGCTACGACGAGCTGACCGACTTGATGGCGCAGCTGCGGGCCCGGCTGATCCGTGAAGCGCGCGTGACGCCTGAGCCGTTCGACGCCTTCATACGAGAGGTGACGATGCTCGCCGACCAGGAGGGTCCTGGCTCCGGGGTGGCTCGGGCCTACCGCCAGGCCATGCTGGAGCGGCGCCGCCTGCTGGCCGACACGCCGGCCAAGGACGCCGCGCTCGCATTTGTCGCCCCGGCCGCTCGCGACGCCGATCGGACGATCGTGTTCACCCAGAGCATCGCGACCAGCGAGCGCGCCGCTTTGGTGCTGGGCAGGTATGGCCTACGCGCCGGCGTCATGCACTCCTCCTTGGCTTCGAAGGTGCGGCGCGAGACCTTGCGTCAGTTCGCGGCCGGCGAACTGCCCGTGCTGTCGGCCCCCCGTGTACTCGACGAGGGAATCGACGTTCCGGCCGCAGATCTGGCCATCATCGTGGGCGCCAGCCGTTCTCGCCGCCAGATGATCCAGCGGATGGGCCGGGTCCTCCGCCGCAAGCCCGACGGTCGTCGCGCCCGGTTCGCAGTGATCTTCGTGGAGGGAACCGTCGAGGACCCCCGCCGCGGGGCGCACGAGGCATTCCTGGACGAGATCGTCGACGTGGCCGACCGAGTGTCATATTTCCCGACAGCCGACATGGTCGACTCCCCCGAGGCGGTCGTCGCCGCGCTGCGCCCATGAGCAAGCGACGGAGGGGTGCAGCTCGAAGACGACCGCCACCGCCTCCCGCAGATGTGGCCGATGTTTCGGACCAATGGATCAACTACTGCGACGGCCGCATGTTCGTGGTTGGCTACACAAGCGGAGGTGCGCCCTTCGGCCATGTCGAATGGCCCGTCGATGGCGTCCCAGACGATCGGGTCGACAATGCCGAACCTTTCTGAACCGAACGATGCCGTCGAATCTGGTGGTACGTCGCTTCGCCACCGGCTCAGCTGTTCAGAACTGCCCGCCGAGTTGGTTCGACAGCTTCTTTATGGCGTCAGCCCACTCGGTGTGCTCGGTGTGGGTTACCCGCAGGACGAACGCGTCGATGTCGTGGGAGCCGGCGAGAAGGACGGGTTTGGCACAGCAGTCCTTCTGTTCCTCCCATTCAATCCGGGTGCCAACCGACCGGTCGTAGCGGCTACGCGTGTATCCAGCTCGGTGGGCTCGTTTGATGGCGATGTTGATCTCGGCGTGCGCCCCGATACCGATGAGCCGCTCGACGATCTCGGTCAGTTCTCCCACTTGGCGCCGGCGGGACTGCTCGCGCTCGGCCCGCCAGCGGCGATGGTCGACGTCTCGGTCGAGGAAGTCGAGATGGGTCAGGGCGTGACGGCCGATGAGATTGTCCGGCAGGAGGCGTTTCATGAAAGCGACGCGCGCACCTTTGGGCACGTCCTTGGTGAGGGCTTCGGCCCAACGTTCCACCGCCGAGGTGTTGTCGGCGGCGCGGCGCTCCCATCTGATCTCGTTGATACGCCGGCTGTCGCCGTGGGTGACCGACGGCACGAGATCGTCGTAGTCATACCAGCGCAACTGGCCCAACCGCTCCGCCACCTGGCGGCGGTGGTGACGATGAGCCAGCTGCTTGTCCTCCCGGGCGCCCTTGCGACGCCGTGAAGGAAGAAGGGATTCCGCCATGGTCTTGACCTTGGCGTCTCCATAGTCCATGCGAGGCCTTTCCGGCACCGGTCCATCCGGTACCTACCTGGGCATTCGCATGTCGTCCTCCTCGCTCGATGTCGCGTCTAATAGTGGGGTTTTAGTTCGAGACCCTCGCGCTCGAAAGGGTATGACCGGGGGCGGCGTCGTGCACACGGTTTTCGCTGGGGAAGTCGCAGAGGTTGTCGGCGGCAGTTGTCGGCTGACTAGGTCTCGCCTCGTCATGGTCGTCGCCGACGAGCGTGCTCCGCACGCTGCCATCTCAGGCTCTGAATCAGCTGGACAACGTCAGGGGTAGTTCGAAAGGGTAGCCCCGAAAAAGATAGTGGGTCAGATTGTGGGTTTTCCACACCCGGCTCGGGCAGTGCAAGCCCGTGACCAGGACTTTTCCGAGTGCGCCCCCCGGGATTCGAACCCGGAACCTGCGGATTAAGAGTCCGTTGCTCTGCCGTTGAGCTAGAGGCGCGATTTGAAGCAGCCACCCTACTTGAAGGTCTAGGGGCTGCCATTTGGGGTGACCGAGGGGACTTGAACCCCCGACCTCCAGGGCCACAACCTGGCGCTCTAACCATCTGAGCTACGGCCACCAAGGGTTGCCCAGTCTGCCATACGGCTGAAGGGAGTCTCGGCTGGGCATATTTCAGGTGTGTCCGGCGTTCGCACCAGTATGGGTAAGGGCCGCACCGACGGGGCCGAGCAGGACCTCGTGAGGGTGTACCTGGACGGCATCGGCCGCTACCCGCTGCTGACTAAAGACGACGAAGCCGGCCTCGCCCAGCGGATCGAAGACGGGCGGCGGGCGAAGGCCGAGTTGGCCGCGCGAGGCGGAACGCCCTCCTCTCGGGCGGCGGCTGACCTCAAGCGGCGCGCGCGTGGCGGCGATGCCGCGACCGAGGAGTTCGTCAACGCCAACCTGCGGCTGGTCGTGTCGATTGCGAAGAAGTACCAGTCGTCGGATATGCCGCTCCTCGATCTAATTCAGGAGGGGAACATCGGGCTCATGCACGCCGTCGAGAAGTTCGACTGGCGCAGGGGGTTCAAGTTCTCGACGTACGCGACGTGGTGGATCCGCCAGGCGATAGGCCGCGGCATAGACAACACCGGCCGGATGGTGCGCCTGCCTGTCCATGCCGGCGATCAGATCCGGCGGGTCCTCCGTATCAGGACCGACCTCGAGGGGCGCCTCGGAAGGCAGCCGTCCCCCGCGGAACTGGCCGCGGAACTCCAAATGGACGAGGCGGATGTCGCCGTGCTGCTCCGGTACGTGATCGACCCCGTCAGCCTCGCGATGCCGGTGGGGGCGGACGGCGACACCGAACTGGCTGACGTCGTGACCGACGCCGGCGCGCCGTCTCCGTTCGACATGGTCGCCCAGTCGATGCTCCCCGCAGAGATCAACAAGCTTCTGGCCGGGCTCGAGGACCGTGAGCGGGAGATCCTGCGCCTGAGGTACGGACTCGATCAGGGCGAGCCGAGGACGCTCGAAGAGGTGGGTGCGGCGATGCACCTGACCCGGGAACGGATCCGCCAGATCGAACGTTCGGCGCTGGGAAAGCTTCGGAATCCCGCGAAGGAGACCGCCAACCGCGACCTGCTGGCGTCCTAAAAGAGGTTCGCAGAAATGCCCGAGCAGAAGGATGCTGCTGAGCAGCGTTCTTCTGCTCCGCCAATGGCGCGAGCCTCTTAGCCGGCACCGCACTGGACCGACCGGTGGTCCACGACCGATCATGACCGTGTGAGCATCCGCACGTTCGACGAAGCACGCGCAGCCGTAGCCTCCGGGATGGCGCCCGCCGCGGCAGCCGGCGAACTCGTTTCGCAGATGACCCCAGAAGAGCGGCTGTGGTGCCTCGACGGGGACGCGCCGACCTGGGCGGGCCTCGCGTTCATGCACCAGGAGAACGGGTACCACAAGGCACCGTTCGTCGCCGCTCAGGTCGAACGGCTCGGGATCCCCGGCATCGCCTTCTCCGACGGGCCGCGAGGTGCGGTGATCGGGAACGCGACGTGCTTCCCGGTCACGATGGCTCGAGCCGCGACCTGGGACCCCGCTCTGGAGGAACGCGTCGGCGAGGCCATCGGGTGTGAACTGCGGGCTCTCGGCGCGAACCTCACCGGCGCTGTGTGCGTGAACTTGCTTCGCCATCCGGCGTGGGGTCGAGCGCAGGAAACCTACGGTGAGGATCCTCATCACGTTGGCGAACTGGGCGCCGCGCTCACGCGAGGGCTGCAGCGCCACGTGATGGCCTGCGTGAAGCACTTCGCGTGCAACTCGATGGAGAATGCCCGATTCAGCGTCGACATCGAGGTAGACGAGGTCGCCCTTCACGAGGTCTACCTCCCGCACTTCCGCCGCGTGGTCGACGAGGGCGTCGCGGCCGTGATGTCGGCCTACAACTCCGTCAACGGTGATTGGTGCGCGGAGAGCACGAACCTTCTCACTGATGTGCTCCGCGGCGAATGGGGCTTCGAGGGTTACGTCATCAGCGACTGGATTCTCGGGCTGCGCGACGCCGCGAAGTCGCTGGGCGCAGGTCTCGACATCGAGATGCCGTACCGCATGGTCCGGGCGCAGCACCTTCCTGGCGCGCTCGACCGCGGAGACGCCAGATGGGAGGACGTCAACGCGGCCGTCACCCGGGTGGTCTCGAGCCTTCTACGCTTCGGCGAGATGCTCGGGGCACCGGCGCCTCCGATCGGCGTCGTCGGCTGTGACGAGCACAGGCAGCTTGCGCGCCAGGTGGCCGGTCGTGCGGTGGTGCTCCTGCGAAACGAGGCGGTGGAAGGCACGCCCGTCCTGCCCCTGCCCTCCGCCACCAAGTCCGTGGCCGTCTTCGGCCGCCTGGCCGGCGCCGTCAATTTGGGCGACGGTGGTTCGAGCGACGTGTGGGACCTCGACTGCCACACGATCCTCGACGGCCTGCGCGCAGAGTTCGCCGGTGAGGTCCGCTACGACGACGGAAGCGACACTGCTCGGGCAGTCACCCTCGCCTCGAATGCCGAGGCGTGCGTGGTGGTAGCCGGATACACCTACCGGGACGAGGGCGAGTACATCGGCGATGCTGGCTCTGGGCTCGCGCACCTGCTACCACCTTCGGACGAACCCGGCGTCGTCGAGGCCTACGAAGCGTCCCTGCGTGATCTGCGATCGGTCGATGCACCCGAGCGACTTTCCGAACGACCGAAGGGTTTCAGCATCGGCGGTGACAGGAGCTCGCTCCGGCTGCCCGATCCCGATGTCGAGCTGATCCGGGCCGTCGCCGCTGAGAACCCGCGAACCGTCGTGGTGATCCAGGCGGGCAGCGCGGTCATCGTCTCGGAGTGGGCGGACTCTGTCGCCGCCATCGTGCAGGCGTGGTACGGAGGATGCCGGGCCGGCCCGGGGCTCGCAGACGTGCTTCTGGGCAAGGTGAATCCGTCAGCCCGCTTGCCTTTCAGCGTCCCGGTGGACGAGGCCGACCTGCCGGCGTTCGACCGCGACGCCACCAGCTTCCGCTACGACCGGTGGCACGGCTGGTGGCACCTCGCCAGGGCGGGTCGCAAGCCGGCGTTCCCGTTCGGGTTCGGTCTCTCCTACACCACCTTCGCCCTCACCCACGTGGGTCTGCTCAGTGCGCACGACGGCGTGACCGTCACGGGAACCGTGTCGAATACCGGTGACATGGACGGCGCCGAGGTGGTCCAGGTGTACGCGGAGCTCCCGGATCCCGAGGCACCGCCGCGGCTGGTCGGATTCTCTAGAATCGAGGTCGCCGCCGGCGGCAAGGAGACCTTCGAGGTCAGGGTGCCGCGACGGAGACTCGAGACGCGGGACCCGGTCGCGCACACATCGCGGCCGGCTTCGGGGCGCCACCGGTTCCTCGTCGGGCGACACGCCTGCGACCCCGAGTCGACGGCGATCGAGGTGGACCTCTCCTGAAAGGTATCTGTAGGGCCAGGTGCGCCCTGCGCCCCGCTACCGTGAGTCTCCGGCCCAAGCCCCTGTAGCTCAGTTGGATAGAGCGGCCGCCTTCTAAGCGGCGGGTCGCAGGTTCGAGTCCTGCCGGGGGCACACACCGCCCTCACACACCCTCGGGCGAGCAGCAAGCGACGGGCCCCGTTTATGCGCCGCCGCCGCTCGGGTACATGCGGCT
>Ga0307374_10003626_pt1 | contig 26232 bp, 28 predicted proteins | sample OX3MG_FD_202532 | JGI IMG/M metagenome (GOLD analysis project Ga0307374, IMG submission 202532) | Soil microbial communities from Risofladan, Vaasa, Finland - OX-3 | ecosystem: Environmental > Terrestrial > Soil > Coastal area > Acid sulfate soil | place: Finland: Risofladan, Vaasa | collected...
TGGGAATCGCATTATGGATGAGCTGTTTGCGCACTTAACCTTAATGTTCCTTTTCGCCAAGCCGGTTGGCGTGATCTCGATCCAACGCATGCTAGCATTCCGCCGCGCCCTCTGCGACCGGGGGGGGGAGCGAAACCCAGGTTTCCGGTTGCGCCGGCAAAATAAAGATGCCCGGAGTCAAGCTCCGGCGGGCGCCGAGGCGCCGTCGCCACGACCGCCGCGCCGCATGGCCCGCGCCCGGGCCGGGCAAACTGCGCCCAAGGACGTTTGCACGTCGGACTGGCCGCGTGATAACCGGACTCAAGAACAGCCGCCAGTCCCATTTGGCGCCCGCCAAGGAGAATTCAATGGCCAGTAACGATTTGGAAAAGCGCATCGCGCAGCTCGAGGATGTCCAGGCGATCCGCCAACTGAAGGCGCGCTATTGCCTGCACGTCGACCGACGCAACGAAGACGCGTGGGTGTCGCTCTTCACCCAGGACGGAGTGTGGGAATCCGATAAGTTCGGCATTCACGAAGGTCGCGAAGCGATCCGCGCACTGTTCAAGAGTATCCCGGACTTCCTTAACTTCGCGCTCCACTATGTGACGAACCCGGTCATCGAGGTTGACGGCAACCGCGCCATCGGAAACTGGCTACTTTTGGAGCCGTGCACTTTCGTCCAGGGCAATCAGCCGGCCTGGGGCGCAGGGCGGTACGAGGAAGAGTACGTAAAGGTCGGCGGCGAGTGGAAATTCAAGCACTTGAAGCTCATTTCGTCATTCTGGACTCCGTACACGCAAGGATGGGTCGAAAAACGCTTCATCCAGGACTGATCGCGCGCCTGACGACTCGCATTACCAGTACCGATAGTCTCTTCTTGGGAACCGTGGATGGCCGTAGCGAGGGAAGGAGAAACCGATGAGCGACCCGAATCTCGATCTCTGTTACATGACGGCGACGGAGGCTATCGCCGCTTTCAAAGCGCGTTCGCTTTCTCCGGTCGAGCTGCTCAAAGCGATCATCGCGAGATGCGAGCAGCTTCAGCCGAAAGTCAACGCACTCACCTATACGTATTTCGATCGGGCGCTGGAACAGGCCAAAGCCGCCGAGGCTCGCTACGCCGGCCGCGGTGGGCAACCGCGCCCGCTCGAAGGCGTCACCGTCGCGATCAAGGATTTTCATCCGGTCAAGGGCGAGATTACTACCTTCGGTTCCAAGATGTATCGAGACTATCGGCCGGACTACACGGCGCCGACCGTCCAGAGGTTGCTCGATGCAGGCGCTATCATGCACTGCCGGACGACCACTCCCGAATTTGCTCATACAGGTGTGACGGCAAGTCCGCTGTGGGGCATCACACGCAATCCGTGGAATCTGGAGTACACACCGGGAGGGTCTTCAGGCGGTGCGGGCGCCGCCCTGGCAGGCGGGATGACCACACTGGCCGACGGCACCGATGGCGGCGGTTCCATCCGTATCCCCGCGTCCGCAACGGGCGTCGTCGGATACAAGCCTCCGTTCGGGCGCAATCCGCTGGACAGCGCTCACCCGCTGGAGACGATATTGCATTACGGACCGATGGCTCGCGAAGTCGCCGACGCCGCGCTCATGCAAAACATCATGTCCGGTCCGCACCTCGACGACATTTGCAGCCTTAGGGAAAAAATTCTTCTGCCCGAGCTTTTTGAGGATATCAAGGGCTCGAAAATAGCCTACTCACTGGATCTCGGGTTCTATAGCGTCGATCCGGAGGTGCGCCGCAACACGCTGGCGGCTGTTGAAGTATTCAAAAGTCTCGGCTGCCGGGTCGAAGAGGTCAATGTCGGGTGGAACTGGGGCGTCGCCAACGCCTGGGCGACTTACTGGGCGGGGCTATTCGCCGGGCTCCTTGGTGGCGAGCTTCCGCGTTGGCGCTACGAAATGACCGACGCACTGGTTCGGATCATCGAGAGCGGCTTGACGTTGAGCGCCGAACATTTCTATCGGATTAACCTGGTGCGCGGCGAGATGTACCGGACACTTGGCCCAATTCTCGAAAATTATAATGTTTTGATCTGCCCGACATTGGCGCTGCCCGCGGTGAAACACGATCACAATCCGGCCGACTCAAATTTCACGATCGCAGGCGAGAAGGTGCCTGCTTCCATCGGTTGGTTTATGACATTGCCATTCAATCTTGTCAGTCAGTGCCCGGTCATCGCGGTTCCTACAGGGTTCGCAACTTCGGGTATTCCGACTGGTATGCAGATCGTCGGCAAGACGTTCGACGACCTGAGTGTTTTCCGAGCCGCTGCCGCCTATGAGAAGGTCCACCCCTGGCGCGCAAAGCGGCCGGCCATCTGAAGCAGCGGGCGACTGACGCGGGCAGGCGGGCGTGTCGCAGCGCCGCACGCCCGTGCCGGAGCCCCGCGCCGGCGCGGCGTGCCCGCGCTGCGAACGCCTCCTTCACGTTTTGCTTGTTCCCGTCTTGGGAACGATGCTAGACTGTCACGGGTGCGGGTGATAGCGCGGCAGACCCTGCTGCAATTCGTGGCGTCGCTCAAGGGGCAGGCGGGGCAGAAGGCGGTCAAGGCCGCTCTCGATACGTGGTTTCATGAAGCCAAGCGAGCCGAGTGGCGCAACTCAGCCGAGCTCAAGCGCAGCTACGGCACCGCCAGCATCATCAGCGCCGACCGCGTGGTGTTCAACATCAAGGGCAACGACTACCGCCTGGTCAGCGCGATCGACTATCGCCGGCAGATTGTGTTCATCAAGTGGCTCGGCTCGCACCGCGACTACGACCAGATCGAGGCAAGGACGGTTCAGTATGGAGATTAAGCCGATTCGCACCAAGGCCGATTACGAGCACACGCTGCGGGAGATCGAGCGCCTGTGGGGCGCCAAAGAGGGAACCCCGGACGGCGATCGCCTGGACGTGCTCGCAACGCTGGTCGAAGCCTATGAGCGGAAGCACTTTCCCATAGACCCGCCCGACCCGATCGAGGCGATTCGCTTTCGGCTCGAACAGCAGGGACTCGACCCGCGCGCGCTGGTCGGGGTGATCGGCGGCCGCAGCCGCGTCTTCGAGGTCATGCAGCGCAAGCGCGCGCTCTCGCTGGAGATGATCCGCCGCCTCCACGAACGCTTCGGCATTCCGGCCGAAGTACTGATTCGCCCCGTCCGCGCCCGTCGCCACGCCGCGTAGCCCTGCAAGCAGGCCGTATATGGATGTTTACATCGAAAGATCAAGCAGTTAGCTGACAACCGCCTCGAAGTCTGCAAGCGAACTGTATACCCTGATTGCATAGTACAATCGCGGCCTTGGGCGCCTTCCGTATACGACTGCGTATTCCTACTTCATCCGCGGGGATGAGTGACGTGTCCCGTCGATACACGCGCGAGGCCTCCTGGCCGAGCGCGTCTGCGATGTCAGCGTCACTCCAGGCGGCGGCTAAGCGCAACCCTGACTGAAGCGTGGCCTACGGGCAGGATCGTTTCTGCTATAAGGGCAGCCGGCGTTAGGGATGCGATTGAGGTGCGAACTAGAGGGTTGGAATCTCCTCTTTACCTTGGATCGGGCTTCCCCATTGACCGTTCGATAATCTGCTGAGTTTCGCGTGCGGCGCTGGCTGGGACGTACGCTCCAATCACCTCCAAATCCGTCAGATCTGAAGTGCCGCAGTCTTGGTGCTTGTACCGAAGGATATAGCGCACCACGTCGCCTGAATCGTTTTTCCAGTTGCCGGTCCACATGTGAACGCAGACATCGGGGTGCTTCAGGCTCTCCAGGAAGCCTCCATCCCAGTTCATCAATCGCGATGCCGGGAGGGTCGGATTAAGAAAATCATACGACAAAGGCTTCCAGCCCGCTTCTCGGAGTCTTGTGGAGATAAAATCGATTACGTTGCTGGCTGGATAGCTGGCGTTAACGTGGTATCTGAGTTGGCTAGTCTGCCCAACCCTGCCAGACCATACTCCGGTGGCGTGAGGACACGATAGCAAAGCATCTGTCCCTTCGGCGCCGCTAACTCGGCCTGGGTGGCAAACACTTGCGCCGAGCAGTGTGAATAACAGCAAAATGGCGGATATTTGTCGATGAGGCATAAAGCGGGACCCACTTGTTTCCAGGGTTATTGATTAGAATCACCAGGTGATGTGCCGGAGCACCCTGTTTGGGGTCCGGGAGGCGGAGCGACGCATTCACCGCTTCCTGTATTAACCCCCGAGGTCCAAGGCCTGTCGTAATCGCTATTATACAAATCCAAGGATCCGTTGCAGGCGCGGCACCCCCAGTAACAGAAGCAGAAACCCGTACCACCCCCGGTCACCGGATCACCCACTGGGGCAGCGATGTCATTCTGTGTGACGGGTATCCACTGCCCTATGCAAAGAGGATCCAGCCCCAAGGGATCAAGAAACAAAAGGGGATCGTTTAAGACAAACACGTATGAGTTCAATCTCTGAGAGGCGTAGGCTTGTCTTCTCAGCAACAGCCACACTAGGCCGTTGCTCAGGCCAAGAACGGGATCCTGGCTGACGAATCTCTGAAAGCTCGGGCTGTAGTACCGGGCTCGATTGTAGTACAGCCCGGTGGCGTCGTTTTCACGGCCGGTGAACTGATACCGATGGTACCAACTAGCGGAATCTTGCACAGGGACAGTCGAATTTGCATTAGGAGCGTACAACGCGGAGGTAGATCAAAAACAACGCCACCAACCACGCAGAACTAATGGCTGCCCACACCAGCGGACGCCATAGACGGCGATTTAGTAACGTCCACATCCTCCACGTTCCAATGGCAAGCGTGGTCAAACCGACGATAGCAGGGACGATAACCACCATACCTCGAAAGCACACCACCGCAGTCCAGCTTAGAATCGCTACCGCCAGCAAGCCGAAGGTTCCTAAAAGAGGCCCTACAGAACCAGGAGCGGGCACCGAAACCGGGTGGTGTTTGGCAAGTTCGGCACGAATCTTATCATATCCGCCGACACTATTAGGAATTGCAATTTTCCTCTGGGGCGCTGCGCTCCTAATAATTAGCCATCTCAGTTCCTCGCCTAAAGTCGCTATTTCAGTGAAGGCAATCCTCACATCGGGGTATCCCTGCCTCTTTCGGACGATCTCATTGTCATTCAGAACAAAAACCATCCGCCGCTCTGCGCGATGGAGAACCTCGCGGAAGCCTACTAGGCTCGCACCTATGACTGCCCCAAGAAAAGCATACGCGGCCAGGAAACGAAGGTCTGAATTGGCGCTTAAATCCCCGCAAGCGCGGAGCGCGAAGACCGATGCGGTTACCGCTAGCAGCAACAGTATTGTGCCCCATGACAGCACCCTGGATCGACGTTCGCGCCGCGATGCATCGCCCTGAATTCTAAACTCTGCCACAGGCCGCTCTCCTGGGTTGGAAACCGCGTCCTCTAAATCGAACTCTCGCTTCGGCGTATCTCCGATATCAGAACGGCAGGATCAGAGGCAGTTCTGAAAGGTCCCAATAAGGCCCAGCTCCAACAGGGTCAGCCCAGGAACGCCCATAATGCCCATTTTGCCGAGAGCCGCCAGTCCTTCCAAACCCTCGAACCACCCTGGCGCCAGTTCGGGTGCAAGCACCATCGGTCCAACCGTAAGCGCCGTCCCAAGTACTCCGACGCCGAGTTCTCCGAGAGCGGCACCGCAACCCGGGTTCTGCGGCTGGCTCGCGCAGTAACCCGTCGGATCTCTGAAATCTACCGGATCGTCTCCGACGTACGCGTACGAATTTACGCCGCCGGCGAAGCCGATTGGGTCCTGGGCGATGAAGCGCTGATACGTGGGGCTGTAGTAGCGCGCGCGGTAGAAGTAGAGTCCGGTGCCATCGTTTTCACGGCCGGTGAACTGGTAAGGGTTTGAATTGCCACCACTTACAGTCGTGGCTCCAAAAGGCTGATACGTGTAACTGGTGCCGATCGTCCCTCCGCTACCGACCAAGCCGATGGTCGAGCCGACGGCATGCGCCAGTAGGGTCGAGGTGGCGCCCGACGCCGTGCGGGTGAAGTACTCGTCGAGGTTGAGTCCGGTGAGCAGATTCGCGGTCACGCTGGCCGGCGGATTGCCCGCGGCCAGCTCCTGCACCGGGTTCCAGCCGTCGTACAAGAACTGCGTCACACTGCTGTTGATGGTCTTGCTCGCCCGGCGGCCCAGCGCATCGTAGGCGAAGCTCGCGTTCGCGCTGCCGCTGATCGCGCTCAGATGATTGCGCGCATCCCATGTGTACGTGTCGGTGCCATCGCTCGTTAAGTTCCCGTTGGCGTCGTAACTGAGCGTGGTGCCGTTGAAGCCGGTCATCGAATTATCCGCGTTGAAGCTGTTGCCGCTCACCGCCGCCGGCATCCCGGTCGCCGCGAGGCTCCCGCCCATCGCCGTGCGCCGCCCGTCGGCGTCGTAAGAGTACGTGAGGTTGCCCAACTGCGTGCTCCCCGCAGTGTAGGTCATCCCGGTCACCCGCGAGTCACTATCATAAGTATATGCCACCGTCACCCCGTTGGGCAGAGTCAGGCTGGTGCGCCGGTTGGCGTTGTCGTAGACCAGGCCGACACTTGAGCCGCATTGCCGACTGAGGGCGGCACTCTGCCAATCGGCGCCTGGATTCCTTATATTGATGGCCACTCGCGCGCGAGAGTGGCGGAATGGCAGACGCGCCGGACTTAGGATCCGGTGCCGCAAGGCGTGGGGGTTCAAGTCCCCCCTCTCGCATCACCAGCGCGGCGCAGCGGAACCGGCAATCCTTGTCATCGCGATGAATCGTCGAGCGGCGGCGGCGCCGGGCGTACCACCAGCCTGCGCCACGCGGCGGGGCCCTCCTTGAAGGCCACTCTCACCGGGCGCAGCAGGTAGTACAGCGGATAAAGCGCCGGAGGCAGGCGCAGAAATTCGCGATCGTCGGCGCTCGGCAACAGCGCGCGCGCGGCCAGGTAACGCAGCCGCGCCCCGGGCTTGGCGATGACGCGCAACGGCACCGACCATCGCTGATAGAACCCCGGACCGCGGTCGCCCGGATTGCTCGCGTAGCGAATGAAGCCGCGGGCGGCGCGCATCACCGCGGGCTCGCGGCGGGCCACCTCGAGCACGCCCGCCGGCACCGCGGCGTCGAGCAACTCGTGCGCGAGCAGGACGCCAAGGCCGAGCGCCCGGTCCGCCCCCGCCCGCTTTGCCCGCGCGCAGAGATCATCCCAGTCGATCGGCGAAGCGCGCGAGGACGCGCGTATCAGCTCGGCCAGATCGCAGATCCCGCCGAGCGCCTGCCATCCGTGCTTGGCCCCGTGCGCGCACAGGTAGAGCAGATGATCGGCGGGGGCCAGCGTGCGCACGGCGACACCCTCGATTTCTATGCGCACCGCGCGCCGCCACAGATCTTCGCCGTCGAGCGCCAGCGGAAAATAGGGCGGTACGAGACGCCAGTGAAGATCGACTTCAGTCAGCGCCCCCGCCCGCGCCAGCGCAATTTCGTACGCGCCCGGCCGGCCAAGGTCCGCAAGCCCGTATCCGGGAGCGGGCGCATAGTCCTCGCCGATCAGAATCTCGGCCGCGCGCCCGACTTCGCTCTCGCGCACCAGCAGGTCCAGGTCGGTGAACTGGCGCAGCGCGAGGGCGCCGTAGGCGGCGAGCGCCAGCGCCGGACCCTTGAGCGCCAGCGGCTCGACACCGCCCCGCTCGAGCAGCGCGGTCAGCCGGCCAAGCTCGCGCGCGAGATGGAGGTTGCGCAACGAGTTGCCGTGATAGGCTCGGCGCAGGGCCCCGGCCGCATCGGCCGACAGCGCATCCGGGAGTTCCGCGGTCAGATAGCGATGCACCAGCGGCATCACCGCCTGTACCGACGCCATGTGTGTGGCCAGTCGCCAGTCGACGCCCGCATCGGCGATCGCGCGCAGGCGCGCCGTGCGCTCGGGCGTTGCAACCGAAGTCGCGCAGCAGATCAGCAATTCAGCTTCGCGACTGGGCGCCGGGCCGGATTTGAGAGCGGATGCGATGCTGTTCACCACGGCCTCGGCGGCGCCTCGAGCCGACCGCCGATGGCCGGCTCCTATCTATCGCCGAGGTTGGCGCCGAGGTCAGATGCACCGAGGTCTTTGAGCACCGCCTCGCGGACTTTGGGCAGCGATGAAAATCCGTCGGGAATTCTGAGCCGCCGCACCGCCACCGCGTTCAACAGGCGCTCGATGAAGCGAAGATTGCGGGTGAGCACCGCGCGATCGGTGATGTCGAGCATGAAGCTCGAGGAGAGCAATTGCAAAAAGGCTTCGTTGGGCCGTAGCGGCTCGATCGCGGGCGCGGAGGTCTCGCTTCGGCCGTTGCCGCTCGCCTCGCGCGCGAGACAATAGATGGCCGTCAACCGTTGGAGCCCCGCGGGGAACTTTTCGACCGCGGGCGCATTCAGGATGCGCAGCTTGTGAGTATAGTGGGCGACCGCCGGCGCGCCGGACCAATCCATCGACAACGACTGCGCCGAGTCGGTCCATAGACGCAAGCCCGGGTATGCCGGAAGGGCGAAGAATCCGCCGTCCTCTTTTATCGCCAGGCAGTCGTCGCCCAGGGCCGGGTATCCGGCGGCCGCGAAGCTCGCGGCCAGCGTCGATTTTCCCGCTCCGGCCGGCCCCAGAAACCCGCACACACCGTGCTGAGTGACCACAGTCGAGGCATGGAGGGTCGGAATGCCGCGCAAACCCAAGACCATCGGGAAAGCCTGGTCGAGCAGCAGATGGCCCAGCGTCTCGCGCGAGCTTGCCGCCTCGGCATGCGCGAGAACGATTTCGGTGCCCTTCGGGTTCACCATGAAGTCGGCCAGGCCGACGTAGCGCAGCAGGAAGCCCTGCTCGAGTCGCGCCGCCCACATCCACGGCTGCCCGTCCGGCAGACTGGTCTGAAGCAACCAGTCCCGCGGCTCGCGCACACCTATCGACGGCCGCTCCATTCGTATGCGCAGCCGTCCCGCAAGAAGAGGCGCGCAACGGCCTCGCGTCGCCTCCAGTTCGGGCAACGCGACGTCACAGTCGATCGTCAGCCCGTAAGCGATGTAGTGGAATCGCAACGGTCGCCGGGGAGAACACGCCTGTGAAGAGGATTTGATGGCGCCGCCTGCCGATTCTCAGCTCGCGGGAGTTATGCCCGCGAGCTGAAGATTCAGGAGGCGAGTCTACACTCTCCTGACAGTCCAAGAAACAAGCTGAAATCGCTGAAAATCCGGCCTTATTGCCCGTGCCGATTCGCCATATGGCCGTTGTCCGTTCTCGATCCGGTGGTGCCGGCCGTCAGCTTGGCTATATGGCCATACTCGACGAGGCCGGGCCGATGATAAGGCTTCTTTGGTGCGGATATGCGAATCTCATCGACGCTGCGTGCGCGCTTTTTTCTCACAGTTTCTCCCTTACTTCTTGCCGTCGTAACGTTGGAAGTCTTGATGGCATTGGCTCAGCTAAGGATGCTTAAACTTGCTAGAAGAGTCAAGATGTGACAAGGGGTAAATGTACGTCTGATTGTAACAATGTCCAAGGTCAATCCGTAGGCTTACTTCTACGCTCTGGCTTGACCGCTATCCCTTGAGATCGGGGCTCGGTCAGGCATTCCTTCGACCACATCTCCAACTCCAGCACCGACCAAACCGGCCACAGATTGCTTTCAGGGTCCGCCATTCGCTCCCGATAGAACCTGCGCAACTCCTCAGGGTCGACCCAGCCCCGTTGGACGACGCCAAACGAGTCGAAAGCGGCCTCGCCACCGAGTGCGGCAGTGACGTCCTTCAATCCATGCATGAGCATGTGGGAAAATTCGGCCTTGTCACGGCGCTGGCGGACTGACTCCGGCAACAGGCCGCGCCCCATCTGACGCATGATGTACTTGGTCGCGCGCGGCCGGCATCGCTGGTCCTCGGGAATCGCGAAGGCGAACTCGATTATGCGGCGGTCGTAAAACGGGTGCCTTCCTTCCAGGCCCGCAAGCGCGCATTCGCGTTCGTTCAGCTCGGCGAAGTGAATCGAGATCCCGAGGTTGAGAACCTGGAACATGGTCCGTTGAGAGAAATCGAGTCCCCTCAGCTGGCGGGTGGGAGCATTTCGCACGCGCTCGAGGTCGAGCCTGCGGGCGAACTCGCGGTTCACGTACGGAGGAATCAGTCTGACGCCGCGCAGGAGATTGATCAAAAACTTGGGCCGCGACGGCACCATCGGCCATAGCGTCCGTCGCACCAGAAGCGCCAGCGGCCCTTGCCCGCCGAGCACTCGGGTCGGAAAGGCCGCTTCGCCACGCAGCAGCCTGAAAAGCTCGACGAATCTGAAGTCGCACAGCAGGTCGGCAAAACAATCGGGACTGCCGCCGAACCATTGGTCGCCGCCCTGGCCGGTAAGCGCCACGCGATAGCCCCGCTCGCGAATCGCGCGATGCATCAGGGTGTCCATCACGAAGTTTGGGCGGGAGCCGAGGTAGCGGTAGCGCTTGATCTCGGTCAAATAGTCGGAGAACGTCGCGTAAAATGGAGGGCTCCAGTTGGTCGCCAATCCCCACATCGCGGCCACGTCGTCGATGAAACCACGCTCATAGGCCTGCGGATGGTCAAACTTGAGCGAGAAGGTCTCGAAGCGCGCAACGCCTGCCACGCCCTCGCGCAACAGCTTCTGAACGGTGCCCACGACCAGCGACGAGTCGAGACCGCCACTGAGTTCCGCCACCACCCCGTCGGTGTTGCGCATCCTGCATCGCACCGCCTCCTTGAACAGCGACTCGAAATGCTCGGCGTATTCCGCGTCGGTGCGGTAGCGAATCTTCTTTGCGGGGTCGATGTCGAAGTAGCGGCGCCGATCGAGCTTGTCGGGCCGCACCGTGAGCGAGCAGCCGCCCTCGAGCTTGTGGATGTCGCGATAGACGGTGGTGGCCGGATCCATCAGCATCCCGGACAGGTAGACGCCGATCGCCTGCTCGTTGGGCTCGCGCGGGACGCCCGGGTCGACCAGGATCTGTTGCGGCTCGGAAGCGCAGATAAAGATGCGCCTGTCGCAGTAGTAGAAGAAGGGCCGCACGCTGGCGAAGTCGCGCGCGCACAATAGCTGGCGCTTGCGCCCGTCCCATAGAACGAAGGCAAAATCGCCGAGAATTCTCGCCGGCGACCCTTCGCCCCAACATTGGTACGCGCGCAGCACGATTTCCGCGTCGCTGCCGACCGTCAGATGCAGCCCCTGTCGCTCGAGCTGTTGCTTGAGTTCCTCGCGATTATCGACGCGCCCGTCCATCGACAGGGCGAGACCCGCCTGCTCGTCGACCAGCGGCTGGCTCTCGCCGATCGACTCGGGCGTGGTGCGTAGCATCGCATGGCCAAGCGCGATCGGGCCGTCGATCCACGAGTCGAGACCGTCGGGTCCGCGATAGGCGGCGGCCGCGAGCATCGCACCGATAAGGCGGCGATCGGCGGGACGCCCGTCGAGGTGGTAAACTGCGGCGATTCCGCTCATCGGATGATCGTATTGAGACCCGGGCTATCGCTGCGCGGGAGGCGTGCCGCTCTGGAGATGAGGCGCCGTCAACGGAGTATAGCGGTCAAGCTCGAACTCGCCGATAACAACCCTACCCTCGCTCTCCAGCCACGCGTGCGCGATCAATTCGTCCGGCCCATTCTTGGCCACGCCGATTCGCAGCGCGCACGGATGACCCGCCCGGATGAGCATCGCCTCCGCCGCCACCGCCTGTACCAGGCAGTTCTTCATGCCGGGTATCGTCCGGCCGGCGGTCTCCACGGCCCATACGATACGGTCGGCGCGAACCGGCGCGACGATCCGTCCCAGGCGCTCCGGCCATCCCAGGCGCTCCGGCCATCCCAGGCGCTCCAGGCGCGTGACCGTCGCGCGCGCGGCGGGCAGGCGCAAGGTCCTGACCGCCAGCTTCGCGCTGACGACAGCCAGCGCGGCCCGCATCAGCAGCCGCTGGTCGGAAAACGAAAGGCGAAAAAAATTAGCCAGCCGGCGTGCCATCCCGGCCCCTGACGTTTACGTTCACCAGAATTTCCGCAGTGGAGATTTCAGAAGCGCACCTGAGTGGTATCCGCGCTCGACGACGGTCGAATTGTAACATCCCCGCGCGCCCGAATCTATTGTGACTCTTCGATAAGCCTGGGGCTCCTGGGGCGCGCCCTCCTGCGTCGCCGCTGACTAATTCAGGGATCGGGCTTGTCCCGCTCCCATATTTGCCAATACGGCCCCCGCTGGAGCATCGTCCAACCCTCGCGAAGATGGGCCATTTGCGCCTCATCCGCCGCCAGCGCTACGTAGCGCACTCCGAATCGAGCGATAAACCGGTCTGGCGCCTGAACTACCTCGTCGTACTTGTGCATGAATGCGGCGACCACCTCCCCCTCGCGCTCCGGGCTCTCCCAGAACCAGTCTTCGGCGGCGATCCGCGCGGCCTTTTCGAACTCCACCCGGTCCGTTCCCACAAGGTATGCATTGAGCGCCTCTCTGGATTCCCACTCGTCATTGTCGACCGCCATGCTTCTCGGTACGGCCCCTCCGCCGAGTACCCATTGGTCCTCGGCGACGGCCGCCAACTCGCAAAATCCTTCGTCGCCCGCGACCGTCGCACCCGCGACCAGGGGCTTGACCTCCACGGCAAGGCGCTGCGATTTGTATCGCGTGTAGTTTTGTACCTCCTCCACACCACTCCATGTCCGGGTCACGCAGATGGCGGACAGATACACTCCACCGGCGAAGTAGAGCATGACTGCCGCCCAACAGATCGCGGCCGCCACCGGTCGCCATCGAAACCTTGCCTCCGCAATACTCACTGCGACGATCAGCACCAGCGCCAGCCGAATCGGCGTCCACAGCCAGTCGTAATGATATTCGTGAAAAAACACCCCGCTAACCACGCGGCTGCGGCTCAGCAGGATTCCGCCTACAACCAGGCTCCATAAGTAAACCAGGTCGAATCTTTTCGATTTCCAGATCCATAGCGCGACCACCGCCATGGCCAGGAGCGAAAGCGCGGGCACGGTTTCCTGGTAGAGTCTCGGGGCCGGCGTGAACAGGCCGAACCGCCGCATCGCTTCGGCCGAAGCCAAGTGGCTAAGATGGATACTGCAAATCAACTGCGGCAGACCGATCGCACCGCCAATGCATAGCGTAATGCCGCAGATTCTGCGCGCTCCGCGATCCAGCAGGAAAGCGATACTCAGTCCCGCCGCCGCTATCGTCCAACAATAGAAGAACACATAGAACAGGAGCCCGAACGCGAGTCCCGAAAGCCCCACGTTCAGGCGCGTGGGATGCTCGCGGGCCCGCGCCAGCATCACGATTTGAAAAAACATAAAAGGAAGGTCGAGTCCGGGATCGGGAACGCGCCAGTGCAACAGCAGCCCCCAGGGGATCACGACGAGCCCCCCGGGATGGAACCAAAGAGCCGAGGCGAGCATGTGAAGCTGAGTCGTAAATGGGCGCGCGGCGGCGAAGCCGTAGTCCGAAAGGCAGAGCACCGTGCATCCGGCCGCCAGCCAGGGCCGTTTGAGAAAATGCCGGAAGACGAAATACAGGCCGGGGCCGAGCCCGATTGCACTCAGGAAGATCCAGATGAGATTGACTGCGAACGGGCCCGCGTCGAGGACTCGCGCGACATAGATGGCGGGCACAAACGGCAGCCACGGATAGCCGGTGACGCCGCCCGGCGCCACGACGTCGCTTATATGGAAGAGACGGTGGTAATACGCCTGTGCGGCGAAGCGCAAATAATAGAGAGTGAACCAATCGTTGAGGCAAACCCAGTCTCCGGTTTTGAGACGCCATACCAGGACCGGAGCGAAGGCCAACGCGAAGCCGGCGCCGACGCACAACGCCAACGGCCCCAGCGCGCCCGCCGAGCGCCGCCCTGCCGAGGTCGCGTCCGCCGCCCTGACTTCAGGCTGCCCGGCCTGGCCATATTCGCCGGCCGGCAACGCTATGGCTCCGCGCAGGTCGACGCCGGGGCGCCGGACCGGCGGCGGCAACGGGAATTAACGCAACGCCGCGCCATCGCAGGGCCGGAATCGGTGCCGCTCCACCGCCTCGAGTTTCATTGGGTATTCCTGCCGATAATTCGACTGACGGCCACGCCAGCTTCAGCGGGAGAGCGAAAACTCTCGGGAAAGCGCAGATGGACCTCCTGCGCGATCTGTCGTACCGAACGCGTCCCGTCGCACAGATCCAGGATTGCGCGCTCGGTTTCACCTCGCGCCGAAAGCCGTGGCACGTAGTCCGGCCGCATCTTGCGCAGATCCTCGTATTTCGCGATCAAAGCTCCCTTGAAAGTCGAATGCGTGGATTTCGCCTTCACGGCGCCATCGCAGCCCGTCACTTCGACCTTCCAGGTGGCCATCCCTTCGGCGGGGATCATGTGTACTGTGACGCCGACCGAGTCGCCCGCCTCGAGCGCAACCGGGCGTTCGATAGGCATGAACCACGCCCGCCGACTGATGGTGCCGGGGCCAAGCGGCGAGTTCGAAATCGACACCCCCGGGACAAGCTCGGCCTGGAAACATCCGAACAGTCCGTGGAGCGTGCCCGGACGCAGGGCGGTGAGCGTTGCGATGCCGCTTGAGGCCTCGGCGGTGGACGCGGCGAAGTTGAACGAAAGCACGCAAGCCGGTTCGCTCAAGAGCTCGGCGCGGGTGAAGTGAATCTCGTACCCCACGTTGCGCGCGACCTCATGCATCGCGCTCATGTCGAACCCCAGCCGCCGCTCGTCCCAAAACTCGACCGGCGCCCAGAGCTCCGGGCACTCCGCGAGACCGACTGAAAGATCGATGCGCGAAGGGATGGTCATGCCGTGCGGTTTGAGGAAGCGCCGGCGCGCGTCGTTGAAGATCTCGAACAGACCGCCGCCGATTCCGAACGGCCCCGTCTGGTCGGCGATCGCGAGATCGACGCGCTCGGGCAACTCGACCTCCATCGAATCGCCGTGTAGACACACGATGCGGTCCGCGAGCCCGTTGGCTCTGGCGATCCTGCGGACGATCTCCGCCATGCCGCCGCCTTCGATCGCGTACACCCGCGACGCACCCGCCCGGCACGCCAGCAGACCCATCACGCCGGTGCCCGCACCGAGGTCCAGAACCACGTCGCCGGGTTTGACGGCCGCGGCGATAGCTCGTTCGTAGGCGGCGACGCGCGCTCGATCGTTAAGAAGAAGAAAGTGCCACTCGACTAGGTTGTCCACCGCGGCTGGTCAGCCCTCGATACCGTCGTGGATCTCGACCAGGCCGCGCACGGCGAGTTCGCCCAGCAGCGCGATCACGTCGCGCTGGCACTCCTCGCGATCGACCTCATACTCGCCGAGCAAGGCGTCGACCAAATCGTCCACGCGGCGCGGCTCATCGAGCATCCGCCAGACCGACGCCCCGACATCGTCGAGTCCGTAGTAGACGCCGGTCTTGAGATTGAGCACGGCGGCCTCGCCTTCGAGGTCGCAGGAGACCTGATCCGCAGCCGCAGCCACTACCGAGTTCAACTCGATTTTGATCGTTTCGATGGACAAGCGTGCCTGTGCCGGGGTTGTGCTCCTGGATTGCCTGGAGCGTGCTCTCCGCACTATGCCACTGGCCGCATGAGGCGACAAGGCCGATCGCGCCCGCGCAATTCCCCGCTTTAAGCGGCAATTCCCCGCTTTAAGCGGTCGAAAAAGCCGTCGAATCAAAGCGCGCGCGTCAGACCCGCGCGGCACGCTCGACCAGCGGCGCCAGTCCCTTGACCACCTCGACACCGTCGCCCGCGGCGGTCTCGCTCGCCAGGATTAGCACCCGGCCGATACCGGCCGCGGCGTATCGCGCGAGCGCGTCGGCCGACGGCGTCTGCTGAGCGCCGAGGCCGAGCATCACCGAGAACTCCATTCGCTCCGGATCGCGTCCATTGTCGCGCGCCATCCGCTTGATCTGCGGAATAAACTCCGCGGCCTGTTCCGGGCTGAGCCCGCCCGGCATCCATCCGTCGGCCCATCGCGCGACCCGTTTCAAGGCCGGCCCGGGATCGTGCGCGCCGAGGAAGATCGGCGGATACGGCCGCTGCACCGGCTTGGGGAAAAGCCTGACCGGAGGGAACTTGATGATTTCGCCCTGGTAGCCCGCCTCTGGTTTGCTCCACAACTCGCGCATCGCCTCGACGGATTCGCGCAGATGACGCCAGCGACGCTTGAAATCGACGCCCATGATCGCGGCCTCTTCGGGAAACCATCCCGCGCCCACGCCCAGCATCAGCCGACCGCCCGAATACATGTCGAGCGTCGCGGCGGCCTTGGCGGTTTCGATCGGATTGCGCTCGGCTAACAGGCAGACGCTGGTGCCGAGGCGGATGCGCGAGGTCGCCTGCGCGGCCGCCGCCAGTGCGACGAACGGATCGGCCAGATGGGCGTAAAACTCGGGCACTTTGCCGTCGGGCGAACGCGGATAATAGGTCGTGTAGGCGGCCGGGATCACTAGGTGCTCGGCAACCCAGAACGACTCGAAACCGGCGCTCTCGGCTGCGGCCGCGATGGTGCCGGGATTGCCGGATTTTTCGGTGAGAAACGCCGTGACTCCGATTTTCATACCGTCCTCCTAAAAGGTCCCGCAAAGCTTCCGCCGGACCGCGCCTTGCGACCGCCACCGTCGATCATGCCCGGCCGCGCCTGCCACAACATCGCAGAACTCGCGGCCGCCGGGAAAGCGTGGGATGCGCTAGTGGCTCCTTTGACTCGACGGCCCAACAAGCGCGCGTACCGGGCGCCGATTTTCGGCTACAGTACCGCCACTGTGAGCCGCACGTTTCGAGCATCCGCGTCACTCCGCCTCGCCGCAATTGCCGCCTTCGCCGCGATCGCCGTTCTCGCCGCCGCGCGTGCGTTCGCGCAGATGACCAGGCGAAACTTCATCGAGCCGTTAATCACCGAGGATACTTTTACCGACGACGAGGCCGGCCTGCTGCCGGGATGGTCGCGCGGCGCGGACAGCAGAACCTTTCTCCTTGCCGCCCAAGTGGAAAAGAGCCTGGCGCGAAACATCAGCGTCGAAGTAACCGGCCAGTGGAACCAGGAATCGCCGGCCGGAGAGAGCCGCGACCACACCGGCTTCGATGATCTCGAGGTCATGCCCAAGTACGCCTTCTATGTCGCGGCCGAGCACGAGTTCAGGCTGGCGGCGGCGATCGATTCGTTTTTCCCGGTCGGGAACCCGCGGGTCGAAAACAACACGCACTATCTGGCGGGGCCGATGCTGCTGTGGGCGAAAGGGATGGGCGATCTGCCGCGAACTTGGTGGCTGCGCTACCTGCGGCCGATCGAGGTACAGGGCGACGCCGGCTACCTGTTCAAGTTTTCCGGATCGTTCGGCGGCCAGGCCTTCGCCGACGTCGCCTTCGCCTACAACCTCCCGTTCATGGCCGGCGAGGCCGGCGGCGCCACCGCGTCGCGATGGGTGAGATGGCCGCTTGCGAACCTGGCTCCGTTCACCGAAATAAATTACCTCGAGTTCCCCGGCGGACGGCGCGGCCGCACTCCACCCGAGGTGTTGCTGACACCCGGCCTCGCCTACTTAAGCGGCCCGTATCAGTTAAGCCTCGGCACCGAGGTCGCGCTCAACCATGCGGCCAGCCAGAACGACAAGGCCTCGGTGTTGGGGCTGCTCAACGTCCAGCTCGACCCGCTGTTCCCGGCGATTGGCTGGAAGCCTTTCTAGAAGAACCAGCCCTTCTCGGAGGAAGGACCGAAGAGCGAACCGACGAAGGCCTCGACCTCGAGGTTGAACTTCACGATCACGTGGTCGGAACCGCGCGTGAGGCCGAAGCCCGGCCCGATGTTGTATTGGACGCGATGCGGCAGTTCGCCCCAGATGACGGGAAAGATGTAGTGCTGCTGCTCATGGAGCGGCGGGGTGTCGTCGAGGTTGCCGGTCGCGCCGAAGACTTCGATTCCCGGCGAGAGACGGCGCGTCCAGCGGTAATAGATTGCGCCGGCGTAGCCGAATTGGAAGCCCTGGTTTTTATCCGGCCCGACGAAGACAGGTTTTTCGAATATTGGATCGGCGAGGATCGAGAAGCGTCCCAGGTCCTTCTCGATTATGGGCCGTAGCTCGAGTTCGAGCGGTACATCATCGAATTGCGGCGTGCGATGCCATTCCAGTTCCACGTACCATCCCAGATTGACCGGCAAAACGTCCTCGTCGAACAGCCTGCCGCGCAAGCGATACTTGGAACCGGCGTACTGATAGCCGCCGCCCCGTGGCAGGGCCAGGCTCAGGTACGCGGCCGCCTCGATTCGATCGGTGAGACCGTAGGTTAACTCGTACTGGTTATACCACATCGCCCGGCTCGGAAACGTTCCGGCCGCGGTTCCATTGCCGCCCCCGTCGTGACCGTTGGGCACCACGGCGTTGTCGGTCTCGACCTCGGCGACCCCCCGCCCTTCCGTGGCGTAGGGATACACTTCGAACTCCCACGGATCGACCTGCGCGGCCACGCGATTGGAAAGCAGGATAACGGCGAAAGTCAGGAATGAACTGATAATAGCCAATCGACAATAGCTTGTCATTCGAAGACCGTCATTTGCCACTAATCAGTCGTGGCGCGCGGCGCGGGCGTCGAGAGACTGGATTCGACCCAGCGCTCGAGCGTCGCGCGCTCAGCTCCGGTGAGCCGCGCACGCGGATGCATCAGGCGATACGCCCACGGCGGCATCGAGCCTTCGCGCAGCACCCGGCCGATCCACTGGAGCTTTCGCCTGCGCGTTTGCGGATAGTACGAGCCCCACTCGGAGAAGTTGAGTTCCTTGCGTCCCAACGCCACGTCGCGCGCGACCAGCCATGACACCGGAGCGATATGGCTGTACCAGGGCCACCTGGTCTGGTTGGAATGGCAGTCGTAGCAGGCGCGAGTCAAAAGCGCCTCGATTTGCGCCGGCGGCGCGAGTGGCGAACCTAAAGAGGTCGGCGGATTGACGCGCTCGACCGTTATCAATTGAGCCGCGAGGACGGCGACGCCAAATGCAATCAGAGTCGCCAGCGCAGGCTTCCTCATGTTCATCGGACATGGCGAGGCTTGTTGGCGCAGGCGCATTGCCGCAGCGGCTGTCGCCGCCGCGTCGGATCACTTGGCGACGATGCTGCCCTGAGGAACGTCCTGGTGAAAGTCGTCGTAGAAATCGTAGCTGCCCGCGCTCAGCGCGGGCAGACGCACGGCGGTCGCCTCGCCGGGCTGAAGCGCCTTTTCGCGATTGAGCCGGAAGCTCTCGAACTCGATCGTCTCGTTGCTCGCGTTCACGACCCTAATCGTGACCGGCTCACCCGCGGGCACGTCAAGATTGGCGGGCGAGAAGCGATGGCCCTCGAAGCGCAACTCGACAACGCCGTTGTCGGCGTGAGCAGCGACGCTCGACAAACCGACGGCGGCGAAGAAAACAAGAGCGGGAACCAGATATCTGCGATACAACACGTCGGGGCCTCCGTTGATACTGAGAACGATTCTCAATATCCAAGACCCCGGCCCTCCTGTCAAGAGCCACCGCCGCCTCTTTGATGCGCCCTTTATCGCCGGCGCATCCACGGCGGATTTAGCCGCTCTATCCTCGCGTACACAGGGCAGGCCTCGACGTGTGCGCCCGGCAGGTAGCCGAGGCTGATCAGAAACTCGCCCGTAATCTCGCCGCCCGTGAAGACAAAAGTTTGCTTGAACAGTTTCACCCACTGCGCTTTGTCGAGCGGATGATTCGCGTTCAACCATTGCGCAAACCCGCCCTCGCTCTTGCGCAGCGCGACGATTCGCCGCGCGTTTTCGATCGCGGCGTCGACCTTGAGGCGGTTGCGCACGATTCCGGCGTCGGCCAGCAGTCGTGCACGCTCGCGTCGCCCATACGCGGCGACGCGGTCGACGTCGAAGCCGTCGAAGGCCTCGGAGAACGCCTCGCGCTTGCGCAGCACGGTCAACCACGAGAGCCCCGCCTGATTGATCTCGAGCACCAGGCGCTCGAACAGCTTGCTTTCGGTGCGCGTGGGAAACCCGTATTCGCGATCGTGGTAGGGACCGTGCAACGGATGGCCCGGCGCGATGTCGCAGTAGCTCATCGTGGGCAACCTCCGGCGCGCCAGCGCGGCTTGAAAATTGGCGCGTCTATGGCGCTACAATCGGAGCGACTTATCAGGGAAGACAGCATCATCGGAGAGACCATCGATGGAAACGATTGCGGACGGTATTCGCACATGGTCGTGGTTCTCCACACCCCACGGCTACAACTTCAACGGCTTGCTGATCGCCCATCCGCAGGGAAATATCTGCATCGACCCGGTCGAGGCAAGCGCCGCCGACCTCGAGGAAATTGTCCGCGCTCGCCCCACCCGCGTGCTGCTCACCAATCGCAACCACGTGCGCATGGCCAATCGCGTGCGCGAGCTAACCGGCGCCCGGGTCGCGATTCATCCCGCCGACGCGCCCTATGCTCGCAGCCAGGGCGCCGTCATCGATGACGAACTTCGCGTGAGCGAGCGCGTCGGCCCGCTTACCGTCGTCGCGGTGCCCGGCAAGTCGCCCGGCGAGGTCGCGATGCACTGGCCCGAGCGAAAGATACTGATCGTGGGCGACGCGGTGATTGGAAATCCGTCCGGCCGATGCGGCCTGCTGCGCGAGCAGGTGATGGACGATCCGGCCCGCCTGCGCGAGAGCGTACGGAATTTGCTGGCGGTCGATTTCGAGACGTTGTTGGTCGGTGACGGCGTATCGATAATGGGCGGCGCAAAGGATCGCCTGCGCGAGCTGGTCGCTACGTTTGCCGGGTAGGACGCAACTGCGGAATCCCGCCAGAGAGCCCTAACCCTTCCCTCTCCCGCATACGACCCGGGAGAGCGAAGGGGAAGAGCGGCGGCGCGAGGATCATTGAACCAGGCGATGCGAGGCCGGGCGCGGCGGTCACGCGAGGCCATGCGTTAGCCGGGTGTTTGTCGTCCAGCCGCGACATCGGAGCGGCGGCGCGAGGGTCATTGAACCAAGCGATGCGAGGCCGGGCGCGGCGGTCACGCGAGGCCATGCGTTAGCCGCATGTTTGTCATGTCCAGCCGCGACATCGGAGCGGCGGCGCGAGGGTCATTGAACCAGGCGATGCGAGGCCGGGCGCGGCGGTCACGCGAGGCCATGCGTTAGCCGCATGTTTGTCATGTCCAGCCGCGACATCGGAGCGGCGGCGCGAGGGTCATTGAACAAGGCGGGCGATGACCTTGAGAATCTTCTCCGTGCCGCTCTCCAGCGCCGCGCGCCGGATACTCTCGTTGGGCTTGTGCGCCTGATCTAGATCGCCCGGCCCGCAGACCAGCGGAACCATCCCGGCCTGCGCGAACCATCCGCCGTCCGTGGCGAACAGCGCGCCGCCGACCTCACGCGTCCCGGTAACCTCGAGCAGCGCGCGCTCGAGCGCGGTGTCGCGCGACGAGAGCAGCGGCGGCACGACCATCGGCGGCCCCACTTCGATCGCGGCGCGATGGTTGTGCGAGGCGTAGTCGTACGGGTCGAGCGCGGCAAGCCGGCGGCGGACCTCGCGATAGATTTCGAGCGGTTCGGTGTCGGGCAGCGAGCGGTAGGTAATCACCAAACGGCACTGCTCGGCGATGATGTTGGCCGCGATCCCGCCCGCAATCGTTCCGACGTTGAGCACGTCGTGGGGCGAGTCGGGAAAGATCCGCATGAATTTGTCGCTCGGCGCGCGCCGCTCGGCCTGCAGCCGGCCGATCGCCTCCAGTACGCGTCCGGCCACCGCAATCGCGTTGACCCCCTGCTCGGGCGCACCGCTATGGCCGCCCACTCCGCGCACTGTCACGTCGAACAGCACGATGCTCTTGTGGGCGTGCTGCACCTGCCACGAGGTCGGCTCGCCGATCCATACCAGCTTCGGCGCCGGGACCTCGCCCAGGATCGAACCGAGCACGCCGCATACGCTCTCGGCCCCGAGGCATCCGACTTCCTCGTTGCTGGTGAAAATAAAGACCAGCGGACGCGTGAGCGCGCGAAGGTCGAGCGCGGCGGCCGCCGCGACGCATTCGGCGAGAAAGCCCTTCATGTCGGTGGTGCCGCGGCCCCACACGCGATCGGCGTCGACGCCGAGCTTGAGCGGCTCGCGGGTCCATCCGGGCTGCCCCGCGTAGGGCACGGTGTCGAGGTGGCCTGAGATGGTCAGGCCGTCGGGACGCGGCGGTCCGGCCCATGCGATCAGGTTGACCTGCGGCGTGCCGGCGACCGCGATGCGATGGAGATGGACCTTGAAGCCATGGGTCTCGAGGCGCGCGGCCAGGAACCCCATCGCCGGCGCATCGCTGTTGGAGCTGACGGTATCGAAGGCAACGAGGCGTTCGAGCACTTCGTAAAGATATGCGCTCATGGGGGCACCTTCCGGCGTCACTATAGCCCAGGCGCCGCATTGCGCGTACCGCGGTCGCGGCGCGCGCCGCGAACCTATTCGCGGCCGAGCGGATAGGCGCCCGTGGCGCCGCGCCACGGCTGCAACAGCATCCGATCGAGCCTGAGTTCCCCGGGGGCGCGGAACTGCTCGAGGCCGATCGTCATCCCGAGATGGCCGCGCGCGGGCTGGGCACGGTAGGTTCCCAGGACACGGTCCCACCATGAGAGGTTGAAGCCGAAGTTGCTGTTGGTCTCGGCGCGGATGACCGAGTGATGCACACGATGCATGTCGGGCGTGACCAGCAGCCATCGCAGCCGGTGGTCGGCGGCGAGCGGGATGCGTACGTTGCTGTGATTGAACATCGAAGTCGCGTTGAGCAAGACCTCGAAGATCACCACGGCCTGCGGCGGCGCCCCGATCGCGACGACGACCGCGATCTTGAGGATCATCGAAATTACGATTTCCAGCGGATGGAAGCGCGCGCCGGTGGTGACGTCTAAATCGAGGTCGGCGTGATGCATCCGATGGACGCGCCAGAGCGCCGGCACCGCATGGAACATCACGTGCTGCAGGTAGATCGCGAGGTCGAGCAGGATAACCGACGACAGGACAACCGCGGCCCGCACCAGGTGGGAGTCGAGCGCGCGCGGAAGATTGTTGAAAAGGCCCAGGTGCTCGACCTCACCGGCTGCGGCGACCGCAACCGCCGTGCCCGCCAGCAGCACGCGCAACAGTATCGCGTCGAGCGCGGCCACGCCGAGATTGTTGGGCCAGCGCCAGCAGCGTCCGAGCGTCCGCGGCCGGCGTGGCGCGAGTACCTCCCACAGCGCCATCGCGCCGAAGACGGCGAGAAACGCGCCGAGCCGGACCGTGGTTTCGCTGTCCAAACGGTACGGGCCTCCCCACCGGATCTTCAGTTAAGCCGAAGCCGCGGGCCCGTGGAAGCGCGAGAACGGCGTGCGGAAAACATGAACGCGACGCGCGGCGGCGGCGCGAAGACTCAAGGCCCGGCGCGTCGGACCCACGGACTGTTGCGGGTTCGGACACGCCGGGGATGCGGTCGGTTCGATAATCGCGATCGCGTGGTTATTTCGCGAGCCCCTCTTCCTTGAGCGCCTCGTGAACCTTGGGCCGCGCCGCGACCTGCTCGGCGTAAGCCTTAAGCCGCGCCCATTGACCGAGATCGATCTTCATGAACCCCGCCCACAGCGTCATCACGAACAGGTACGCGTCCGCCACCGTGAACTGCGCACCCATCAGATAGGGGCCGCCGCTCGCCAGGTGCCGGTCGACATAAGCGAAGCGATTGGCCAGGGTCTCCTTTGCGATGGATTTGTAGTCATCGGGCGTCGACGGAGTGAAGAGCGCTCCAAAGGGCTTGTGAATCTCCGCCGTGATGAAGTTGAGCCATTCCTGCAGACGGTAGCGCTCGAAGGTTCCGGCCTGCGGGGCCAGCCCGGATTGCGGCCTCTGGTCGGCCAGGTACTGCACGATAACCGGGCCCTCGGTCAGCGTCTGCCCGCTGTCAAGCAGCAGGGTCGGCACCTGGCCCTTGGGATTCACCGCGGTGAAATCGGCGCCGCTCTTGGTCTTCTTGGTCTTGAGATCCACCTGCTCGAGGTCGGCCACGATTCCGGCCTCGCGCACAACGATATGCGGAGAGAGCGAGCAGGCACCCGGGGCAAAATACAGCTTCATCTGAATTACTCCTTGCAAGTCTGATCGAAGTCGCCGCCGGTCAAACGGCGGCGGCGGCGGCTGTCCTCGTAACCAAGCTGGCCGGCCTGTTCCGGAGTTGCGCGATGGCCGCGGATCCCCGTTCGGCCGGCGGCCCAACCGAACATAGCGCGCAGTGGTTATCGAATCATAGCCAGGTGCGTCCAGATCTGCGCGGCCATCAGCGAGCCGGCCGCCACGAGCGCGAGGCCGAGCACGAAGGTGACGGCCGTGCCGATCCGGTCGGCGGACACTGACGGCTGCGCCGCCCGCGAATAGGCTCGCGCATCGATGGGAAGCCCACGGCTGGCATTGAGCCCTCGTGGGGCGGTGGCATCGCGCGTGGTCTGAAGCACGGCGGGCCGCCCGGCTTTGACGGTTGTGGATTTGTCGCTGTTGCTGAACATGGTCTTTTCCTCCACGGCCTCTTCGGGTATCTTCGTGATCTGATACAGGCCGTTCTGTATATGATACAGGTCTGTCTGTATCAGTCAAGCGAGGGTCCCCCGACGGGCCCCCCGCGCGCAGGCCGAGCGGCCAACCGGCCAACCACGAGGGTCAACCATGGCAAGCCAACCCCAGCATCCGGACAAGCGATCCCCGAGCGCGTCGCCGTCCAAGCCGGGCTCGGTGCGCGAGCGTATCCTTGAGACCGCGCGCGCTTCCTTCTACCGCGAAGGCATCCGCGCCGTCGGCGTCGATACGCTGATCGCCCGTTCGGGCGTGGCCAAGATGAGCTTTTATCGCAGCTTCCGCTCCAAGGACGACCTGGTCTGCGCCTACCTCGAATCTTCGGCCGCCGAATACTGGCGATGGTGGGACGAAACCATCAGGCCGCACGAGCACGCGCCGCGCAAACAGTTGCGGGCGCTGTTCGCCGCGACCGCGGATAAGGCCACTTCGGCGGATTTCCGCGGCTGCCCGTTCGGCAACACGTTGGTCGAATTTCCCGAGGAGGGTCATCCGGCACGCGCGGTCATCGTCAGGTTCAAGGCCGAGCGCCACGCCCGGCTGCGCGAGCTGGCACGGGCCGCGGGCGCGCGCGATCCCGAACGGCTCGCGGATCAACTCGACATCGTGCTCGAAGGATCGCGCTTCTGCTCGGAGTCCGCACGGCCCGCGGCCTGCGCATCAGGCATGGTGCGCGCGGCAGAAACCCTGATCGGCGCGGAGACGCGGCACGGCTAAGGATCGAGCCCGGCCACAAGAGAACGAACTACCCTCGCAGCGCTCCAACTTGAGCGCACCGGCGACGGGGCTAAGGTCGTAAATTCACCGGGCGCCCCCTTAGCTCAGATGGATAGAGCACAGGATTCCTAGGCCTTCCCGCTATGTTTTCTCAGATCATCCCAGATCATATAGTGCAGGAAATATAAGGGTTCTCAGCGGATCGACATCATCTCAGATCATGCCGAAAAAGCCCGAAGTAGGCACTGAGTGGGCACTGAATCGTGCTTGAACAAGACTCGATCGAAGTGTCCAACGAAGGTTCCCGCAGTGGCAGCCCCCGCGGTGCACGTTGCGCCCGTCGTTCCGTGAAGCGTTCAAAAAATCCAACGAGCTGCACTTTGATGTGTGAGTTTCAGATTTTCACTGTGAGGGCGTTCGATGCGTCGTGCCGGCCGACGGCTTCTACGAATGGACCGGGCCGACAAATGCGCGGCGTCCGATGTGGATTCATCGCGCCGATGGCAATCTGATCCTCTTCGCCGGCTTGTACGAAGACTGGTTTTTCGAAAAGGAGCGGCCCGAAACGACCTTCACGATCATCACCTGCGAGCCCAACGCGGTGATGCGGCCCATTCATAACCGGATGCCCGTTATTCTCGACGCCCCGCCGCCGATGATTGGATGAATCCCACGCAGGCCGACTTGCTTTCGCTCAAACGCCTGCTGATTCCCGCACCTGACGATGTCCTGCTCGCACAGCCCGCATCGCCACTCGCCAACAGCGTCAGGCACGACGGTCCGGAACTCCTCATCGCGACGTAGCAGCTCGAGATGATCGATTCGAGGAACCGCTCACGGTGACCCTGGGGCAGTCTTGCACCGGCGGCTACAAGCGACTGTCGCCAGCCCGGCTGGGGCTGCTCAAGCAGGTGAGGCTGATCGAGAGCGCTGATGCCCCGTCCGATAGATGGGCGGCCGAGGTGAACGGTTGTGCAG
>Ga0307374_10003627_pt1 | contig 26231 bp, 28 predicted proteins | sample OX3MG_FD_202532 | JGI IMG/M metagenome (GOLD analysis project Ga0307374, IMG submission 202532) | Soil microbial communities from Risofladan, Vaasa, Finland - OX-3 | ecosystem: Environmental > Terrestrial > Soil > Coastal area > Acid sulfate soil | place: Finland: Risofladan, Vaasa | collected...
TGCTCACGCTAGCTGTGGCGGTTGTCCCCTGGGTCGTGCGGTACCCCGACTCGGTTCGCGCCGTCTACGACTCCCTCACCGCGCATACCTTCGCTCTCGGGTCGGGACCTTCGGTGCTGGTTCTCGCCGGTCTTTGGTCGGGACCGGCCAGGATTGTGTGGCTGCTTGCGACCGGAGTTGCCATCGCGCTGATCTGGCTCTGGGGGGCAGGTTTTCCGCGCTGGCGGATATCTGCCGCAGTCCTTCTGTTGGCCGCCTTCTGGCTCAGCTGGCGCAGCCTCGACGAGTATCTGGCCCAGATACCGCTGCTGGCTCTGGTCTCACTGCTCGTCCTCTTCGAAAGCAAGCGCAGTGTGAGGGTGGAGGGCGGAGCTGGTCCCGCCTACTGAGCTGCGGGGCGTCGCCTCCAAGGCCCCTGTCTGCAAGCGCGGGAGCGGGGATGCGGGACTGTCAGCGATCGCGGCCGGAATCGACTGACTCCGCCGGTGGGGAAGATCAGCTGTGCCCTGCCCGGCGGTGTGGGCGCGGCGCCCCAGACCAGCTAACGTCCAGCGGGCAGCTCCTGGGTGGGGCTGGAACCCGGTCGGGAGAGCGGCGACGGCCACCAGTTCCACCGGCCCAGGAGGACGACGGTGGCGGGGACGACCAGGGTCCGAATTATGAAAGTGTCCATGAACACCCCGAAGGCGATCCCGAAACCGATCTGTTGAATCTGGCTCCCCCCGGAACCGCCGCCGGCGATTGCCAGGACCGCGAACGTACCGCCCAGCACCAGCCCGGCGGTACTGACCGTGGTGCCGGTCATCCCCACCGCGCGGCGCACCGCCTGTCGCAGTGGCATCGAGTGCACCTCCTCGCGGATACGCGTCATCACCAGGATGTTGTAGTCGGAGCCGAGTGCCATCAGGAAAACGAACATGAGGAAGGGCAGGATGAAGTTGATCCCGTCCTGTCCAAGGAGATGGACGAAGACCGCTGCCACCAAGCCCAGCGCCGCCAAGTACGACACCACAACGCTCACCACCAGATACAACGGCGCCACTAGGCTGCGCATGACGATCGCGAGCAGAAGGGCGATCAGGACGGCAACAACCGGAATGATGTGGAGCAGATCGGAGTTGGAGAGATTCTGGACGTCATAGGCGAACGGGATCACCCCGAAGATCCCGCTCTGGGTGGCGCCGATCGCCTTCGCGACGGAGGTCACCGAAGTCCGCACCGCCGGCACCGCCGCCAAGGCCTTCGAGGAGTTGTCGTTGTTGTGCAGCAGCAGGGCGGAGAGCTGCACCGTGCGTCCGTCGGGGCTGATGAATTGGGCCAGCGCCCGATAGGCGTTGTAGGTCGTAGCCGGAACCGGCAGCGTCAGCGGCTCCACCTCCGTCAGGAGGCTGGGGGCCCCGAGCTCCCTGTGCAGCGTCGTGATCTCCGCAGCGGTGAGCCGCGAAACCGAGAGGGGTCCGATCACGGAGCTGAACTCGCCGGTCTGCACCAGCTTGGCTTGGGCGGTCGCGAGGACCCCAGGGTCCGTCCACGCTGAGTAGGGCAGGTGGAAGAGGACGGCAGAGGCCTTCACGTTGGAGGCGGGGAAGTCGTTGGCGAGAACTGTTGCCCCGGCTGCGGAGTCGGTTCCGCTCGGTGCACTGGTGTTGCCGAACCCGGCGGTGGTGCTGGTCAGGTTTCCGATGGCCAGCCCTCCGAAGACCACCACTCCGGCGATCAGGATCCAGGCGGGGCGGCGGACGACTCCTCCCGCCAGCCAGCTGTAGAGGCCGGTCCTGGGCCGTTCCTCCCGCTGGGTCTTCGTAGGCCAGAAGACCGCTCGGCCGAAGATGGCCAAGAGAGCTGGCAGCAAAGTGAGACTGGCAACGAGCATGAGGGCGATCCCGATGGCCAGCGCCGGCCCAAGGCTCTGATAGAGCCCGAACTGGGCCAGGACGAGGCTGAGGAGCGCGGCGATCACGGTGAGGGCGGAAAAGGTGATCGACTCGCCGACTGTGCTCACCGCCGCCACAACCGCGTCATCGGGAGCGAGCCCCCGTCGCAGTTCCTCGTGGACTCGGAAGACGAGAAACAGTCCGTAGTCGGTGCCTGCTCCCAGCACCAGGACGATGAGAATCACCTGGGTGATCACCGAGACCTGCACACCTATGTGCGTGGCCTCGGCCACCACCGGCCCCGAGAGCACCAGCACCAGCGCTGCCGGTAGCAGGGTGACAAAGGGAGCCAGGACCGCCCGGAAGGCGACCAGCAAAAGGGCCAGGATGAAGATCAGGGAGAAAACCTGGGTCAGATTCTGAGACTTCTTTGACGACTGCTGGCTGTCGATGACGGTGGGAAGATCGCCGGTCAGGTGGTAAGTCAGCCCGGGCAAGCTGGCTGCCGCAAACCTGGCGCGGATGGTCGCCACCAGCTGGGGTCCGTTGCCTCCTCCGAAGGCAGGCACCGCCGCCTCGATCAGCGCCTGGCGGGCGAGTCCGTTCGGGGAGGTCCCGAGATCTCGAACCAAGCGGACCTTGGGAATGGTCGCGACCTCACCCTCGAACTTGGTGATTGCGGCTTGATCCGCTGCGGTCAGGGGGCCGGTGCTGCTGACCGCGACCAAGGTTGCGGCTGCGAGAGTCGAGTTTTGGAAAGGACTAGCCAGCTGCGCCGCCTTCATGCTGGGAGCGTTGCTGGGTAGGAAGGCGGAGTTGCTGTCCTTGCTCACCGATGCCAGATTGGGCAAAAGGTGGACACAGACGACAGTGAGCACGATCCAAGCAATCACCACAGGCACTCGAAACCGCACCGCGAACCGACCAATGCCAGTGAAGGTGCGCCTCATGGAGTCTCCTGTGCGCTGTCCGAGCCGTGGCGACGGTGACCGATCTCACCCCTGACCTGCTGCGCTGAGTGGGCTAGGACTCGAAGTAGCGACACCATCGTGGCTAGTTGTTGATCGTCCAGCACCGCTAGCAACTGGCCAAGGCCGATTTGCACCGCTCCCCGCACCTCCTCAGTTCGCTCCTGAGCGAACGGGGTGAGTTGGATGACCACGGTGCGGCGATCCGATGGATCGGGGATTCGCTCGACGAGCGCGCGGTCAACCAAGCGGTCGACCAGCTCGGTGGCGCTGCTGGGTGTGATCAGTAGCCGACGCGCGAGGTCCCCCATCGGCAGGGGCCCTTCCTGGGCAAGCATCAGCACCGCCTCCCGTTGGTGAGGGGTCATGGAGGTCACGGCCGCTGACAGATGCATGGCGTGGCGACCAAGTTCGTTAGCGACCGTCTCCTTGACGCGCCGACTCAGCTCCCACTGCAGGGCTGCGAACTCTTTGGTCAGATCAGCTCGGCTTGGCCCCACCTCGGCTTTGTCGTCACGCATGTAGTTCGGATCTCCAACCATAAGGATTGACAATACTTAGGTATCCGTAGTTATGCAAGTTTGGTGGCCGCCCAAGCCCGCGAGCGCGCGTGGGCGCCGAGTGCTGCCTATACTGTCGGTGGGAGTGATCCCTCAGGTAGGGGTGCGCCGACAGGGCGCTGAGAGGCATAACGCCAACCCTGAACACCGGATCTGGTTAGTACCAGCGTCGGGAATCCTCGCCCTGTCGGCCCTGGTTCCGTGCGGTGCAGGGAGGTAGGTGTGGCAGAGGTGAGCGGTCAGGACCTTGACGTCGTTGGCGCTACGAGGATGTCCGCCCATGACGACGAGTTCCTGCGGATTGAGCTAAGGGGCCTGGAGCCGGTCCCGACCACAGCTCGCCGTGGTCGCCCGCGGGAGCTCTTCTTCATTTGGGCTGGTGCGCTCTCAGACTTTTTCTCCCTCTTCGCAGGTGCCTTGCTGATATCCGCCGCTGGGCTCGGATTCTGGGATGCCGCATTGGTGCTCATCCTTGGAGCCCTGGCCGGCGGTGCGATGCTGGGGCTCTTGTCGCTGACCGGAGTCAGGACCGGAGCTCCGCAGATAGTGCAGTCCCGAATGGTCTTTGGGCGGCGGGGTGCCGCGCTCGGTGGCTTCTTGACGATGGCTATCGCGATTGGGTGGTTTGCCTACGACTGCGCCATCGCCGTCACCACCACTCGCGCGCTACCTGTCTTTCAGCGCACTCCCCTGTGGGTCGCCGGGGCGCTGCTGGTGGCGATCGCTGGTGTGTCCTTCCTGGTGGCGGTATATGGCCACCGCACGATCTCGGTCTTTCAGCACATTCAGGTGCCGGCGTTCCTGCTTGTCTGCGGGGCGCTGGCGCTCTTCACATTCCCCAGGTGGAATCTCCTCATGCAGAGTCGGTTGGCGCTGGGACCACATCTCGCCGCCATGGCCCTGGGATTCACCCTCACCTTTGCCTTGGTGGTCTCATGGGTCACCTATGCCGCGGATTATTCCCGGTACCTGCCCGTGAACTCCCGACCTTTTCGAGTTGCCCTGGCAAGTGGGGGCGGCAGTGTAGCTAGCCTGGTCGGCTGCGGCTTGCTTGGAGCGGCGATCCAGACCGCGGACCCGGGCCGACTCCTGCCCAATCTGATCGTGGCCTCGGTGCCAGTCGCCTTCGCCTACTGTTTCGCCGCCTTCATCATCCTGGCGGAGCTCAGCTCCAACTATCTCAATGTCTACTCGGCGGCGCTGTGCGCTCTGGCAATCGGCATTCGGCTTCGACGCTGGCTGGCCGCCACCGTGGTAGGTGTCGTCGGCGGCCTCATCGCCGCCCTGGTGCTCTTTGCGGGCAGCGGATTTCAGGGAAACTACGTCAACTTCCTGACCATCACCTACGTCTGGTTTCCGGCCTGGGCGGTGGTTGTGATTATGGATGGGCGTCTGGGAGTTCCTGACGTCGACCCGGCTCAGCTGGTGGCCCGCCGAGGTTACTGGTTTTCGTCGGGAGTGCGCTGGCCTACTATGGCGGCGTTTTTAGTTGGGACAGCCGCCACGATCGCCTTCTTTAATGAGCCGCCGCCGCCCGGCGAGTGGGGCTTTGTCTCCCCGCTGGCACAGCGGCTCTTCCTTGGTCAGCCCGCCGACATAAGCGGTTTTGTGGGAGTCGCCGCAACCGTGGTCGCCTACCTTGCCTTCCGCCGTGTTGAGCAAGGGCGACATCGCTTTGTGGGTGGGGACCAGGTGGCCCGGTGACCGGCCCACTCGTGCCGAGGCGCTCGATCATTGCCTGCACGGTCGCGACCTCCGACAGCGGGGGAGGGGCTGGCATCCAGGCGGACCTGAAGAGCTTTGCAGCCTGCGGGGTGTATGGGGTCAGCGTGGCGGTGGCGCTCACGGCCCAGAACACCCTCCGTGTCTCGGCGGTGCACGGGCTCCCGATTGACTTCGTGGAGGCCCAGTTCGCGGCCCTCGATCTGGACCTGCGTCCGACTGCGGTCAAGACCGGAATGCTCTTCACCGCCGCCCACATCACCGCGGTGGCGGAGCAGCTGACGGCTCTCTCTTGGGGGCCGCTCGTGGTCGACCCCGTGATGATCGCCAAGAGTGGCGACCGCCTGCTTGAGCGGGCGGCGATCGGGCTGATGCGCGAGCTCCTACTCCCGCTGGCCACCGTCGTCACCCCCAACTGGCCGGAGGCCGCGGCGCTCTCAGGAATGCCGGTCGACTCTGAGGCATCGGCCATAGCTGCCGCAGAGTCGATCCTGAGGATGGGCCCGGAAGTGGTCGTCGTGAAGGGGGGACACTCTCCCGGAGATCCGGTAGACCTGGTGCTGGGCCGTCACGGCTTGTCGCGGCTGCCGGGGCTACGAATTGAGACTCGCCACACCCATGGAACCGGCTGCACCTTTTCCGCCGCCATCACAGCTCATCTGGCGTGCGGCACGAGCCCCGAGGATGCCATCACCTTGGCCAAGGAATACGTGACCTCCGCCATCCGGCACGCCCCGGGCCTGGGCGCCGGCCACGGCCCTCTGGAGCACTTCCCCCCCGACCTTGGGCGCCCGACCGCTGCCAGCTAGGTCGCTCCGTGGTCAAAACTCGTTCCAGGGGCCGGCGAACCAGGCGCTCGGCATACACTCATCTCCAGGTTCACACAGATGGAGGAGCCGAGATGGGATTCCTGCACAAGCAGAAGCCGATGGAGAGACTGGGATCGACGGCCTCCGATGCCGCCGGCGCCGTTGTTGAAGTTATCGGGGCTGGCGTCAAAACGGCGGGTGAGACGATGGCACCGATGCTCGCCGCTGCGAGCCATCAGGTGCCCGAGCTGGCTGGTCGGATCGCCAGCCAGGTCCAGCCCGCTGCCGACACCGCCCAACGCCGGGCCGCCGAGGCGGTCGGGCTGGCGCGTGTGCGCTCTTCCGATCTAGCCGAGAAGGTCGTTCAGGCTGCCTACGAAGCGACCAAGTCACTTCCGCCAGACACCCGCCGCAAGGTCCAGAATTCCCTGGCCAAGACGGGCATCAAGCCCCCCGTCCCAGCGCGTCGGAGGATCTCTAAGAAATGGCTCGCCGCGGGACTTTTCGCCAGCGCTGGGGTGGCCTTCCTCTTCTCCGGCACGGTACAGGACAAGGTCTACGATTTGGTTGACCGGCTGCGCGGGGAGGATCTCGACGTGCCTTTGGGGGGTTACCAGCCTCCGGTTGTGCCTGCTCCAAACGGAACCAAGCCGTCTGCGGACGAGAGCGGGGAGTCCTCACCGCCCTGATTCGATTTCGGGGCTGAGCGATGGCCGTCGAGCCGGTCAGCCGGCGATGGCTCCGCCGACCCTCCTCGCCCACGGTAGGGCGGGGCTCGGGGCGGCTCGAGTTCCTGCTGATCCTGGCGGGGGCTGCGGTGGTCCTCTTGTTGCCGCGAGTGTTCGGCGATCCCCAAGGCTTCGACCCGGATAGCTGGCGGCTGACCGCCTACTTCGCCGTGGTGACGGGGGCGGCCCTGGCGGTGCGTTCGCTGCGAGCGGTGGCTCCGCTAGCCTTCGCCTTTCTCACACTTGCCTTCCCATTCTCTGTGTGGTTGTGGCTGCTCGGGTACGTGGGGCCGGCGCCGAGCCTCATCGGGGCGCCTAACGGATTGGCCAGGAACGCTTTCGCCGGAATCGTCGAGATGGTGCTGGCGCTGGTGATGGCCGGGTGCTTCCACTATCTGACGCCCAAACCGCGCCCCAACCTCAGGCTCTGGGTGAGACCGACTCTGCTTATGGTTGTGGTTGGAGTGGGCGGCACGCTGCTCTTTTTGGCGATCGGGTTCGCCCTGCCGGCACCACTTCTGGGCCGGGAGGGCGTGCCCCTTTACGCTTTGGGGGGATCGGCGGCGGTGGCGCTGGGGGTCGCCAACGCCACCAGTGCGATCGCTCAGGAGATACAGTTCCGCGGAGTTCTGATGTCCGCGTTGGAGCGTCAGCAGAGTCCGCTGGCAGCGGTGATAACCCAGGGCGTCGTCTTTGGTCTGGCCCACATCGCAATTCAGTACGAGGGGCCCGCGACCAGCTTCATCCCCATCGTCATCGCTCTCGGTTGGCTGTGGGGGTGGATGACCGTGCGCACTCGGAGCCTCTTGCCCGCGATGCTGGTCCACATCGTGGCTGACTTCTTCGTGCTGGCGGTCGTGGTGAGCGGACTCTATGGTGGGTGAGGGGAGCAGCCGTCGCCGACTGCGCAGGCTGGCTCCACTCGGCGCGGCGCTGCTCATGTGGTGCCTCGGTTCGGCCAGCGTGAACGCCGCAACCGGGTGGTGGCAGTCTGCTCCTGGACCGCCCCGGATCCTCAGCGCCGTCGCCTCCAACTCTACCTACACAACCTTGGCCATTTCCGGTGGCGTAGCGGGCTGGCTAGACTCCAGGTCCGGCAACTTTGCACTCGCGAGCTCCACCTCGAAAGTAGCCTTCGTCGCCGCCAAAGGTGATTCCGGATTGATTCTGGAGTCGACCGGGGAGCTCTACACCATCTCTTCGACGGGCGCGACCCAGCGGCTGCAACGTCTTCCGGGGAGACCTCTGGGGCTGGCCATCTCCGCTGGCGCTAACCCGGTCGCTGCGGCCTTGACCAATCGTGGCGTCTATCGCGGCGAGCTCGGGAGCAGACTTCGCCTGGTCGCCTCAGCTTTCCCCCTCCAAACACCGTTGACGCTCGCTGGGCCCGTGACTTCCTCCGAGCCTTTCGCACTCGCAACCGCCCATGGGGTCTTCCTTCTCGGCAGCAGGGGGCCGCTGCGGCGCGTTCAAAACTCCCCAAGGCTGGGGGCCCACGCGCACATCGCCGAGCTAGGTAACGGCACGATCCTGGTGGGCGACGATCGCGGTCTGATCTCAGCCTACTACCGGGGCCGGTGGACACCGATCTTCCAGCTACTTCCATACGGCGGATTGGGAGGGGTGCCGCAACTGGACGGAATCGTCGGAGTGGGACTTGACGCGGCCTATGTGGCGACCTCCGGCTTCGGTACCTTGCTGACTCCCGACGGAGGCTACAGCTGGTACAGGGCGTCTCCGCCCTCAATCTCAGGGACGATCTTGGCGCTGGCGACTCTGGGTCCCATCTATGGCACCAGGCCGGTAGGTCTGGTGCTCGCGGTCTCCCCTTCGCGGGTCTTCCTGCATCGGTTGGAGGCGCTGCCGACGCCGCCAATCTACTCAGGAGCTACTGAGACGGCCCAGCTTTGGGGGACCGCCCTGGTGACCGCGCTGGCCGCCGCCCTTGTGATCTGCCTCATGTGGCTAATCCGCCGTCGCCACCGGCGCCGACTGTTCGTATGATCACCGGCAGGGGCTGCGCGGGTGCCGTCGGCGATGGAGCCATTCCTGGAGGGCGACTGTGAAGGCGGTGGTCATGGCCGGGGGAGAGGGAAGCAGGCTCAGGCCGCTCACCAGTCGGCGTCCCAAGCCGCTGGTCCCGGTGGTCGGGCGGCCGTGCCTCGAACACGTGCTGCGCCTGCTGCGGCGTCACGGCATAACCGAGGTGGTGATCACCCTGCAATACCTCGGCGCCTCGATTCGAAACTATTTCGGCGACGGCCAAGAGCTGGGGATGCACCTAGAGTACGCCGTCGAGGACCGGCCGCTGGGGACTGCTGGCAGCGTCAAGAACGCCGCTGGATTACTCGACGGGACATTCCTCGTGATCAGCGGAGACGCCCTGACCGACATCGATCTCAGCCAGGCGATCGCCTTTCATCAGGACCGCCGGTCCCACGCGACCATCGTCCTGTCTCGGGTCGCCAACCCGCTGGAATACGGGGTGGTCGTGACCACTTCCGAGGGGCGCATCGAGAGGTTTCTGGAGAAGCCGTCGTGGGGCGAGGTCTTCAGCGACCAGGTCAATACCGGGATCTATGTGATCGACCCCGAGGTTCTCGATTACATTCCGAGCGATCAGCCCTGCGACTGGTCCCAGGACGTCTTTCCCGAGATGCTGCGGCGCGGCGACTCTCTGTGGGCCGCGGTCGGGCGCGGGTATTGGTGCGACATCGGCAGCATCCAGAGCTACCTCCAGGCAAATTGGGACGCGCTCGAGGGCCGGGTTCACTGCGAGATAGCGGGCCGCCGAGTTGGCGACTCTCAGTGGATAAGCGAGGGCGCCGAGATCGCGGCGTCAGCACAGATTGTGGGTCCTGCTTTCATCGGCCGTGATGCGGTCGTAGGCGACGATGTCTTCATCAACGGCCCGGTTGTGCTGGATCGTTTCTCCGTGATCGACCAGGGGGCGAAGCTCAGCAACTCGGTGATCTGGCCCCAGGTCTACCTTGGCGAGCGCTGCAGGTTGCGGCAGACGGTGGTGTGTGGTGGCGCCACCATCAAACCCGAGGTGCTCCTTGACGATGGCAGCGTCATCGGCGACGACTGCACCATTGGCGCCGGCTCTGTGGTTGAGCAGGGGGTGCGAATCTGGCCCGGCAAGGAGATCGAGCCAGGGTCTCAGGTACACGAGTCGGTGATCTGGGCAGGAAGCTGGCGGTCCGCCTTGTTCGGATCAGCGGGACTGACCGGGCTGATCAACGTCCAACTGACACCGGAGTGGTGCGCTCGCCTCGGTGCTGCTTGGGCAGCGACCCATCCTCGCGGGGCGGAGTTAGCGGTCTGCAGGGATAGGAGCCCCGGGTCGCGCATGATCAAGCGCGCCATGATCTCGGGCATGCTTTCGGCGGGTGCCCGGGTCATGGACCTGAGCGAACTACCGGTCCCCGTCACCAGCCACTTCACCAGGGAGTCAGGAGCCGCCGGGTCGGTCCACATCGTCGCCTCCCCACTCGACAGTCGCTCTGCGGATATCGAGGTGCTGGATGAACGGGGCATGGCGTTGGACAGGCGTCAGGAGCGCAAGTTGGAGAACACCTTCTTCCGCGAGGACTTCCGTCGGGTCGTCCCGAGGGAGATTCGGGAGATCGGGTACCCCGAGGGGGTCCTGAGCGCATACGTGCGACAGGTGCTTTCGAAGTTGGACCTTGACAAGGTTCGGGCTGCCCATCCTCGCGTCCTAGTCGATTTCGGTTTCGGCAGCTCCTCGGTGGCCCTGCCGCAACTCCTCCACGAGGCGCAGATTCAAACGATCTCCCTCCGCTCGGGGTTTGAAGAGGAGTCCTTCGGCTCACCGGTTCCTCGCAACCCTGACGAGGAGCTGCAGCAGGCGGCTAGCATCACCAAGACTGTGGCGGCAGCGGTGGGGGCCCGAATCGATGCTCCGGGGCAGCGCCTATATCTAATAGACGATGAGGGCGAGATCTTCGATCATCAGGCGGCAATCTGTCTGCTGGCGCTGATGACGCTCAGCCTTCACTCTGAGGCCACAGTGGTGGCGCCGGTATCGGCGTGCTGGCAACTCGAGCAGGTCGTTGCCGTCTCAGGGGGCAAGCTCGTCCACTCTCGAGCCGACATCGCATCTGTAGTCCGCGCTGCAGCCAGGCATAACGCCGTGCTCGGGGCCGACGGCACCGGCGGTTTCGTGTGGCCGGACCACCTGGCCGCCTACGACGCCATGTTCACCCTGCTGGCGGCGATTCAGCTGGTGGTGGAGATGGGGACGAGCCTTTCGCAGATACGTCGTCGCCTTCCTGTCGGCTCCCACGAGGAACGCACGGTGCCCTGTCCGTGGGATGTGAAGGGGGAGGTGATGCGCCGCTTGGTCGAGGCGCATCGCACCGACCGGGTTGACCTGACAGATGGGCTAAAGGTGCTTTCCGACTCCGGCTATGCGCTGGTGTTGCCGGACGCCGATACTCCTCGCTATCGCGTCATCGCCTCTGGCGCCGACCATGATTTGGTGGTCAGCACCCTGCAGCGCTATGAAGATGAAGTCAAGGCGACCGTGAACGTGGCCGCGACGGCGTAGTCGTCGATGGAGGCCGAACGGTGCCGTAGAACCCTCCAGCCGCCTCCCCTGCTTTGAACGCGACTCCCGCCCTCGAGCGCCATCTGCGCGGTGGCACGGGCTGGCTTCGAGCTGCGGTTCTCGGAGCGGACGACGGGATCGTCTCGACCGCCAGCCTGATGTTGGGAGTAGCGACCGCCAATGCCGGCTCTCACCAGGTCTTGGCGGCCGGTATTGCAGGACTCGTCGCGGGGTCGATGTCCATGGCGGCTGGCGAATACGTTTCCGTATCCACTCAGCTAGACTCCGAGCAGGCGGACCTGAAGCGTGAGAGGCAGGAGCTCAGAGATGACCCGGAGGGCGAGCTCACGGAGCTGGCGGAGCTCTACCACTCCCGAGGAGTCGAGCCCGCTCTCGCCCGCGAAGTCGCCGCTCAACTGATGAGGAATGACGCCTTGGCCACCCACGCCCGGGAGGAACTCGGCATCACGGAGCAGGGGAGGGCACGGCCAACCCAGGCCGCCCTATCGTCGGCGGGAGCCTTTTCCGGCGGGGCAGCCCTCCCGATCATCGCCGCGATTCTGACTCCTGGCGCAGCACGCCCCTACGCCCTGGGGGCGGTGGCCCTGGTCGCTCTGGCCGCGCTGGGTGCGCTGGGCGCTATGGCAGGGGGAGCCAGGTGGAAGCGCGGCATGGTGCGAGTCCTAGTGGGAGGTGCCGCGGCGATGGTGGTCACAGCCGGGATTGGGCATATTGTCGGGGCGGTCGGCCTGTGAGGCGACCAGTTTGGTGCCAGGACTAGAGCTCAGTCAACCCCGAGGTCATAAGCGGCCGAGAGCTCCTCGGAGTTGTACCGACGCATGGCGAGATGGGTACTGGTGGCGACAATCCCTTCGATCGCGGCCAGATGGTCTTGAACCAGATCCGCCAACGCTTCCAGGTCCACCACAGCGGCCTTCGCGATGAAGTCAACCTCCCCGGTTGTGGTGTAGACCTCGGTCACTCCGGGGCAGGCAGCCAGCCGTGGCCCCAGACTGCCCAGCGCCTCTCTCTCGGCGGTGACGAGCAGGAATGCGGTGATCATGGCGGGTGCTCCTTCGAGGCGCTTCGGCGGCAACAAGAACGACAGCGTACCGCGATATACTCCGGCCTGCGGCGGGAGTAGCTCAGTTGGCAGAGCGTCTGCTTCCCAAGCAGAAGGTCGCCGGTTCGAACCCGGTCTCCCGCTCCAAAGCGAACTTTTGATGTGGACCCCACTTTCTGGACTCGGTTGGTGAGAATCGAGCAGTTCAGAAGGGAGACGGTCATGCCCAAGGTATACGTCGCAGAGTTCCGCCGACGGGCACTGGTGCTGGCCGATAGGCCCCCCGTCGCTGGGGTTGATGACATCCTTCCGAAGTAGCTGCCGGCGCCTGTTCTTCTGGCAGAGGTGCGCGGTCGCACTACGCTCTCATCGTGCCGGAGATCGAGGCGGTGACTGCAAGCCTGCGGCCGGACCTCGAGGCGGAAGCTCGCGTGGCCTTCCATTCGGTCTGGCCCGAGTTCATCTTCCACGACCCGGTGCTACGGGAGTACATCGATCGTGTCGGAGCCTACTTCAAGGAGTACGACGTGCTCCTGCTCGACCAGGGGGAGGTCGTGGCCGGAGGTTGGGGTGTTGCGCTCGCGTGGGACGGGACTATCGCCGGTCTCCCTGCGGGGTACTACGGAGCCTTGGTGGCTGCGGTCGGTGGTCATGAGCGGGAGGTCGAGCCCGACACTCTGATCGTGATGGCCGCTGCCGTCCGGGCCGATCGACAGGGTCGTGGGCTGGCCGGACAGATCCTGACCACTCTCCGAGAGCGGGCCGCCTCCGCCGGTCTCCGGGCCATGCGCGCCCCCGTGGGCCCGACGCTGAAGTCACGATACCCCGTGACTTCGATGGACCAGTTCGCAAGCTGGGCCCGTAGCGACGGGCAACACCTTGACCCCTGGGTCCGCACGCACCAGCGTCTCGGTGCGAAGGTGCTCGCCCCGGCTCCGCGCTCCATGGTCATCAGCGGTACGGTGGCCGAGTGGGGGAGCTGGGCACAGATGGCATTTCCGGCAAGTGGCCAGTACGTGGTCCCGGGGGCGCTGGACCTGGTCTAGATCGATCGAGGCTCTGATTGCGGAACCTACGCGGAAACCAACCTCTGGATGCAGCATCCCTGAAGAGGTGGCTCGAGGAACTCGCGGGCCGAGCCTGGACCTCTTGGACGACCTGATGCGGAGTCATTGTTGGCATCTGCGCACAGCGATGCTAAGATGCCGATATGTCTAAGACTCGCACCACTCTCACGATCGACGAAGACGTGCTGCGTGCGGTAAGGGTGCGCGCGGCCCGCACTGGGCAGGGCGACAGCGCGGTGATCGAGGCGGCCATCCGGCGCGACCTGGGCCTGGACCTCCTCGACCGGCTGTGGGCTCGCAACAACCTCAAGGAGGGAGAGGCGATGGGGCTGGCCGTCGAGGCACAACACCACACTCGGCGCGCCTCGCGCTGAGCTGTGCGGGCGATCCTCGACCCCAACGTCATCATCTCGGCCCTGCTGGCACCGGACGGGTCGCCGGCGAAGGTCTTGCGGGCCGGGTTGGACGGTGCCTATGACCTGGTCGCCTCTCCTCTTCTCCTGGACGAGCTGGAGCGAACTCTTGCCTACCCCAAGATCCGTCGCCGTATTCCCGCCAGCGACGCAACAGAGGCGGTCAGGTTGGTTGAGCGCCAAGCGCGGGTGGTCGATGACCCGACCGAGCCGCCGTTGGTTCGGTCGCCTGACCCGGGTGACGACTACTTCATCGCCCTGGCGGTGGCGGCCCGCGCCGCCCTCGTTTCTGGCGACCGCCATCTTCTCGGGCTCGACCAGACCTTGCCGATCCACTCCCCGGCCGCCTTCCTAGCGCTGCTCGGAGACGGGTCTTGATCCAGCGCGTGGGCGATCGCTTGACCGGTCTCTTCGCTTAGGGCCGTCTAGTGAAGAGCGGCCAGCGGGCATCTATTGCGGCAGAACGCTTGCTCGGTTTGGGGCTATATAGGCAGATGCTCTTGAATAGGGGCGTTCCGATCTAAGTCGCCGTTATTGAGCTCGCACCTGAGCGCGTTGAGCCTCATGGGGAGAGCGTCTGCGTCCCAATCAGAAGGTCGCCGGTTCGAACCCGGTCTCCCGCTCCAAAGCGAACTTTTGATGTGGACCCCACTTTCTGGGCTCGGTTTGTGAGAATCGAGCAGTTCAGAAGGGAGATGGTCATGCCGACGACCCTTCCCGCTGGCGTATCCATTTCGGCGGGATGAAGGCCGAGGATGCCAAGGAGCTGAAGCAGCTGCGGCTGGAGAACCAGCGGCGGAAGCGGATGGTGGCCGACCGGGAGTTGCAGATCGAGATGCTGCAGTGGGTGGGCCCGGGAAAATGGCGAGCCCGCCACGCCGACGGGAAGCCGGGCTCCACTTGGCGGAGCGGTTCGGCAGCAGCGAGAGGCAGGTGTGTCGGGCTGTGAGACAGTCACGGTCGAGCAGCGGCGACGACCGCGGCTGGTCGTGACCGGTGAGGACGAGGTTCAGACCGACGGCTGGCGAATCACGCGTACACACCACTCGTAGAGTGCGTCGTATACGAAGGTAGCCCGGTCCAAGAGTCGGTTGTCGTCTGCTTCGACGTCCAGCCCACCGACGCCGATGGCCAGTAGGCCGCGCCCCAGGGCGTCCTGGTCAATGTCGGCGCTGATATCGGCTGCGTGGACGACTTTGGCGAGGCGAGCCAGCGCCAAGTTCGTCCCAAGGCTGTAGGCATCGACCAGAGTTTCGAACGTGCACCACTCATCGCCAGAACTCGAGACCTGGTGCGCGTACTCGGCTCCCGGTGCGTCGAAGGAGTGGCCTCCGGTCTCCCTGGCGATGGACAGCACCTTCTCGTCGGCTACATAGACGATCTCGGCGTCGGGATCGATGAACCGGCGGATGAGCCACGGGCAAGCGATTCGGTCAGTCTTGGGCCGCTCTCGGGTGATCCACTTCATGCGTGATCCTCTGGTTCCGTAGACCTCAATTCAACGGCTGAGCGGCCGACTACCACGGCGCTCTGGCGACCAGCCGTTCGCCGCGGTTCGAGATCGTAACCGCCGTAGGCCAACCTGTGACGAAGACCGTGGCTCCCGGAGCACCATCGTGCCGGCCCACCCGGCGCTCCGCCCGCTCCCCGCCGCCGGGGGGGGGGACTGCGCTCCCACCTCCGCTGCCCCTCGGCCCCGCTCCGGGCCTGCAACGTGCCCTTCAGGATCTCCCGCAAGGTGTCCTGTCCCAGTTCCAGAGGTAGTTAGGGGACCAGTCTAGCGGACCGCTGTTGAGGGTCATCGGGTATTCCTGGGTGTGAGAGGTTCCGGTGGCACGGTGGCCCTTTCCCCAGCGCCTGGCAAGTGCTCGGAGTGTGAGGAATCGATCGGTAGTTGGTGTCGCCGGTCGGGGTACCCGCCCTCCCTGGGCGAGTCGACTTTGTACTCGTCCCGCACTCGTGGTGAGGCCCTAAATCTTCTCCAGCCCGCGCTGGCATCAGTCTTGTCTCGGATTCCCTGCCGGTGGAACTGGAGAACGACTTCGTCTCCAGCAGACGGTCTCGGGTTCGAGACCAATTGTCGGCTCCGGTGACCTCGTCGGCATCGTGTCTAGGCCGGCGAGTCGTGCTTCAGCCTCTCCGGAGCGACGGTGACGCAGCGCTCGACCGGTCAGCGCGCTGGCAACGATGATCCCGGCTATGCCCAGATCCGGAAGTTGACGTCGACAAGGGAACCCTCGGGCCCATCATGTTATTAACCTCAGCGGGGCGGGCGGCGGGGATCCGCCTCTCTCAGCGGTTCGGCCGCAGGTCCGCGACCCCCCTGCCGGCGCAGCCGCCCCTCACCCGAAAAGGGAGCTCAGATCACCATTGCTTGGGCTGGCAGCCGCCCCGAGCAATGGCAATCCGTAGGCCTCCTCGATCGACCGCAGGGTTCCGAAGTGGTTGCCGGTCATGGCGACCTTCCCTCTGCCCTTGGCCCTGGAGCTGATCACGACCATGGGGACATGCCCTCCGCCGCCCGTATTGTCACCAGAGTTCTCGTCCATGGTGATGACCACGGTGGAGTTGAAGTCCAGGAACCACGATGAGGTGAGCACCGGCTGAAGGTTGGTTTTGAGCCAAGTATCACCCTGGGAGACCGTCCCGTCGTGCATGTCGTCGTTCAGGTTCGGCGTAATCCACACGAAGTCGGGGGCGCTGCTAGCGGTGAGAGCCGATACCAGACCGGAGCTCCCCGGGTAGGGCTGGATATGGCAGGCGTTGGGCGGCATGTCGTCCTGGAAGACGACGAAGGGATTGTGCTTAAGTACGTAAAGGCTTCCGAAAGAAGAGCCGGTGTAGCAGGCAGAGGGCATAGTTTCCATATAGGCTGTCCAGGGGATGCTGGATGAGTTGAGTTGGCCGCCGAGGTCCCGGGCCGAGTACGCGCCGGCCCCCACGCAGTTGTCCGAGGTGCAGCTCTGATTCGCCCCGGACACGATGTCGATGTAGTTGGGCTGAGATGGGTGCTCCACTCCGGACCAGGCGGTGGCTGAAGCGTAGTCGGTTGCCAGCGAGCAGAGGTAAGGGTCTGGTGAGCCGGCCCCGCAGGACCCGAGTGTGGCGGCATAGCCCTGGTTCTCCTCCATCACCACCATGATGTGAACCGCCGCGTTCGGCCGGGGTGTCGATGTGGGGTTCGACGAAGGTTGGGAGGCTCGCGTCGGGGTGGGAGTCAGCGAAGGTGTGGCAACGGCGGTCGGAGACGAACTCCCTCCGGCATCAGAGCTCGGCGAGTCGTTCGTACTCGTGGCAGCACCAGCTTGATCATCTGACTTCCCTGCATGGTGTGAACTCGAGGGCGTGCCACAGCCAGCCAGAACCACCGCGACCAGGGCTACCAGTGCGATTCTCAACCTCATGTGCAATTGGGACTCCCGATCGGGCTGCCGAGCAGACACTAAGATCCTCGTTCCATCTCAGGTAGTCAAGCGAATCACGGGCCGGATGCTCAGAGCACCGGCCGGCGGCGGTGCATCACAAAGTCGCCACGGACCCCCGCGGCACCACCGCTCACCCGGTGCTGGGACGGCCCTTGGCATGGACTCGGATCGAGAGCCAATTGGGCACCCCTGGTCGACGTGAGGTCGCCGGTGCCGATGGAGAGATCGTGTTACTTTCTGCTCACTGGAGACTAGACTTCCACCCGGGGGCGATGATGGGGAGAGATGGGATCTCCCGGAGTCCCCCGCTTTCCGCCGGCTTGCCGCAGTAGCGCTCGTCCCCGGTGAAACGAGCGCTACTTGATGATGGTGCGGCTGGACGGTACCTTCCCAGCACCAAGCCAACAGTTTAGGGGCCCGGAATTCATAGCCCAGGCGGCGGAGTCAACCCCCCATGAACCACAGCCTCGCCGGTGGAGCTGTCTGGGCGGGTGTGGCCGCTCTGGTCATGGTAGCCACATCCTCGACCCCTTCGATCTCCAACGGGCACGGGGGCGGGACTGGCCGGAGACAGGCCGCCTCCCTACCCCAATCCACGCCGCCGACGCACCCCGACGCAACGGCAGGCCAAGGCGCTCCGTCGGCAGCGGTCCCGAGCCTTAAATCGAACCTTGCGCAGAACCCAACCCCGAGGGCGCCCCAGGGCACTTCCCCGAGCCTCGCCCCCAACCCAACCCAGTCGCCGACACCGTCTGGTGGGGGCGCGCCCTCACTGCCGATCAGGGCAGCGTTCTTCTACCCTTGGTATCCCGAATCGTGGTACCCCGAAAGTCACTTCACCCCCACGCTGGGTGCGCCCTACAACTCTTCCAGTCCCAGCGTGATCCAATACCAGATCGCGGCCATGGAATACGCCCACATCGAAGTGGCAATTGCGTCGTGGTGGGGCCAGGGGACGGCGACCGATCGACGAATCCCCCTGCTGCTGAGCGCCAGCCCGGGGACCAGGCTCAGATGGTCTCTCTACTACGAACCCGCCCCTGGCAACCAGGCGAGCGACCTCAACTACATCTACGCCGAGTACGCGTCCAATCCCAGCTACGAGCACGTCGACGGCAAGCCGGTCCTCTTCGTGTATTCCCGGTCGGTCGCCAGCTGCGCCGATGCAGCGAATTGGGTCAACCTCAACGCAGCTCGATTTTATCTGGACCTCCAAGTCTTCGCCGGGTATCAGAGCTGCGCGGTCCAGCCCGATCAATGGCACCAATACGCTCCCGCTGAACGAGAGGATGCGCAAGCTGGTCACAGCTTCAGCATCAGCCCCGGGTACTGGCTCTACAGCTCTGCCACTGCCGGCCTGGCGCGTGACTCGGGGGCCTTCGCCCAGGCGGTGCGCGACATGGTTGCTAGTGGTCAGCCCTGGCAGCTCGTCACGACTTGGAACGAGTGGGGAGAGGGCACGGCCGTGGAAGATGCTGTCCAGTGGGGGTCCGCCGATCCGTATGGGCTATATGTCGACATCCTTCACAACAACGGTTAGAGAGTGCGCACTCCAGCGATCAGGTGGTATTCGGGCTGGTCCCATTGAGGAGAGCGACGTGTTGAGGTGCTCATCGGGATGAGCCCAGATGGCGACGATTTCATCCAGATTCACTGCGGGTTCACATCTGGTGTTCGCCGGATATGGGCCCGGTCGGTGGAGAGGTATTCCCCTCAAGTCTGGGGGCTCATTGAGTTCGGCCTCGGTGGCGCCGCATCGGACCGCAGAGGGGAAATCGCCGGGCGCTACCGAGGGCCATTAGCAAGGTGGCGCCGAACCCATGCAGGATCACTCTCCAGTGGTCAGCCAGGACCGCGGTCAACGTTCCCGACATAGCCCTGCCCGGTCCGAGTCCACCGCCAGGGAGACCTCGGAAGGCTGCTTCGCGCTGGCGGCCAACCGGCTGCCGGCACCGCGCCGCAAGCTGGCAACTCACCGCTGGTTGGAGCGCGTCGCCCGTCCTGGCGGCGGTAGCTGGGAGTTGGAATATGCGCAGCTGCCGCGAAGGATGGATGCTCTGGCCAAGGTGCAGCCCAAGGTCGAAGAGCGGCTCGGGCGTGTGACAACTTCCTCCTTCTAATGGATCTCGAGTCTCGTCTGGCTCTCCTCACGCGGAATCCATGCTCGGGCCGCCAGCATCAAGGGCGGCCGGCGACTCCGCGTTGGCGCTCGATCCTGTCGCCCGTCACCCCGAGAGCCGTGTCCACACCTGGGCAACACCCAGGCGGGGACGTGCGGCCTCAGATTGGAGGCTGCGGCTCCGGAGAAGGTGCCTCATCCTCAGCGAGGATCCGGTACAGCCCTCTCTTGGTCTCTCGCATCAACTGGGCGGCTTGGGCCAGCTGAGCTCGATCCCCTGCGCGCACCACTTGCACGAGGGCCCCGGCCGACTGGCGCATGAGCGAAAAGAGTTCGTGAACGTCGTCCCCTACCGCACCGGAGACCTCCTCCCACGGCGAGCCGAACTCGACGCGATGTTCATCGGCGTAGGTCCGCCCCGCATCGGTTAGCTTCAGCAGGCGCTGCCCCTCAACCTCATGGGACCGCACCAGCCCTTCGTCCTCCATCTGCTGGAGAGCGGGATACACCGACCCCGGGCTGGGCCGCCACACCCCTTTGCTGCGCCGAGCGATCTCCTCCATGAGCTGGTATCCGTTCCGAGGCTGCTCCTCTAATAGCAGGAGAATCGCCGCCCGCACGGTTCCCCGCGGGACCCTACCTCCGGCCGGGCCCTGCATCCGGCCACCCATTCCGCCTCGAAGGGCGCGGCGGAACTCTCCCTCTACAAACTGACCCATCGGGCCCCTCCTCCTTCCCCGTCCCCGAGCTGGGGGCTCGGCGCCGCCTCCCGGACCGCGCCCTCCATTGGATCCACCCATCATTGTCTGGTCTCCTCATAACGATATAACTCTTGGTGTCATGCTAGATCTGCGATATATCGATTGTCACGACGCATCACGAGGATGACTCCGAGGGACACCGTCAGGAGGTGGCCGGACGTCCCGCTGGTCCCATTGCGGAAGGAGGGGTCGCGAGCGGCCTGCTCTGCGACCCTGAGCGCGCGGATGCCGAGCTGTCCCTCGGGTCTAGACGCGGGGACGACCTTCGCAGGCCGATGGCTCTGGTGCTCGACCGAGAGGACGCGCCGGCGAGTCCTCCGCCAGTTGGCGACTCCCCACCCTCGCCTCAACACCATGGCCAGGCGCCCGGTTAAGGTGCTGGGAGTGATCGCAATGCCAACCCCAATCTCGGGACCGAGATGACAGCTGATGGCGTTCCCGGCGAGCCAGTGCGGTTACCGACGACCCCGGTGTCCGCCGGGCCCATCGGCGACGCTGCCGCCAGCGCGACCATCGAGCCCTCTGGCGGTCGAGGTGCAGCTTCGCTACCCCCGAGTGGCTGGGCGGCTGGTCCCAACTCGGCTGTCCTTGAGCGTGGTTGCATCCGGCATCGGGTGCGACCGCCGGGTGCCTCGGCGTTTCCTCTGATCACCGGCATCACCTGGGGCAGTCCCCATGAGTGATCCGGGCATTGTGGTGGGGGATGACGGCTTGGCCCGCTGCCCGTGGGCGACAAGTCCAGGAGAATACCGGCGCTACCACGACCGCGAGTGGGGTCGACCGGTCGCTCAGGACGACCGTGTATTTGAAAAGCTGTGCTTGGAAGGCTTCCAGAGTGGGCTCTCGTGGCTCACCATCCTCCGCAAGCGCGACGGGTTTCGGCGCGCTTTCAGCCAGTTCGATCCGGCCACGGTGGCTACCTTCGGAGATCAGGATGTGGATCGCCTGCTGAGCGATGCCGCCATCGTCCGTCACCGCGGCAAGATCCGTGCGACGATCGCAAATGCTCGAGCCACCCTCGCCCTGCGAGAACAGGGTGTTTCACTGGCGGCGATGTGCTGGACGTTCGCTCCGGGCCCAACTCCGGCCCCCCGCGCGGTGGGGGACCTTCCCAGCCGCACCGCCGCTTCCGAAGCGCTCTCGGTGACCCTGAAGCGACACGGCTTTCAATTCGTCGGAGCGATCACCGTCTACTCTGCGATGCAGTCGCTGGGGCTGGTGAATGATCACCTGGCGGGATGCAGCCTCCGACCCGAGATCGAGTTGGAGAGAGCGTGCTTTAAGGTTCCATCCCAAATGACCTTCGCGGCGGCTACGAGCTCCTGACGGCTGGTCCAGACTGGGGCGCCGAGCCGCGTCACGGTTCAGCCCTCGTCCGCAGGTAAGCGTGATCCCGTCGATGAGCGCCCAGATCCACGACGTCAGCGTGGTCGGAGAGTTGGCGGCTCTCGTCTGGGGCCAAATCTCTACCGAGTTGGCGTGATGGTGGGTGGCCACATTCATGCTGGTGCAGTCGGCCCGATTTTGGGTCACGGAGAAGTCTAGGAACGGATCTCCCTGCGCCACTCTCTGGTAGGGATTGACGGGAATATTAGTCGGGGTGTGCGCTCATCCGGAGTAGTCGGCCCGAATGCCGCTCAGACACTTTTGGGGCAGCGCCAGGGTCCACCCGGTAGCCGCCACCGTGCTGACCGCAGGAGTGGTGAGGGCCATGGTGAACCGTTCTCCAGTGAGCGTTGCGCACGACATTACCGCCGCCGCGTGCACCGGCGGATCCGAGTCATAACGGGCCGCCAGGACATAGGCAAAGCAGGACCAATCGGAGCGATCTTGCCCCGTCCACCACTGTCCGATGGAGCCGGAGTTGTCGGTGATAGGAGCACCGTCAATCGCCTTGGCCCAGCCTGGTGCTGTAACGCCTCCGAAGATACGCAGCTTCACACCCAGAGGGTGCGACGGGGACGAGGCATTCCAGGAGCTCACCGCAGCCAGAGAGGCGTCAAGGTCGGTCCAATCCTCGTGTCTCTGAGTCGGTTCGGCTGGGCCCAAGTCTTGTTGCCCAGGATGCCGCCGACCCCCGGGGCCGCAGCCCCAGAGCCGCCGTGGGGACCCTGCTAACCGCGAGCGGAGATCAAAGGTGACGAGGCGCCTCCCGACGTCTACCATCGAAGTGGGCTTGGGACGGGGCCTGGAAACCTTGATAGTGGTGGGGCCCATTCTCATGCTTCTCGTCTGGATAACCATGGCGGTAGCGTTGATAGTCCATGAGGGCTCGCACTACCTGCTACTGCGGATCGCGGGGCTTCACCCGCGGCCGTCGTTCCACTTCCCCGGTATCGGTTGGCGGTTCAACACCGCGGGTGCCAGCAACCGGCAACTGGTGGATATCTGGCTAGGGGGACCGCTGATGGAGGCCCTGGTCTGGGGAACCTCAGCTTTGCTCTTTCCGCAATGGGCTTGGGAGCTCTTTGTGGTGATGGGAGTCGAGATGGCGACCAACCTACTTCTACCGGGGAGTGACGGGCGGCGGGCGCTGCGGCTGGTTCGTTCGGAGCGCGCCCAGCGAGGCATGATCATTCCGAGCGGCTCGGTCGCTCCGGAGGCCTCGAGCTCAGCGGGCCCCGAGCTTCATCACAGGGAGAGCCCCAGGCGTTGATCGCAGAGCACTCGCAGCTTGACTTTGTGGGTCCAGGGAACTCCGCGTAGTCGGTGCCGAGGACTGGCTATTGCCAGATCTTCGCAGCGCCCCTATCGTGAGCCGCGAAGAGGGCTCGCGGCAAGGCGCCCGCCAGTCCAGGCCCATGGGTTCTCCGGAGTGGGTGGTGGAGGCGAAGGTCGGACTTCTGGTTGGGGTGGAGAACACCTTCCCCGCGCCTTTTCTGGAGCTGGTCAACGAACGCGGGCGTCCGTATCAGGTGACAGCGGAGCTGGCCCGACTTGGGGGGATCCGGGAGCTCGAGGAGCCACCGCGCTACCAGGTCATCGTCGACAGAATCTCTCACGAGGTGCCCTTCTACCGCGCCTACCTCAAGAGCGCTGCGTTACAGGGCACGGCCGTCATAAACGACCCCTTCTGGTGGGAGGCGGATGAGAAGTTCTTTGAGTGCACCCTGGCTCGGCGGCTGGGGGTGGCAGTACCGCGCACCGTAGTGCTGCCGAACAAGGAATACATCCCCTACATAGACCCGGAGCGATCTCTGCGCAACCTGGAGTTTCCGCTCGACTGGGACGGGATCTGCCAATACACCGGTCTCCCGGCAGTTCTCAAACCGAACACAGGGGGGGGCTGGCGCGACGTCTACATGGTTGACTCCCGGGATGACCTCATTCGCGCCTATAACGAGACAGGGACCAAGACGATGATTCTGCAAGAGCGGATCGACTGGCAGGACTACCTGCGCTGCATCGTCATCGGCGACGAGGTGTTGGTGTTTCGCTACGACCCCACCCGCCCCTTCATGGAGCGCTACGTCACCGATTCCCCGCCCCCTCCGGGGCTGCGGGATCAGGCTGCGGAGCAGGCTCGGATCCTCACCGAGGCTCTGGGGTACGATATGGACACCGTCGAATTCGCGGTGCGCGACGGAGTCCTCTACGCGATTGACTTTCTCAACCCCGCTCCGGACTTCGACAGCTTCTCCATCAAAGACGACGGCTTCCGCTGGGTGTTAGACCGCATGTGCAGTCTGGTGCTTCGCTACGCAAGCGGCGAGACGGCCCCCCCTTGGAGGGGCGCCCATCGCTGGTGGCGCTTCGTGTGAACCTGGCAGCGGTGGCCCGAGCCGCTTTCGATCAGCTCCTTGAGGACGATGACCTTCGCTCGGAAAGCCTGGACGTTCTGCAGCAGGGCCAACACGAGCGTGGGCTGTACTTCGGCGCTCATCCATTGTGCGTCGCACTGCGGCCCGAGTTCCTGACTCTGCAGGAGTATCGCGAAGCGGCCCAGGCGGCCGAGGTCATCTGCACGGCTCTCGGGCGACTGGAGGAGGCGCTCCTGGCGGACGAGACCTTGCGGGCGGAGCTAGACCTCGATCCCATGGAGGAGCGGCTGGCGCTGGCCGACCCCGGATACCGGCCGTCGTCACCTGGCACCAGGCTGGACAGCTTTGTCTCCTCGGAGATCAGCTATGTCGAGTACAACGCTGAGTCGCCGGCTGGGATCGCCTATGGCGAGGAGCTCAGCCGCATCTTCTCGACCCTACCGGTGATGCAGGAGCTGATGATGCGGTTCTCACTCAAGCCCATCACTGCTCGAAATCTGCAGCTCAAGGCGATGATGCGCGCCTTCCGGTCCTGGGGCGGTCCCTCGCGGGCCCCGGTGGTGGCAATCGTGGACTGGCCCAACCTGCCCACGCTGCGTGAGTTCGAGCTCTTCCAGGACACCTTTCACGAGCATGGAGTACGCACGTACATCTGCGAGCCGGCTGAGCTGGAATACACGGGAGGGGTGCTGCGGGGGCCGGACGGGGTGGCGATAAATCTCGTATATCGCCGAGTCCTTGCGAGTGAACTCCTGGCTACGCCGGGCGCCAGCGACGCGCTCTGCAGCGCCTACCTCGACGGCTCGATTTGCGTGGTGAACTCCTTCAGGGCGAAGCTGCTCCACAAGAAGATGAGCTTGGCGCTGCTATCTGACGAGCAATACAGTCGCCTCTACACCCCGCGGCAGCGCGCCGCCATCCGTCGGCACATACCGTGGACCCGCAAGGTGAGGCAGGGGCCGAGTCAAAGGGATGGGGCGAGTATCCCGGATCTGGTCGAGCATGTGCTGCGAAATCGGATGGAGCTGGTGCTCAAACCCAACGACGAATACGGCGGCAGGGGGGTCGTCATGGGCTGGACGGTGGACCAGCCCGAATGGGAGCAGACCGTCGGGGTCGCCTTGACGCAGTCCTATGTGGTGCAGGCCGCCATCGAGGTGCCGCGAGACACCTATCCAGTAGCGGTAGGCGGCAAGGTAGAGACGCTGAGCCTGGCGCGCGACATGGACCCGTATCTTTTCAACGGCCGGGTCGGGGGGCTTCTGATTCGCCTTTCATCGTCCGCTTTGCTGAATCTCACCGCCGGTTCCGGTAGCGTGGTGCCGGCCTTTCTGGTGGAGGGTCCGGCATGACCGACCGGTGGTTGACGATCGGGGTGGAGGAGGAATTCCAGATCATCGACCGGCAGGGCCAGCTCCGCTCCCACATCGAGACTCTGCTGGCACAGGCGATCCCGCTCCTGGGCGAGCACGTCAAGGCAGAGATGCTCCAGGCGGTGGTGGAGGTGGCGACCCCGATCTGCGCTAACACCGGCGAGGTGCGGTCAGCGATCTGCTCGACCCATTCGCCTTGCGCATAGCGTCGGCGGGGACGCATCCCTTCGCCAACTGGCACGAGCAGCAGGTCACTGATCTCGAGCGCTACAAGATGCTCGAGGAGGAAATGCAGGACGTGATCCGCGAGCTGTTGATTTTCGGGATGCACGTGCACATCGCCATACCCGATCCGGAGCTGAGGATCGAGATCGCCAATGGGGCCCGCTACTTCCTTCCCGACCTCTTGGCGATCTCGACCTCTAGCCCCTTCGGGATGGGTAGGCAGACCGGGCTCAAGAGTTATCGCAGTGTGATCTGGTCCCGCTTCCCGAGGACGGGGATACCTCCGGATTGCACTAGCTACGACGAGTTCGATAAGTACACAGAGCTTCTGGTCAAGACCGGCTCCATCGACAACGGCAAGAAGGTCTGGTGGGACGTTCGTCCCCACTGCACCTATCCGACGCTGGAGTTTCGAGTCTGCGACGCGGTCACCAAGGTCGACGAGGTCGTCTGTCGTGCCGGGCTCAGCCAGGCCATCTGCGCCCAGCTGCTGAAGTTGCGTGGCTCCAATTCGGATTCCGCAAGTACCAGCCCAATCTGATTGCGGAGAACAAGTGGCGGGCCCTGCGACACGGGCTGGACGGGAGTCTGATCGACTTCGGCAAAGCCCAGGAGGTTCCGATGCGTCGGCTGGCGGTGGAGCTGCTGGACTTCGTGGACGATGTACTCGACGAGCTGGGGTCCCGCCCGGACGTGGAGTATCTCCACACCATCTTGGCTGAGGGCAGCAGCGCTGACCGGCAGCTTCGGTGCTTCTCCGAAACGGGCTCGCATCGCGAGATGGTAGAGC
>Ga0307374_10003629_pt1 | contig 26225 bp, 30 predicted proteins | sample OX3MG_FD_202532 | JGI IMG/M metagenome (GOLD analysis project Ga0307374, IMG submission 202532) | Soil microbial communities from Risofladan, Vaasa, Finland - OX-3 | ecosystem: Environmental > Terrestrial > Soil > Coastal area > Acid sulfate soil | place: Finland: Risofladan, Vaasa | collected...
CCGTGTGACCGGCCTTCGCGAGCTCGAGGGCTATCCGGCCGGTGCCGCAGCCAACCTCGAGCGTGGGCCGGTCCGTGCGGCCAGCGAAGGAGAGCCAGAGGCCGACATCTTCACGCTCAGCGGTATGAATTGCGTCGTAGAACTCGGCATCGGCGGCGTAGGGGTCGGTCATACATCGAGGGTAGCGGGTTGGGCGGGGTGACGCGATGCGAGCCCTTGCGGGATGGCTGAAGCGGAATCCCCGACGACGAACAGATTCTTCAATTTGCAGCGCATCATTGACCCCGACGACGCGGAGTGGATCTTGTTTCGCGACGAGCTCACGTCTCGGCTTGGGGTACCGGCGGCGCAGTAACCTCGCCGCCGGTACGTTCGCTGGCGAGGAGGCGGCTGAGCATCAAGTGATCGCGGTCGGCGTAGGTGACATGCGTGGGGACCATGGACTCGGCCAGGGCCGCGGTGGCCGATTTGGTGAGCGCAAGGGACATCGGGTCCTTCGCGAGGAGCTTCGCGGCCAGTGCGCGGGCGTGAGGAAGGAGCTCGTCGTCGGGCACTACATGGTTGAGGAAGCCCCAACGGAGCGCGTCGGCGGCCGTGAAGCGGTCACAGGTCATCACCAGCTCCTTCGTGCGGGCGGGGCCAAGTTCGCGCATGAGCCGGGGAAGGGCGTTCCACGTCAGCGGGATGTCGAGGTCGACTTCGGGGATCGAAAACCAGGCCGATTCGGCGGCAAGGCGGATGTCCATGCAGGCGAGGAACACGACTGCGCCACCGATCGCAAGGCCATTGGCGGCAGCGATGGTGACCTGGTCCAGCCCTTCGAGCGCCGCCGCTGTACGGTTGCCGATGCTGGAGCGGATCCGCTCTTCGAGCACGGTCCCGCCTGCATAGCGGCCGCTGAGGGGCGACGCTAAAGAGGCCCTCACACTCGGGCCGAGGTCGGCTCCGGCGGAGAAGGCCCGGCCCTCGCCGGTGAAGATGACGACCCGCGCCTGGGCATCGTCCTGGAGCTCGCGGCATGCCTGTTGCAGTTCGTGGTGCATGGCGGAGTTGATGGCGTTGAGCTTTTCGGGTCGGTTGAGGGTAATCGTGACTAGGCCCGGAAGTGCCGTGTCGTGTTCGAGACGGATCGTCTCCATGCGCACCTCCAGGAGGCCGGTGTGGCCGAGCGCTAGGGGCGGATGTCGCGCGCGTAGTCGCGGCCGCCACGGACGGTAACGCGCATGATCGCACCGGCGCGAGAGTCGTCCTCGATGAGTTCGATGACCCCGGCAGCGATGTCTTCGGGCTGGAGGATGCCGCCAACCTGGAGCTTGAGCGCTTCGACGCGCTCATCGCCTGCGCGGCGGACGAGCGGCGTGTCGGTGAAGGTCGGGCAGATAGCGTTCACACGGATGCGCCGCTCGGAGGCGAGATAGGCGAGCGAACGTGTGAAATTGACGACACCGGCTTTCGTGGCGGCATAGACGGGCGACGTTGGCATCGGCAGGAGGCCGCCCATCGAGGCCGTGTTGATGATCACGCCGCCGCGCGCGTGGCGCATTTCGCGGACGGCGATGCGGGTTGCATCGATGACGGCGGTGAGGTTGATATCGACGACGCGCTGCCAGGCGGCTGCTTAGTCTTCGAAGAGGTCTTCGCCGCCGATGCCGGCGTTGTTGAAGGCGATGTCGAGGCTGCCGAAGTGTTCGATGGCGCAGGCGAAGGCGTTCGCGAGGTCTTCTGTGTGGGTGACATCGCAGCGGCGGAAGATGGCGATGCCACCGGCCGCACCGGCAAGGTCCACCGTCTCGGCGCCACCTTTCTCGTCGATATCGGCGACGATCACCTTCGCACCCGCCTTCGCCAGCGCGACCACCGTGGCGCGGCCGATGCCGGAGCCTCCGCCGCTAACCACTGCCGATTTGCCTTCGATCTCCATCGGTTCCTCCTTGTCCGCAGACGCCGCCATACGATAGCAGACCGGCGGCTTGCGGCTCACGTGGACGGCACGTCTCGTGGTCGCGCGGGGCACCGGCGGTAGGGGCGAATCGACAACCGATGGGCGACCCTCGACAATCGCGCCATGCCAATTTATGCGGTCGGGAACAAGGTGCCTCGCATCCATCCGAGTGCGTTCATCGCGCCGACAGCGACCATTGCCGGCGACGTGACGGTCCATGAAGGAGCCAGCGTCTGGTATGGCGCGGTCGTGCGCGGTGATACGTCGTACGCGGTCATTGGGCCGGGCGCGAACGTGCAGGACGGTGCCGTGGTGCACGGGCGAGCGGGGCAGCCAGCACTCATCGGGCGGGAGGCGTCGATCGCGCACAATGCCATCATCCACGGGGCGACGATCGGCGAGCAGGCGCTCGTGGCGAACGGCGCGCAGGTGCTCGACGGGGCGAAAGTTGGCGCGCGCTGCCTTATTGCAGCCGGGTCGATCGTGCTGGCGGAGACGGAGATCCCGGAAGGGATGCTGGCCGTGGGCATCCCCGCGGTGGTGAAGCGCTCGATCATCGGTGGGCCATCAGAGGAATGGGTGACAGGGAACCCCGGGCGCTATGCGCGCCTTGCGGTGGAGCATCGCGAAGGGCTGCGGGAGCTGGCGCGCGAGGACGTAGCGGCGCCATAGGCAACGGGAGCGCGGAAGCGTCCTAATTGCCGACCAGGCACGGGCACCCAGCGGTGAGGTGGATGGTCCCAACGTAGAGTGTCGAGCCGGCCATCACGACCGAGAGCGGCAGTTGCTTCGCCGCCGAGAGGTATGGGTCGTTGGTGGTGGCGGTGATGTAGTACTTCCCGGCTGGGACTATGACGTCCCCGGACTTCACCGCGCGGACCGCATCGGCGCCGCAGTCGACCGGGCGCCCTCCACCGAGGATGCGGAGGCGAAACGTCGAGCCTTCGAATTCGATCGGGCCGGAGGCGAGGCAACGGACAGTGCCGGCGACGGGCGAGATAAAGGGCCGCAATGCTGCGGACCAGACGAGCGAACAGCTCCCTCCGTTGTCATGAGAGAGGTCGCCGTTGCAGATGTTTTCGGCCACTCCACCACCCACGTCACCGAGCTTCGTGGTGTGCCTGAGGTCGAGCGCGGCACCGGTGGATTGGTCGACGGCGACGTCAGGCGGAATCGGTGCGGAGCTGAGGAAGAGGCGGCCGGACGGGCTCACGTTCACCGTCCGCCGGTTCGGGTCAGGGCCCGCGCCTACCCCGACGCGCGCCTGGACGAGCAGCACGGGCTTCGTCGCGGCGCTGACGGAGTAAACGCGGACGACGCCGGACGAGTCGGAAATGAGGCGGGTCTCAGCACCGGCGACGAGTACGAGGTGGACGGGGATATCCTTGCCAACGAAGCTGTAGAGCTCGGCAAAGCCGGGCGGATCGCTCGGAGCCTTCGTCCAGTGGGCGCCGGAGCCCTGGAGGGGGATGACGCCGGGGCCGGCCATGGTGACGACCGTCATGACTGCGCGCTGGGAGGTGCTGTAAATCGGACTGGGGGAGCCATCGACGACGATGAATGGCCCGAGGTCGAGCCAGCCGCCGGGGTTTTCGCGGGCCACCTGCGCGGAGGCGGCGGCCGTGCTTGCGGCGGCGATGGCGGCCTGGCGGGTCGCCTCTGATTGGGCGGCACTGGAGCCACCGCGAGTGGCGGCCAGCACGGACACGGTGCCAATGGCGGCAAGAGCGAGGGCTGCACCGGCCGCCAGCCAGGTGCGGCGAAACCGTCCATGACGGGCGGTTGCGGATGCGCCTGCCATCGCGGACGTGCCGAAGCGGCGCACCAGCCCTTCGCGTCCGTTGACATCGAGCTTCGCCGCGAGGAGCGCAATCCGCTGGCGGGCTTCGCCGGCGGAGAGACCGAACTCGGCGCCAATATCGGCATCGACGTGCCCTTCAAGGACCAGCCGCAGGAGCCACTCATCCGAGGGCAACAGGCCGGGTGGAAGATCCCCTGGTATCGCCGCCATGACGGAAGTGTACGCCGCGGGGTGCCGGGTCAGGTTCAGGGGGCGTCGAAGTAAAGGTCGTTCTTGAGGAAGGGGTTGGGGTCGGCGCGCAGCCACCAAATGGCCAGCGGCGTGTCGCGCCCGCTCAGCCGGAGGACGGGACCAAGAGTCGGGCACTCGTTTCGACAGCACCGGTGGGCAGCCCGGCCTCGTGCCCGACGGGCATGGAGCGTGCGGCGGGCTCGTCGCCGGCGGCCCGGACGATGGCCCCTGCCGCCCCGGCATAGGCGCTGAGGCGGTCGATCTCGCCGGGGAAGTAGGCGATATTGAGGCGGCGCGAGACGAGCAGGAGGTCGAACGGCCCGCAGGGGGCGAGTGCGACCCAGGCGCCGCCAAGTGCATCCTGGAATGCTTCGGAGGCCCACTCATCGCCGATCATGAAGGCGATGCCTGCGCAGCGCTGCAACGTCCAGCGGCCGGCAAAGGGCTCGCCGGCCGCGATGGATGGCAGTCCCTCCGGGCCTGTGAGCACGTCCATCCCGCCTTCGGGGGTGGCGCGCAGCCAGGCAGCGCTGGCGGCACGGCCCACGCGGACGGCCCCGGCAACAGCGGCGGCGCGGCGAGCGGCGGCGGACTCGGCGGTGGCGACGGCGGCGAGGGCAAGCCCGAGTTCGGTCGCAGGGTCACCGATGGCTTCTTCGAAGACGCGCACCGTGACATCGTCGCGGAAGCTGTGGAGCGCCATGCGGATCTCGCGGTCGCTCTCGGCGGAGAGCAGAAGGTCATCGACGACGACCTTCGCCTGCTGGGAGACCACGTCGAGGCGTTCGATATTGACTCCATTCCCGGCGAGGGCGGCGGTGACCGAAGCGAGCGACCCCGGCCTGTCGGGCATCCGGATACGGACGGTGCTATAGGCGCGCATGGCAGAACCTCTTTCGGAGTTGTGGGCATCGTCGCGCGCGCGGATTGCAGTCGTGTTTCGACCAGATTGCGGTTGCGCTAAGAGAGGAGAGAGGTGGGTCGCGGTTAGGGTGGCGCTGCGATAGGGTGAGATGGCCCTTGGCGGGGCACGGGGCAATGTGGGGTTGGAATGGCTGCACGGACCTACCGTCCGCTGTTCGCATTGACGGCGGCGGCGATAGTGTTGCTTGGTGGCGCCGCGATCTTCGCTTCGGGCTCACAACACGCGGGCGCCGACACCGCACCTTATGTCATCGAGATTCATGATGATGGCTTCAATCCGCCGGTGTGCAATATCAACCGCGGCGACACAGTGCAGTGGAAGAACGTCGGCGCGCAACCGCACCAGGTTTATAGCCCCGGCCCGGGGCTCAACGGGCCTGCGTTTTTCGATAGCGGCGTGCTCGCACCGGGCCAACTCTCGGGCAAACTGCTCGTCGACAGCGGCGTAACCATGCACTACATCGACAAGCTCAACCCCGCGTTGACGGGTGTGGTGGAAACGCCGAGCCGTTCGAACACGGGGACGGTGAGCTGTTCGCCGGTTGCGCCGACGCCGACACCCTCACCGACCCCCCAGCCGACGCCAACGCCTGCCGTGCCGCCACGCTGCGTTGGTGAGCCGGGCTGCGCGGTGGCCGCGGAGCTGGCGCGGGACTGAACGCAGTGCCATGGCGGCCCATGCAGCACCCGCGCCGCAGCAGACACTGAGGTGCGGCGCACATGGGCGGCCCAGCGCGCCCGAAACGCATTGGAAATATGACCGCAATGCAGCGTTCACACGAATGCAAAGCGTTGGAAACGCCTCGCGACTAGATTGAGGCGATGGACACGTCGCCGAACTCCCTGATGCTGATCGCCGGGCTGCTGTTGCTCGCCAAAGTGGCGGGCAGCATCTCCGTCAAGTTCGGGATGCCATCGGTGCTGGGTGTGATTATCGCGGGCCTGCTGGCTGGTCCCGCCGTGTTCGGGATCGTGGGCCAGGATCAGTTCGTCGCGAACCTGGGCCAGGTTGGTGTCATCCTCCTGATGTTCCTCGCCGGCCTGGAGACGGACCCGCAGGGCCTGCGGTCGGTTGGCAGGACTGCCTTCATCGTTGCGGTCGGAGGAGTGATCCTTCCGCTCGCCGCCGGTTATGGCGTTGGGCTGCTGGCAGGGATGAAGCCAATCCACGCACTTTTCCTTGGGGCGATCCTGACCGCCACCTCGGTCAGCATCACCGCTGAGACGCTTAAAGAGCTCGGTCGCGCCAAGAGCCGTGAGGGATCGATCATCATGGGGGCGGCGATCATCGATGATGTACTCGGCGTGCTCGTGTTGAGCGCCCTGGTCGTGGCCGAATCAGGCGGGAGCATTTTCGTCCCGATCGCGAAGCTGGCAGTGTTTTCCGTCGGTGCTTTCGCCTTCGCACGCTGGGTGATGCCGCTGGTGCTGGAACAGCACAGGCGGATCGAGAACCCCGACACACGGGTGGCGATGGCCCTCGCGATGGCGTTAGCGTTCGCCTGGGTCGCCTACCGGGTCGGCGGGTTGGCCGATGTCACGGGCGCGTTTCTCGCTGGCGTCATGCTGTCGCGGACGGAACTGGGCCACCACATCACGGAGCCGGTTGCGCGGCTGAGCTATTCCTTGTTTATCCCGATTTTCTTCGTGTTCATCGGCACGCACGTCACCACGCACGACCTCACGGCGGCGCCGTTGCTCTGTGCCGCGATCGTGGTAGTCGCGATTGCGACGAAGCTGGTGGGGTGCGGACTTTCCGCGATGGCGTGCGGTGAATCGGTGACGACATCGCTACGGGTGGGAACGGGCATGGTGAGCCGGGGGGAGATTGCGCTGGTGGTGGCATCGGTCGGGCTCACGCAGGGGGTCGTCGATAGCAGCGTCTTTTCGATCGCCATCGTTGTGACCGTCGCGACCACGGTCGCGGCGCCACTGCTGTTGAAGGCGGTGTACCTGCTGCCTTCCCGCCAGAGCAGCGAGGAGGCCGGGGCATACGTGCCGGAGTTCGTCGCAGGTGGACAGTAGCGGCCGGGCGCGGCAGCGGTGTCACGCCGCTGGCGTGAAGGTGGCCGAAGGATGAGCACCGAGCCGTTCGTGAACCGGGTGCAGGCGCTGCGCGATTCCTGGGTTGAGCGGCGGCAGGTTGAGAGCATCGCCGGGGCGCATGATTTCGCCTCCCAGTTCCAGCTGCTCCAAGCGCTGCACCGATGGGCCGAACACGCGGTGGTTGAGATCCGCAGCGTCTATGGCGATGGCGTCCCTGTTTCAGTAACGCCGTGCCCCGAGGCCTCGCCGTTTAGCCGCCCGGATGAGGCCGGATTCAGCGTCCTCGTGGGGCAAGGGTACGGAGTGACGTTCTCGCTGCAGCGGCGTCAGCGGGCGAATGCTCCCAGCTGGATGATTGCGGCCACCGTGGCGGCGCACGGATCAGGCGGGAGCGCGGTCGCAGCAGGCCCCGAGCGCCGCAACGGCCGCTGGACGCGGACGCGAGTCGAAGATCTCTTGCTGTCGGTGCTGGGGGCGCACGAACGCTCGCTGGCGGAGGCCGACGCACCATTCGCGGAATCGCTGACATCTCGCGGAGCGTAGTAGGGGGCTGACGGCCGGGAAGGGTCAGCCGGCGGGCGGCGATATATCGGCGCGGATTTCGCGGGCGAGGCGGCAGAGCAGCTCGAGGCGTTCCCCGTGCCACTTGCTGGCGAGCCCGCTGGAGCTGGGCACCACCCATGGGACAGTGGAGCCGAGGCGCTCTGGCTGCGCCCCGTAGGCCCGCGCTGCCAGGTCTCGAGAGGCGAGGCCGAGGGCATGGCGGCCGAACAACTGGTAAATCCCCCGCCCACTGAACACGGCGACGGCAGGTTGGTGGTGCAGGAGCTCCGCGTGGAGGCGGCGGGCCCCGGCGATCACCTCTGGCAGGGTCAGTTCGCTGGCGCGGATGGTGGGCCGGCAGCAAAGGTCGGTGAAGCCGATGCCGGCGGCATCGGGGAGCAGGGCGTCATCCGTGGGGCCGACGGCACGCCCGGCGAGTCCGCTGGCCGACAACTGGCGCCAGAAGACGTTGCCCGGACGAGCGTAATAGTGGCCTGCTTCGGCGGAATAGATGGCCGGGTTGTAGCCGACAAAGACGATGCGCAGGCCGGGCCGCAGAAGATGGGGCAAGGATCGGCCGCAATCCCGGGGCGGCGCTTCATTCGCGCTCATGGTGGCGGCAGCGCCATACGCACACGGGGGTCCACGATGTGGAGGTAGGTCGCTGTTGCTGTCGCGCTGCCGGTCGGGAGCGAGAACCGCAGTTCGACGAGCTGGTTGGTAGCGAGTTTCAAGACGAGCGCGTCCGCGGCGCCGAGTCCGGGCGCCTGGACCGCCGGCTGCCAATGGTTTACGCCAGCGAACTGGACGGAAAAGTCGGAGACTTTCGGCGCCCAGGTCTTATTCGTCGTCACGGCAACGGTGACGTAGTAGCTGCCGGAGGCAGGGCTGGTGAACCCGCCGAGGGCGGGGTCGGGGACCATGCCCGCGTAGGTCACACGGATGGTCTTCGCATCGCCCGCGTAGGCCTGACCGGCGGCGACGGTCTGCTCGCCATAGAAGTGCTTGAGGATAGGCTTGAGGCCGTAGAGCGCGAAGCCAAGGCCGACGATGACGCCGAGCACGGCGCCAAGCAGCAGGCAGCCAGTGCGCCCCTGCCGGGATGGATCCGGCGCCCCGCCTTCGCCAGGTACAACCACACGCCGGCGTTGCGCGTTGAGGCGAGCGGCGCCGTCAGCGGTCGAATCGGGCGCGGGCTCCGGCGATGAACCTGGTTGCGGGTGGGCCACAGCCACATGGTATCAAGGCCTCGCCGTAGGTTTCGACCGGCGTCCAGGCACGGGGCTGTGTAGAATCGGGCCATGGTCGATCCGCTCACCCGCGAAGCTGTCATCGAGGAAGCGTGCCTGCTCGCCGCGACGCAGCCCGGCGGGACGCTCGCCAGCATGCACGCCGAAGACGGGACACCCTATGTCACCTTCGTCCTCTTCCACCTGCGGCCGAACGGGGAGGTGGTTTTTGGGAGTGGCCAGGGGCCGCAGCATTCGCGGAATATGCTTGCGACGCCCGAGGTGTCCTTCCTGATCGACAACCGCGAAGTGATTCGCTCTGAGTGGACTGGGTTCAACCGGGTCGTGATCGAAGGGACGGCGGAAGTCGTGGAGGCGGGGAGTGCGGACTACGCGACGCTGTTGGCCGAACTGGGGGCGAAGAACAAGATGGCCGCCTATTTCACGGAGCGCGGGCTGTTATTCCGCCTGCGGCCGCGCCGGCTGATCCTGATGAAGGGCTTCGAACCGACGCGCCACATGGTGGACTTCGGCGGCTGAGCCCCGGCTTGCGGCGGTTGGCTAGCGGCGGGCGACGTAGAATGTGGGCATGGATTATGCCGAGGCAATCGAATACCTGATGTCCTTCACAGACATGGAGCGGGGCTTCCAGGCTTCGGCGAGCCCAACGATGAGCCTGGATTCCGTGCGCTCGCTGCTTTCGCGGCTGAACGAACCACACCTGGGCCGGGGCACCGTGCATGTCACCGGTTCTAAAGGCAAGGGCAGCACCGCGGCGATGATCGAGGGGATCCTGCGGCGGCAGGGCTATTCGACGGCGCTTTTCACGAGCCCTCACCTGCACTCGTTCACCGAACGCATCGCGATTGATGGGGACGCTATTTCGCCGGAGGAGTTCGCTGCGGCGGTCGATGCCATCCGGCCAGCAATCGAAGCGGAAAAACGCAGCGTGCACGGGAACGTCAGCACCTTCGGCGTGCTCACGGCGCTGTTCTTCTGGCTGGTGCGGGCCCAGGCGAGACCGGTGCAGTGGCAGGTGGTGGAAGTCGGGCTCGGCGGGACGTTTGATGCCACAAACGTCTTCGATGCGCCGGATGTCGCGGTGATCACACCGGTGTCTCTGGAACACACGGCCATCCTCGGGAGCACGCCGCGGGAGATTGCGACGGACAAGGCAGGGCTCATCAAAGCGGGCGCCGCCTGCGTGCTCGCGCGCCAACGCGACCCGGCCGTGGTGGAGGTGGTGCGGCAGCGCTGCGAGGCGCTCGGTGTGCCGCTCACCGATGTGGAGGCGACCTATGAGGCGGTGGCGCGCGAGAAGCACGTCTTCGGCCAGTCGTTCCTCTTGAAAGGACCGGGAGGGACGCGCCAGATGCGGACGCCCATGCTCGGCCAACACCAGTTGGAAAATGCGGCCACGGCCGTCGCGGTGGCAGACGTGCTGCGGGAGCGAGGTCACGCCATTTCCGAGGCAGCTATCATCGATGGCGTGGCACACACGCGGGTGCCGGGACGCCTTGAGGTGATGGGGCAGGCGCCGCTGATCGTTGCCGATGGCGCCCACAACGGCGAGAGCGCCGAGGCGCTGGCGCAGGCCCTGAAGGAATATTTCAACTGGCGGCGTTGCTTCCTGGTGATGGGCGTGACCGCGGACAAGGACGTCCGTGCGATCGGGTTCAAGCTGGCGGGGCTTGCCGACCTCATAGTCTGTTGCCGGTTCCGCAACGCGCGGTCCATGGATCCCTATCAGATGATCCAGGAGGTGGGGTTCCTCGGCCCGGCCGCGGTAGCTGAGGACTCAGTGGGGGAGGCGCTGGATACGGCCCTTTCGCACGCCGAGGCGGGCGACCTCGTGTGCGTCACCGGCTCGCTCTACGTGGTAGCAGAAGCGCGTGAGCACGTCCTTGGCGAGAGCGTGGTGCGGCAGTGAAGGCATTCGATTCGAGCGCAGACCGGTGCAGCGGCGCGGGAGTTATCGCCGGCGAATCCTGGAGGCAGATCCTCCGGACCGGGAGCGACCAGCCTCGATGACGCCGCGGGAAGCGGCCATAGCCCGGTCGCAGCGGACCATGACGCGCCGCCGGGTGCTCGCTAGCGCGGTTGCGGCCGGTTCCGTGGGATTGGGCACCGCTGCCTGTGGCGGGTCTGCGCCGAAGACGCAGCCGCGCGCATTGGCGTCCACACCAACGCCAACTGGCCCGCAACGCGGGGGCATCTTGCGTTCCATCGGCGGCCCACTGACGGGGGTGCCCGACCCGCATACGACGAGCTCCACCGTGGATGCACGCATCTGGCAGTGGTGCGGCAACCTGCTCTTCCGGTTTTCGGCGCAGGCACCGCATCTTCCCGAACCAGACCTCGCGGCAAGCCTGCCGGAGCAGCCGGGGGACGGCGTGACGTTCGTCGTCAAGATCCGGCCCGAGGCAAAGTGGCAGGATCTGCCGCCGGTGAGCGGGCGCCTCGTCTCCGCTCATGACGTGAAGGCGAGCTTCGACCGCATGAAGGCGGTGGGGGTGAATTCGCCGCGTGCCGGGAACTACGCCAACATCGACCGCGTCACGGTGGTCGATGAGCACACCCTCCAGTTCAAATTGAAAGCGCCTCAGGCCGACTTGCTCAACGTCCTTTCGGACCAATTCGACATCATCCTGCCGCAGGAACTGGCCGCTCGGGGCAACGACGCGATCCGGTCATTGGCCGACGTCATCGGGAGCGGTCCATACCAGCTGATGAGGTATGAACCGGGGCTGCGCGTGCAGCTCACGCGGCGGACGGACGGTTATTGGCGCAAGCCGGGCGCCTGGGTGGATGGCCTGGAGTTGCTGGATATCGAGGATGCAGGACAGGCCGCGAACCTTTTGCTCGAAGGGGTGGCAGACGAAGCAACATTCCCACCCGTACTCGCCCGCGTCTTCGCCGAGCAGGCGAATTTCAGTGTGCTGCGGGCACCATCGGCGGCGCGGGAGTGCGTGCTCGTCAACCACCGGGCCGGGCCCTGGCGGGACCCGCGGGTGCGCCTGGCGGCGTGGCGCGCTATCGACCGGCAGCTCGTCTACAACGCCGCATTCCAGGGCGAAGGGGTGCCGGGTGGCCCGGTTTCGCCCGCGGCAGCGGCGTGGGCGCTCAGTGACGCTGAACTGGCATCGCTACCCGGCTTCGGGGAGCGGGCAGGCGAGTTGAGTGATGCGAAGGCGTTGCTCACGGCTGCGGGCTTCAAGGACGGCTTCGACGACACGATCCAGACGGTGTCGTCGCTTGGCCTCGACCGTGTGAACGACGCGGTGGTGAGGGGGCTCGCGCAGGCGGGGATCCGGCTGACGACGCAGGATCTCGGTCCGGATATCTCCGCACTGACCGGCCGCGCGCGCAGCGGCACGTTCAGCCTGATGACCACGCTGTTGCTTGCAGGCATCTACCCGGACGCGCAACTCTCCGTCTACCACCACAGTGGGGGTGCGGCCAATTTCGGGGGCTACAGCAATGCGGCGTTGGATGCGAAGCTTGACCGCCAGCACGGGCTCTATGACGCGGTGGCGCGGACGGCCCTTGTGAAGGACATCCAACGTGACATCGTGCGTGCACCCGGGCCGCTCTGGCTCGGATCCCGGAACCAGCTGCAGGCAGTCAGCGCGCGAGTACACGGGATGGTGGCGACGCCGTTCGTGGCGGGCTACAGCGATGCCGAAAACTGCTGGCTGGGCTAGTGGATGACGCCGGGGACGAGTGAAGGATGATCGGGATGGTTTTTGCAAGCCGGTTACGGGCGGGAAAGTTCGCCGTGGCGCTAGAGATCACGCCGCCACAACGCCCGCTGCCCGAAGTCCTGATCCGGCGGGCACGGCTACTTGGCGAGCGCGCACATGCCATCAACGTGATCCAGCGGCCGGACCGTCAGCCGAGCGTCGATGCCTGTGGAACGCTGATCGGGGCGGGCATCGAGCCGGTCTGGCACCTGGTCACGCGCGGACGATCGCGCTCGGCGATCGCCGCGGAAATTGCGACTGCAAACGCATCCGGGATCCGGCAGGTGCTCTGCATCCGCGGCGACCATGCGGGCGGAGACACCAGCGAGACACCGACGCTGCGGGAGGCGATCACGATGGTGGCGGCGGCCATCCCGGGCGGGCTGATCGGGGCGACGCTGAACCAGTACGCAGCGGACCGGGAGGCGGCACTGCGTAATCTCGTGCCGAAATTGCGGGCCGGAGCCAGCTATGTGCAGACGCAGCCAGTATTCGATGTGCCGCATGCGCTTGGCGTGGTCGGGGCAGTGCTCGAACGTGCCCCTGACACGAAGGTGGTCGCCATGGCGATGCCGCTCTTGTCGCTGGAGGTTGCAGAACGCATCGAACGGCGGCTTGGGGTGACGCTGCCGGCGGCGGCGCTGCGCCGCATCGCGGCCGGCGGCGATGCTCCATGGGAACTGTTCCGGGAGACATTGGCCGCGCTCGCGGATTCGCGCGAGATCGCTGGTGTGGCGTTGATGACGTTCGACATGGACCCCGGCGCTGAGGTTGGTGAACGCATCGGGAGCTGCCTGCCGGATTGACGCCGAGCCCGATCGACGGAGGTGCGGAGCAGTGGCGTCCCCGGTAGGCTCTCCAGCATGGAACTCACTGTCGCGACGTTTAACATTCGCAACATCACCGACCGCTACCGCGAGCGAAAGCCGCTGCTTGCGGCCGGTTTCGCGAGCCTCGATGCCGACATCGTGGGCCTGCAAGAGGTCGTTTTCAGCGAGCCCCGCCAGGACGACTTCCTCGCCGCGCAGCTGCCGTCCCGGCGATACCGATCGTTCGACGCGCGTTCGGCCAACTATCCCAACTTCGGGAACGCGATTCTCTGTTCGACCGGCGAAGTGCAGGCACACGAAGAGCTGCGGTTGAGCGAAGGACGCGTGGTGCACCGCATTCTTATGGCGCTGCCGGGTCAGCGGACGATCTGGTTCGCGAACACGCACCTGCATCATCCGCCTGCCGCCTCCAGCAGTCGTGAAGCGCAGGCGAAAGCGATCTGCTCGTGGTTGGCCGCTGCGCCGACGGCAGATGCCACGATCGTGGTGGGCGATTTCAATGCCTCCCCGTCCGAGCCTGCGTACGCGGTGATGAGCGGGAGCGGCTTCCGCTCCGCCCACCACGAGGCGTGCGGCTTCGAGCCGGCTGTGACATGGCCCTCCGGCATCCAGGCGGAGACCATGGATACCGACGGTGACCCGAACTGCCTCGACTACATCTGGGTGCGAGGCGCTGTGCGGTCGCTGAGGTCGTGGGTGGCGTGCAACCAGCCGGACCCGGCTGATGGGACGCTCTACCCGAGCGACCACTTCGCGGTCGTGGCTGTGCTGGAGATCTGATCGTTGCTGGCCCTGCTGCCAGCGGTCGCCGCGGGGGGCGTACACGGCTAGAATCAGGCCATGCTCGAAATCGATAGTGTTGCAGAGCGCCTCACGGCAGCGCGCGACGACCGCTATGCGGAGGTATTGGAGGGTGTGGATGCGCATGCCGCCGCACACGGTTGTGGGATGGAGATCCCGTCGGCGGCAGAGACGCGCATGTTGAGCGTGCTTGTGCGCGCGACACGGGCAACATATGTCCTGGAGATCGGCGGCGGGATTGGTTACAGCGCCCTGCACATGACGGCATCTTTTGGCCAGACCGGACGCCTCGATGTGGTCGAGCCAAATCCGGTGCACGCGACGCTCATCCAGGAGCACGCGCGGCGCTTTGCACTTGCGGAGCGCATCCGCGTCCAGAACGCCGCAGCCACGAGCGTTGTCATGGCGTTGAGCGGCCCCTACGACCTGATCGCGATCCACGCCGAGTACGTGGATGAATGCGGGTCGCTGTTCGAAACCCTGATGCGTCTGTTGCGCGTGGGCGGCTCACTGGTCGTGCTCGCCGGCAGGGGCAGGGGCGCGGACGGCGAGGCGAGCCTGCTTGCGGAGCGGCTGGCAGAGGATCCTCGTGTGTGGCCGGCTTTCAGCGAGCACGGCGGTATGATGGCCGCGCGCGTCCGGTGATGGCGCGGGCTATCCGACCGTGGCGAGGGCGCTGCGGATAATCGATTCCCAGATGCGGTTGCCATCCGTGCCGCCGAGCAGCTGCTCGCCGGCGCGCTCGGGGTGCGGCATCATGCCGAGGACGTTGCCGCGGGCGTTGAGGATCCCGGCGATGTTGCGGGCGCTGCCATTGGGGTTGGATCCGGGCGTGACCTGGCCTGCAGCGTCGCAGTAGCGGAAAGCGACGCGTCCCGTTGTTTCGAGTCCGTCCAGGGTCGCCTCGTCGGCGTAGTAGTTGCCGGCGCCGTGGCTGATTGGGACACGGAGGACGGAGCCGGCGGGGATGCCATCGGCCCAGGGGCTGGACCCGCCCTCGCGCTTGAGGTGGACCCATTCGCAACGAAATTCGAGGCTCTCGTTCCGCATCAGGGCGCCGGGGAGAAGGCCGCTTTCGCAGAGCACCTGGAAGCCGTTGCAGATGCCGATAACCGGCTTGCCGCGGGCTGCAAACTCCATGACCGCTTCCATCGCCGGCGAGAAGCGGGCGATCGCGCCGCAGCGCAGATAGTCGCCATAGGAAAAGCCGCCGGGCAGCACGACGGCGTCGTAGCCGTCGAGGCCGGTTTCGCGATGCCAGAGGATATCCGCCTGCTGTTCGAGCACGTGGTGGAGCGCGTGGTAGCAGTCCCGATCGCTCCACGTGCCGGGGAAGCGGATGATGGCAAACCGCATGCGAAGTCCTCCGTATGGCGTTCCCGGCGAGGGCATGCCGGAGCGCTCAGTGTAGCACCCCAATCGCTAGGCCAGGTAAGCAGTTATCCGGCGCAAGCTATAGCGAACTACGGTTAACGAGCCGGTAGATTGCCGCCGCCTGCCACGCCCGCGATCTCTTCGGGCGTTGGGTCCGGGTAGGTCACGCGCGGGTGGTAGATGGCGCGCAAGGTGCTCTTGAAGCTGGCTGCGACGGTTTGCAATTCCCGCATGGTGACATCGCATTCATCGAGCTGGCCTTCCGCGAGGCGTTCCGCGAATACGCCGTCGATGAGTTCATCGACAGAAGGCCGGGTTTCATCCTGGCGAGCGCGGACGACCGCTTCACAGGAATCCGCAAGCATGACGATGGCCGACTCCTTGGTCTGGGGCCGGGGGCCGCCATAGCGAAAAAGGGCGGGATCGACCGCGTCACCACGCTGGACGGCCCGACGGTAGAAGAAGGTCACCAGGCGGGTGCCGTGGTGTTGGGGGATGAAATCGCGGATGACAGCCGGCAGGCGGTAGCGCCGGGCGATCTCGAGGCCATCGGTGACGTGGCCACGGATGCGGGCGGCGCTCGCATGAGGCTCAAGAGAGTCGTGGGGGCTGGGGGTGCCATCGAGCATGTTTTCGATGAAGCTATCCGGCGCAGCGAGCTTGCCGATGTCGTGGTAGTAGGCGCCGACACGGGCGACGAGGGCGTCGGCGCCGATCGCGGCCGCGGCGCGTTCGGCGAGGGCACCAACCAGCATGCTGTGGTGGTAGGTGCCCGGCGCTTCGTCCTGGAGGCGGCGGAGGAGGATGTGGTCCGCCTGGGCAAGCTCCATGAGTTGAAGACGCGTGGTCACTCCGAAGACGAGCGAGAGGAGCACAAAGACGGCGAGGCCGAGGATCGCCGAGCCGAAGCCGCTCAGCGAAGCCGCAAGGGCGATCCAACCCAGTTCGACGTTCGCGCGCGGCACACCGATGAGCCAGAATGCGGCCATGATGGCCGCGGCGGCGAGCGTGGCGACGATTGCCGCAACGGCATAGCGCCCCAGCCGTTCGGCGTTGTGGACGATGGCGGCAGCGCTCAGGCCCGCGGCGATATAGGCGGCGGCGAGTTCGAGCGACTCCAGGGAGCCGAGGAACGATGCGCCGGCAAGCTGAGGTACGGTGGCAGCGATGAAGGCGGCGAAAAGCCCCGCGACGACGGCGACCACGCAGGCGAAGGCGAGGTCGGCAAAGGCGGCCGCGATGATGGCCGCCGCTGCGATCGGGACGGCGAACTGCAGGCGGTAGCCAGCGGCATCGGGGAGGGTGAGCGGCGCCGCGATGCGGGCGCAGACGAGCACAGCGAGCAGTGACAGCCCGACCAGGAACATGCGCCGGCGGGCGGGGGCGGAGAAGGGCTGGAAGAGCCACGTATAGAGGCCGAGGGTGAGGCCGAGGGCCGCGGCCATGATGACACCACCCGAGGTGCGGTAGCCATCGAAGCCATTGCTGATGACACCGGTGCGTTCGAGCGCCTCGATATCTTCAGCGGTGATCGTATCGCCCTGTCCGACGATGACCTGGCCGTGGGTGTAGGTCTTGATGATGGGGGCTACGTTGGCGCGCGCCGCATTGCGCTTTTGCTGGGTGGCTGCCGTATCGACGACGAAGGTAGGAATAGCGTAGGCGTTCAGTAATTCGCGGAGGCCGGTGAGCTCCGGCCCGGTTACAGCGTTGGTGACGTTGGCGGGGTTCGATAGATAAGCATCGATTTTTACACCGAGCTCGGATTTGCGGACCGGTGTGGAGAGGATGCTAGTAAGGGCAGCGTCGGTGCGTTGCTGCAGGTCTGCGAGGGTGGTCGCATCGAGGGAGAAGAGGATTGCGCGACCGGCCGGGCTGAGGTTCGCCGCTAGCGGCAGGGCACCGAGCTGGTCGACCTGCTGCTGCGGGGTGAGCTTCGTCTGCGCGCGGATGGTGCGGACCTGTTCGAAGAGCTTGTCGACGTTGGTGGTGGCCTGCTGGCGGATGGCTGGGTCCACGGGGAGTGGGACATCGGCGACGGCGGCCGCAGCCTGATCGCGAGCAACCTGGGTGAGGGCGGCAGATTCATACTGTGCGCTGTTGGCGGCCTCAAGTGTGCGTGGAGCGATATCGCCCACCTGCAGCGTTTGTTCGAACGGGACGAGGGGAATGACAAGGGCAACCGTGGCCAGTGCGAGCAGCAAGCCAAAGAGCGCGGCTGCCTTCCGCGAGACGACGGGGAGAGGTTGATGACGGATCATGCTCCCCTGCGATGATAGCAAACCGCCGGACGGAGAGAGCCGAGGCACGCGTCTGTCGCGACGCGCGATCAGGTGGCCTCGCCACCGCCGGGCGCTGCGGCGCCGTGGCGCTGGAGGAGGCCTTCACCGAGGAAGTCGTTGATGCTCCCGAGGTGCTGCACAACGAGGTAGCCGGCCCCTTCACGCTTCTTGCCCCGGCGATCCACGAGGATTGAGCGCATCCCGGCAGCGCGCGCACCGGCAATGTCGGAATCCAGGGAGTCGCCGACGAACACGGCTTCATGGGAATCAACGCCAAGCAGCTTGAGGGCGGCGCGATAGGGTGCGGGGTCGGGCTTGCCCCGGCCGATATCGCCGGAGGTGATCACCGCATCGACATAGCCAGCGATGCCCAATTCGGTGAGCCTGGGGAGGAAGAGGTGGCCGGAAAAGATCGCGTTGGTCACGACTCCGATGCGATAGCCGCGGTAGCGCAGCGAGGCGAGGACGGCGCGTGCATCGTCGAACAGCTCCTGGGTCGAGGTAGCTTCTTCGAAAAAGAGGCGCGAACAGTCCTCGATGTCTGCGGCATCAAGTGACCAGCCGAGCTGGCGAAAGGCGCCGTCGACGAGCCGGTCGAGGCGGGGTGCGGTGAGTGTCTGGCCCGGGGTATAGGCGGGCAGGACGGATTGGAACGCCTGGTCGAAGTCAGAATCGCGCAGGGCCAGCGAAAGCGTCTGGCGGGCATAGTGTGCCACCGCACCAGCGGGCCTGGTGACCACCAGCGAATCATCGCGGACGAGGGTGCCTCCCCAGTCGAACAGAACGGCGCGAATCGTCATGCGATGAAGATCGGCGAGATTGGCCGCCGCGCGTAGAGGATAGCCGGGTGCGCGCGGGCCGGAAATGAGCGGTGTTCAGGCACCGAGCAGTTCGCGGACGATTTCGTTGATCAGGCGGCCATCGGCGCGACCGGCGAACTGCCTGACGAGCGGGGGCATCACCTTTCCGATGTCGCGCGGGCCGCTCGCGCCCGTCTCGGCCACGAGTTTGCGGGCAGCCGCCTCGACTTCACTCCGATCAGCCTGCTGTGGCAGATAGACTTCAAGCACGGCCATCTCGCCCTCTTCCTTATCAACGAGGTCCTGGCGGTTGGCCTTTTTAAATTCGAGGATGCTCTCCCGGCGCTGCTTCACCTGTTTCTGGACGACGGAGACGACAGCGGCGTCGTCGAGTGGCTGGCGGGCTTCGATTTCGGCGTACTTGATGGCTGCGAGGAGCATGCGGAGCGCGCTCTTGCGGGTCTCATCACGGGCGCGCATGGCATCGCCGAGCTCGGATTGGATTCGGGCCTGCAGGGTAATCATGCGAGATCTCCCAGATCGCGACAGGCCCGGGGACCCGGGCCTGTCGGTGGTGTACTGGACGCCGGCTAGCGGCGGGTGAGAGCGCGGGCTTCACTGCGAAGCTGCTTCTTGCGTAGCTTCCGAAGGCGTGCGGCTTCTTTTTTCTTGCGCTTTACGGAGGGCTTTTCGTAGTGTTCACGGCGGCGGGCTTCGGCAAGGATGCCGTCCTGCTGGACGCGCTTGTTGAAGCGCTTGAGCGCGCCTTCGAACGACTCATTGTCGCCGACGATGACTTCTGCCAAGTGAGGGGATCACCCCGCCTTCTTGCGCGTGGGATTCGCCCGGCCGTCAGCGCGTGCTGGGGCACGGGATCGCAGAATGTTCACGATAGCAGGGTTTCGTCGGACGCGGTAGCTTAAATGCCGCTCACGGGGCCCCCGCCAGCTTCTGCCGCTCGGCCTGCGCGGGCGCGGAGGCGATCGACGTGGTATTCGACCCAGATGCAGGGACGTTGACTGCGCCAGCCGGGGGCGTGGGCGTTGAAGCGATCCTGCTTCTTACGGAGCTCGCACGCGCAAGCTTCGTAGCGGCAGAGCAGGTCGCAGAGGGCGGATGCGTATCCGGCGAAATTACGGGCGTCAACGGCAGCATCGCAAAGCGCGGCATGCTGCTCATCGAGTTCCTGGAGGCGTTCGAAATCCTTTTCGATTTCGCGCCCAAGGGAGAGCCATTCCGGCAGCATGCCGCCGTTTTGCAAGACTTTGAAGCCCAGCCACTGGTTGCCGGCGAGCCTTTCGCTTTCGCGCGAGGGAAGCGGTTGGCCGGCGCCCGGCAAGCCATCGAAGGCACCAGCCGCCATCGCCTCGGCGATCTGCGACTCGACCAGCTGTTCAAAGCTCACGCATGGATTTTACACGCCGGCGCCGATCCTGGACGTGTTCCTGGCAGACAGCTGCTCTTGATGGCAGCCTGTACAGCCCCACCAAGGTTGCCCAGGCGCAGCAAAGCCGGCGACATCCTGCGTGGCGCCGGCTTTGAAGGTGCTTTGCGCGCGCTTAGTCGGCGGAGGGAAGAACCTTCGGCTGCATAAGCTCCATATCCCGGCCGTTCACCTTGAGGGTGCAGTTGCCGGGCTTAATTACGAGCAGCTCGATGCCCGTCTCTTCATCTTTGTAGCGTTTGCCAAGTTGTACTGCCATGGAATGCCTCGTTCGTCGTCGTGGTATGGGAAAGCTGCGCGGGCGAGCCGCGAAAGACTACTTCTTGAGTTCGAGTGGCGTGCCGTCGCACGTCAACTCGCCATCGCCACCCTTGGTGACGATGAATTCAGAACCGCACTTCGGACAGGTATAACGCTTGCCGGTTTGAGCTGGCATATCCCGACCCCCTCTTCCTAACGATTAGACGCGGCTCCGCCAGCCGTGTGATGCGGGGCGATCGTAGCCAGCGCGCGTATGAGCGTCAAACGCGGCGGGAGGATGCCGGCCCCGAAAATGGAGAGTGCGCGTGGCGCAAGCGAGAGGGGCTCCCGGCCGGGAGCCCCTCAAGCAGATGTACAAGAGCCGCAGCTACTTGACGAAGATGTTGGCGAGCATCGCTGGGTGGAAGTCGCATGTGATCTTGTATGCCCCGGGAGTGGCGAAGGTGAGTGTCCGCACCTGCCCCTGGGTGAAGTTGGCGCCCTGTTGGACTCCGTTTTCGGTGATGGTGTGGAGGCCCTGGATGTTCGTGAACTTGATGGAAGAGCCCGCGGAGATGGAGACGACACCCTCGTTCGGTTTCTGCGCCACGCCGTCGGCCGTGACTGTGTAGTCGTTCGCGTGGGCGTCGATGGTGACCACCTTGGAGACAGTCGCCGGTGCGGTAGCGGAGGGCGGGGGCGTACCGATCCCCGGAAGTGTGGCGAAGGTGCTGTTGGGCACGGCGTGTTCAACGCAGGCGGTGCCGTTGTTGATGGTCGTGCCGGGGGGCGGCCCCCACGCATCAGCAGGGAGCGAAAGGGCCTGGCCAACGCGCAGGATGACGTCCGGGCCGGGAAGGTTGTTGGCCGTGGCGAGCCCGGCGGCAGTGACGTTGGAGAAGCCCTTGGCCACTTCAGCGAGCGTCTGGCCATGGATGGTGAACTTGTCGATGTTCGGGAGCTTGATGATGACACTCGGCGAAATATAGTCGCCAGGCTTGAGGTTGTTGGCAGTGGCGAGCGTGGCTTCGGAAATGCCGTGCTCGGTCGCGACCTTGGCAAGTGTGTCCCCAGCCTGAATGGTGTAGGTGACGCCGGCAGGCAGCTTGAGGGTGGTCCCGGGTTTGACGGACGCGGCCTGCGCTGCGGTGATGCCGTTCGCCTGCTCGAGATCAGCGACGGTGATGCCGTGTTCGTCGGCGATAACGCCGAGGGTTTGGGCGGGCTGCACGACGGCGCCAGTGCCCTCAGGCAGCTTGAGCTGGCGTTTCGAGTTGAGTTCGGTGGTGGGACTCAGCGTCGCCTTGGGATCCTTTGGCGCGAGGCCGGGGTTCAGCGCGGTGATCTGGTCCGGGGTGATGTTCGCCTGCGTGGCGATCGATTGCAGCGTGTCGCCCGCGCTGACGACGTATTCGGCGCCCGCTGGGAGGGCGATGTTCGTGCCCGGGAAGAGGCCGGGTACTTCGTTACCCTTGTCATCGAGGACGGTGAAGGTGGCGGTGCCGCGCACTTCGGTGAAGTGATACGGGATGTTGTTGAGGTCCGCGAGGATGAGGGCACCGACGTGCTGGCTATCGGCCACCTTGATGATGGTTTCGTTGTTGTTATAGACGTGGTAGTCGTAGCCATTGGGCATGAGCTTGAAGGGAGGCATGTGGAGGACTGAGCCCTGCTTGAGGACGCCCTCGATGGGGAGGTTGTTCAACGAAGCGAGCGCGGAATAGCCGATGCGGTGGGCGGTAGCGACCGTATCAAGCGTGTCGCCACCGACGAGGGCGGTAGACTCGCGGTTTAGATTGTGGGCGTAGAACACTGCCTCCGCCCAGCCCTTGCTGGTTTTGGCCCCCGTGTCATCGACGCTTTTGCCGGTTGGGTCGACGGGCTCGGTGATGAGGTCGATAAGGTGCACGATCTGTTCACTGTTGAGCGAACCGCCGTTGGTGCTGAGCCAGGGTGGCATGAGCGTCCCTGCGCGGCCACAGTAAAGGGTCGTCTGGAGGAGGGCGCGGTTCGCCGCCAGCACGAGCGGGTCCTGGTTCTGGAATGCGGGCTTGTTGAGCGGAAGGCCGACGCCGCCCTGGCCGTGGATGCCGTGGCAGGTGCGGCAGTTGTTCGCGAAGAGGAGGGCGCCGCGTTCGACCGACTGGTCGTGCTGGTAGTTCGCCTGGACGACGGCGCGATGCGGAAGATCCCAGGCGCTATAGGCCGTGCAACCGCCCACGAGCATGAAGAGGAGCACGACGATCAGGCCGATCTGCTTTTGGGTATTCAATCGTTCCTCCGCCTAGCCGCTGTAGGCCACGGCACGAAGCGGGTTATCCGCACCGCCCAGTGTGATCTTGCCGGTGTTGACATTGATAGAGCCGTCGGAATTGAGGGTCAGGAGCATGGTGTCCATCGGCCGCGGTGCCGGGCCGAAGACGCGCACTCCGGCGTGCGAATAGGTCGAGCCGTGGCAAGGACAGCGAAACCACCCGATGATGCCGGGGAAGGAGACCGTGGCGCCGTTGAAAGTGGCGTTCCAGGGGACGGTGCAGCCCAGGTGTGGACACTTCCAATAGAGGGCGAGGAGGCCACCGGTGCCGCCCACACCGAAGACGTCGCCCTGGGCACCGGCGAGGTTCGAAAGCCAGAACTTCCCGGCTGAGATGCGTGCCGGGTCGGAACCCGCCGGCGGGATGACAGCCTTGGAGACGACGACGATGCCACCGAAGCCGACGGGCTTGCGGCGATTGAAAAAGCCGAGGAAGCCAGCCACCCAGGAACCGAGCCCAAGCGTCAGGCCAGCGAAGACGCTCACCCGCAGGAACGAGCGGCGCGCCATCTTGCGCGCCTCGGCCTGGCGGGCGTGTTCGATGCGGCCTGTCGTGCGCGGCTGCGATTGTTCTTGTGCCATCTGTTCCCCTTCGTCCTCGAACTACTGCTGGCCCGGAATGCCTTCGCTCACCTTGAGGTCCCACGGGAAGACGAGCACCTGGCTCTGCCCACGGAAGGCGGTACCGACAAGCGTGAGCACGCCATAGGCTGCCACAAAGCCGCTAAAGAGGGCTAAGAGCGCATCCCTGCGTGTGACAACCCAGCCCAGCCTCCAAAGCGTGTAAATCATGAGGGCCGGCAGGCCGACGAGCACACCCATTGGGATGGCGATGGACTGGAGGAAGAGCGGGAAGTTCAGGTGGTGGAACGTCTGGCCCAGGATATTGGCATTGAACCAGAGGTAGGGGATCTGGGTAGACCAGCCGGGCCACGGCAACTGCCCCTGGATCGAGGCAACGCTCTGGAGGAAGGCGAGGCGATCGCCCCCCGACCATCCAAACCAGCTGTTGAGCGCCTGGGCGAGCTTGCCGGAATCCCAGAGGATCAGAGCCCACGTGCCGGTGAACCCGACAAGCGCGGAAGCGATAGTGATGCGCACGGAGTTTTCCGTCCGGAACCAGGCCCCCTGGCCCTCCTGCTCACGGTCGAAATAGGGGAAGGCCCCAAGGATGACGAGCCAGATCGTGGGCACGATGACGCCGGCCATGGCGGGGTTCATGTGGAGGAGGAGTTCCTGCAAGTTGAGCAGATACCACGGCGCTTTCGAGGGGTTCGGGGTGACGTCGCCGTTCGCCTGGTCGAGCAGGGGCGCGTTCACGAGGAAGGCGAGCAAGAACAGGGTGAGCGTGAAGATGAGCGCGGCGATGAATTCCACGAAGACGAGGTCGGGCCAGACGAGTACTTCTTCGTCGCGGACGCGTGTCTGGGGGCGTGCAACTGGTCGAGCAACTACAGCGGTGGCCATGGGTTCCTATCCTGCGTCCAGTCTCGAATTTAGAGGGGCCGGGCAAGGCCGCCATCGCGGCGGATTCGCCAGAAGTGGACAGCCATGAAGATGGCGGCCAGCAGCGGCAGGCCGATGACGTGCAGCGTGTAGAAGCGGATGAGCGAGTCCGGCCCGACTTCGAATCCACCGAGGAGCCAGAAGCGGGTCTTGGGCCCCAACACGGGGGCTGAACCGGCGATATTGGTACCGACGGTGATGGCCCAGAACGCCAGCTGGTCCCAGGGGAGCAGATAGCCGGTGAAGCTCAAGAGGAAGGTGAGCACCAGGAGGATGACGCCGACGACCCAGTTGAATTCGCGCGGGGGCTTATAGGCGCCCGTATAGAAGACCCGCATCATGTGGAGGAAAACGAGGATGACCATAGCGTGGGCCATCCAGCGGTGCATGTTGCGCATGAGCTGACCGAACTGGACGGTCGTCTGGATGTTCTGGATATCGAGGTATGCGCGGTCGACGCTGGGCACGTAGTAGAACATGAGGAGGATGCCCGTGACCGTGAGCCCAAGGAACATGAAGAACGAGAGGCCGCCCAGGCAGTAGGTGTGGGTGATCTTGACGTGCGTGCGGTGGATACGCGTGGGGTGGAGGTGGAGGAAGACGTTCGTGGCAACGACGAGCATCTGGTTGCGAGGGGTGTTCGGGTAGCCCGTCCGAAAGATCGACTTCCACACGTAGTTGTGGAACAGCTTGTCGTAGATCTTATCCGCGATCGTCGGCTTAGTCGGAGATTCGACGGCCATTCAGAGTCCTCTTACTTCTGCCACCACTGGCCGAAAGCGACCAGGATGACGAACGAAACGACAATGGTGATGCCGACGAACACGAGTTCGAGCGTCTCGGCGAAGTCGTGCGGAAGGTTCGAAAACTCCATGACGGCTGCCTCCCCCTGCATTCACGTTCGGCGCGGGCACCGTCGTTTGCGGTCGTGGCCCACACTTTGTGAATCCCGTAGCAATGGAGAGTTATACATCGGCAGTCTGGGGGGGTCAAACGTCTGGCCCGCTCTTTAACCGCACAAGTGCTACCCGCGATCGGCGCGGGTGGGGCGCCGGGAGGCCCGGATGCGGGTGTTTCGGAGCCGCATCCGCACGAGACCGCGGACATCTTCCACGGCCGTATCGAAGATCCGCACCTTGCTATCACGATCTTCTACCCAGCGCACGGGAAGTTCGCAGATCTTGAAACCGGCCTGGTGGGCGAGGATGAGGAGCTCCGTATCGAAGAACCACATGCGGTTTTCGATTGCGGGCACGACGGCCTCGACGACGGCGCGGCTGAGCGCCTTGAACCCGCATTGCGCATCGGTGATATGCAGGCGGGGGAAGGTCGCGCGGATGAGGAAGACGTAGCCGCGCGACGTGATCTCACGCTTGAGCTGGCGGTCGGTTTTGGCGCCGCGGGCAAGGCGCGAACCGATGGCGACGTCGCAGCCGCCGTCGGCGACCATGGTGATCAACGCCGGAAGGTGTTCGATATCGGTGCTGAGATCGACGTCCATATAGGACACGACATCCGCATCGCTCGCGGTCCAGGCTTCACGGAGCGCGAGGCCGCGACCCTTGATCGTGAGGAGCAGAGCCTTGACGCGAGGGTCTTCGGCCGCGAGGCGCTGGGCGATCGCGCCGGTGCCATCGCTGGAGCCGTTATCGGCAACGACCACGTGCCAGTCAAAGCGCGGGTGTGCATCGAAGAGCTGGAGGGTGCGGCGGACGCTGGCTTCGAGGACCAGCGCTTCGTTGTAGACGGGGATGACGACGTCGACCCGTTTACGGGCGACGGCCGGCGCTGGTGCATCGGGCATAGGCTGCATTGTCGCGGCAGGTGCGGGAATGCGCTACGCGAAGCTGGCCACGTTGCTGGCGAATGCGAGTGGACGGTGGCGGCGCTCGGTCAGGCAGATTTTGCGACGAGCGCGGCGAGGCGGCTCTTGGTGCGGTCCGCCTTCCCGGTGTGGATGGCACCCTTTTTCGCGGCGCGATCCAGTGCAGAGTAGGCAGCGGTGAGCGCAGTGGTGGTAGCAGCCGAATCGCCCAGGGCAGCAGATTCGCGGACGCGCCGGATGGCACTGCGGGCGAGGGTGCGGGTGGCACGGTTACGGTCCCGACGCTTGAGGGACTGGTGCCAGCGCTTGATTGCGGACTTATTGTTCGCCATAGGTGTCTTACGTACCGG
>Ga0307374_10003631_pt1 | contig 26217 bp, 29 predicted proteins | sample OX3MG_FD_202532 | JGI IMG/M metagenome (GOLD analysis project Ga0307374, IMG submission 202532) | Soil microbial communities from Risofladan, Vaasa, Finland - OX-3 | ecosystem: Environmental > Terrestrial > Soil > Coastal area > Acid sulfate soil | place: Finland: Risofladan, Vaasa | collected...
GGCTCGGCGAAGGAAACCTCCTTCGCCTCGGCGGTTATGTCGTCCAGCCGAAGTTTCACGGAAATGAGCCCCGATAACCGGGCGTGCGATTCGAGATTATTGCATTTCGGCGCCGCCGTTCAAATACCCGCGGAACGCTTGGTTGATGTCGTAAGGGATTATTCGAGTTCCTTCGCGAGCGAAAGCGCCGACCTGTACGACTTCCAGCAAATTCATAAAATCGCGGGTCCGATATCGCTTCGAGATTCAAGAAACAATGCAAAGAACCTCGCGCCAAACGTGAGGAAAAGGCCAAATAAGATATTGCCGACAATCATCCAGTCGGAATGAAGCGATGCCGCCAAAAGGGCGACCGGAACAACCCCAACGCCTAGCCAAACAAGACCAACAAAGAGTCCAAAGTAGCCCCAAAAAACGAATGACATTCCCGCAGAGTACGTCCACAAGATCACCCCGAAAAGGTATGAACTAATCAAGAGCACGATGCTGACGACACGGCGCGCGCGCTTAATGAGAGCAAGCGGCAGAGACAGTATGTCTATCGCGAGCGCGATGCCAAATAGAGGGGACGCGATTCTGTAGACGACCAAAGATACGCGTGGAACCCCGTAGAGGAAGATCGAGACCAGAAGAACCAGCCCCACCCCCAAAACAGCAAAAGCGGCCAATCCGAACAAGGTTTGACCAATAGATTTAAGCCGGCTTGTCATGTGGTCCCCCTGGTGGTGGAGTCGGGAATCGGCCTTAGTGGGAAGGAAGGTTGGAGACATCGGAAGACCGGCTCTGATTTGCCTCAATGAGATCGACTCTGTCGAACTTGCTCATTAGTATCGCCGGGTCCATGCAGCGATTAAATGCGAGGTCGAGCTCGTCTGAAGCGTTTGATTGAAAGGCCAGCCGGCGTGCAATTCGCTTCGTCCTTCTCAAGCCAGCATTATAAGTTGGGACCAGCAAATTATATGCGTCCGGATCTGAATGTCGATAGGTATCTGCTTTTTGCCCCAATTGCTTGAGGTGTTCCGCATTCGATTCATAGTCATGTTGGAGGTCGGCGACAGAGCTTCCCGGTCTGTAGTTCAAAGTCACAGACTCCAGTTTTGCCAGCAACGCTGAGTAAGCAGCGGCGAATCGACTTGCTCTCAGCCAGCCTGATACGAAGGGGTCCTGCCCGAGTTCTTTCACTTGATCCACGTATGCCTTGATGTTCTGGCCTGACGTGACTCCGTTAACGATGTAAACGCTCAAAGCGAAGATTCGCGAGTTAAAATAGGCGCTCGCGACAAAACCATCGTTGTCCGGAGTGCTGGACTTCAGAGGCGCGTAGATTTGATCCGCCAGAGACATCAGCTGACCGGGATCGAACTTAGAGCGATCTAGCACGTGATCGTGGATCTCTTTGGTCCCTTCGAAGTGTGTGCCAACGACAGGCGCATCATCGGCTACTAACTGGGCCAGTTGACCGATCACGGCATTTGCTTTCTCCTCGGCAGGAGAACGAAGTTTCTCTGGCGCTGTGGCGAGGTTTTGAGGGGGTGCGTACTCTGCGCGATAACCAGATGGCTGCGTCGACAGAACAAAAATAATGAGCGCCGCAAGAGCGATGACGAGGCCGGAAGGCGCGGCATTAGCCACTCGCCAGAACGAGTGTGACTTGGGTCTAGATACGGCGCCATTTTGTTCCAGATACTTCAGAAATTCCGAAGCTTCCGCGTGGGCTTCTAGTTGCAAGCTTTGCCTCAGCGCCGATGCAGCTTCATCACCTTCTCCCCGCGTATACAGTTGATATGCCACCGTACGAAGAAGGGCCGCGTTATTTGAAGCGGGTTGTAGCCCACCCATTGCGTTAATGAACAACGCTTGCAGAGTGTAAATTGGGCCCCAAGGGAAACCCCACCAACCAAGGAGCGCTGAGAGGAAGGTCCATTTCGCCGCTTCGCAAGCCTTGCATCTCTGGCACCATATCCCGGAGGCCGCGCGCTTGTATGTGACCACGAGAAACGAGGTCACGTAATACATGGCAACCAGTCGCAGGGAGCTATCTTTCACTCCGCACCGTGAGCAGCAGAAATCGGGGATCGGCGGGGCACCACTTTCTTGCCCCGGCTCGGCCGTCGTTTCTCCGGAGCTCGAACCCGCCGATGCCTTCAGCCACTCGTCGTAAAGCTGTCGCGTTCTTTCGTCGGCAAGAACGGTGTGCGCCTCGTTGAGCACACGGGTGTATTCGGCAGCACCGGGATCAGGATTTCTGTCGGGATGGTGCTTTAGAATGAGCGCACGAAAAGCTGCTCGAATCTCCGCCTGAGTTGCAGAGGGTTTTACCCCGAGAAGCTCGTAATAGGTCACCCGGCTTGACTGCTCGTTCATGCCCCCTGTTCAACGGGCAAGTGGCGACGGGAACTGCTCTCACGTGTCGGCCCACTAACCAGCTCGGAGCAAAATGGTTCGGACCGGTTTTTGAGCCTCTTGCTCGGGAGTCGACTCTAGAATCACTTCCGTCATGCCGCAAGCAAGAGGAATCCCTATCAACCCGCTGTTAGCCTCACGGGAAGTCAGATGAATCTGGCGCCGGTTTTATCGCGCGGGACCTGGTTCGGCAACTAGATCGCGAAATTTCCGGGTTACAGAATCAAGATGCTACTGGACGCCAGCAGGTTTCACGCCGATCTTCGGACAATCCGGCGCGAACGCGCAGGCGGCGCACTTCGGGCTGCGGGCCGCGCAGACGCGCCGTCCGTGCAGGATCAGGCGCATCGAGAAAGCGGTCCAGTCGCCGACGGGCAACAGAGCGGTGAGGTCCCGCTCGATCTTCACCGGATCGGCGCTGCGCGTAAGCCCGAGGCGGCGCGTAACCCGGCGCACGTGCGTATCGACGGCGAAACCCGGCTGGCCGAAGACGTGGCCGCGAATCACGTTGGCGGTCTTGCGCCCTACTCCGCGCAGCGCCACCAGATGCTCCATCGCCTCGGGAACTTCGCCGCCGTGGCGTTCGACCAGGAATTGCGCCGTGGTCATCAGGGATTTTGCTTTCTGACGAAAGAATCCGGTCGAGGCGATCAGCTCCTGAATCCGCTCGGGCCGCGCCGACGCGGTTGCGCGCGCGTCGGGAAATTCCGCGAACAGCGCGGGCGTGACCTTGTTGACGCGCTCGTCGGTGCATTGCGCGGATAGGATGGTGGCGGCAAGGCATTGCCACGGAGTCGAGAAGTCGAGGCTGATTCGCGCCTGCGGATAGAGCCGCGCCAGAGTGCGGCCGATTCGCGCCGCGCGCTCCGCCAGAGCAACCGAGCGCCGCTTTTGCACCGCAGGCATCGGCGAAAGATTCCGGATGCCTCAATCAGCGGCCGAGATGGCGCGCGAAAAACGCGTCGATTCGTTTCCAGCTATCCTCGGCGGCGTCGTGATTGTAGCCCACCCGCATTGGTCCGTATGCCGCCAGCTTCGCGAGCGCGCCCTCGTGCCGGCTCATGAAGCTGTGGCCGGCGCCGTCGTAAAGCTTCACGTCGTGTTCGACGGCGTTTTCGGCGAGCAGCGTGTCGAGCCTGCGCCCCTGTGACGCGAACAGCTTGTCGTCGGCACCGTAGCCGCCGAGCACGGGGCATACGCCGCGAATTTTATCGGCGGTCTTCGGCACGTCGCCGTAAAATGTCGCGCAGACGTTCATCGGAGCGCGCACCGCGTACAGCAGTGCGAAGCCTCCGCCCATGCAAAATCCGATGACGCCGATTCGCGAGCTATCGACGCTCGGCTGTCCGGCCAGAAACTTGCGCGCCGATTCCAGGTCCTCGAAGGCCTGGCCCGTCCCGCGATTCAGGCTCATCAGGGTCCGCGCGATGCAGATCGCGCGCAATCCCGGACCGTCGTAGAGGTCGGGCGCCAGCGCGACGTAGCCCAGACCGGCGACGCGAGCCGTGATGCGGCGGATATCGTCATTGAGGCCGAAAATTTCGTGGATAACGATAACCCCCGGCCGCTTCGCGCCATCTTCTCCGCCCGCAATCGCGGCGCGCATCGGACGGCCGCCAGCGGCGGGAAACGTGATATCGCGGCTCGTCATCGTAGTTCCTCCCGCGCCGGAACGACCGTCAGATGATCTTGTTGAGCGAGTACTCGACGATTCCGACCGCGCCCGCCTCGAGCAGCTTGGGGAACAGCTCGCGCACGGTCTGCTCGGCGATTACGGTTTCGACGGCGAGCCACTCCTGGCCCCCCAGCACCGGCGACGGGAAGAGATGCGAGATCGTCGGCGCGGTCAGCGCGGGCAACAGCGCGATTACCTTTTCGAGGTTGGCGCGCAGCACGTTCATTTTGATCATGACGCGATTCTCGGCGTCGAGCGCCGCGCGCATCAGCACGCCAATCTGTTTAATCTTGGCGCGCTTCCAGGGGTCGGCCCACGCCGCCGGATTGGCGACCAGGACCGGATTCGAGACCAACAGCTCCTCGACGATCCGCAGGCCGTTGGCGCGAATCGAGGAGCCGGTTTCGGTCACGTCGACGGCAGCATCGACGATTCCCTCGGCGACCTTGGCCTCGGTGGCGCCCCAGGAAAATTCAACATCTACTTTAACTTTTCGCTCGGCGAAGACCCGCTTGACGAACCCGACGATCTCGGTCGCGACGCGCTTGCCCGCCAGATCCTCGAGCCGCTTGATCGGCGAGTCTTGCGCCACGTACAGCACCCACCGCGCCGGCTTCATCGAAACCTTCGAGTAGATGAAGCTTTCGACCGGCTCGAGCGTGACGTTGTTCTCGACCACCCAGTCGCTTCCCGCTATTCCGGCGTCGAGCGAGCCGTCGGCGATGTACCGCGGGATCTCCTGCGGGCGCAGGATCCGGCAGGCGAGCGCGGGGTCATCGATAGTGGGGATGTAGGATCGCGCGTCCACCTGGATGCGCCAGCCCGATTTGCGCATCAACTCGAGCGTCTTCTGTTCGAGGCTGCCCTTGGGAATTCCGAATTTGAGGATTGGTTCGGCCATTGCCTTATCGTCTCTGGATTTGTCAGGCGCCGGGTTTCTTTTGATGCCCGTAGTTCGGACCATACTTGGCCGGATCGACGAGCCGCTTATCGACGATGCGCCAACCGTCGGCGTCGAGCACGCGGAAATAGTCGGACTCATAGCCTTCATGGCACGCCGCTCCGTCTCCGGCCTGCTCGACCATGAGAAGGACGGCGTCCTGGTCGCAGTCAATGCGGATTTCGTGCACGATCTGTAAGTTGCCCGACTCCTCGCCCTTGCGCCACAGCCGTTTGCGCGAGCGCGAGAAGTAGCACGCGCGGCGCGTCGCAACCGTTTCCTCGAACGCCTCGCGATTCATGTAGGCGAGCATCAGGACGCGATGGGTGCGGAAGTCCTGCGCGATCACCGGGATCACGCCGCCATTCTTGTCGAAATCGATTACCGCCGATGCCTGCGTCGCCATGATAGCCGCTGTCCTGAAAATAAGCGCGGGCGAAACGCCCGGTGAATCAAGAAGTATTCGCGAAACCCCCGCACGATTCAATCGCCGCCGCGCGCGGCTGACGGGTCAGTTTGAAAATATATTGCCCTTGACGAAGAAGAAGATGACATGCGTGGAACGCGGCGCATCGGTCTGGCGCAAAATCGCGGTGTCAAATCGCGCCTCGCCACCAAGTCGGGACCGCTCGTATTAATCCCCTATCCGACCGTCACCGTCGATATGGGGCAATATTTCCAGCGCTCCAAGAGTGCAAGCGATATGGAGCGGCTGTGGATCGATTATGTAACCGAGCTGGCCCGCGAGGCCGAGACCCATCCCGAGCGCGAGGCAACAGTTGTTGCGATCGGGATCCATCCCTTCGTGGTCGGCACCCCCGAGGGCGCGGCGGCATTGCGCCGCGTGCTCGATGCCGGCTGCGGCTCGGTTCCCTTCCTCCGACGCTAGGTATAGATTTGCGTCTCCTATGGATACGAAGACGGCGGCTTCGGCCGGTTCGGATGCAGACCCGCTATCGCGATGGTCACTCAGGCGCGGCGCCACGGCGGCGCTTGCGCTGATTGCGATTGCGGCAACCCTGCCCGCGTGCAGGGTCAGCTCGTCGTCGTTCCTGAAAAATCATCGCGCCACCGTTCCTTTCAACTTCGCGGTGGCGCTCGGGCCCAATCAGTACCAGATTGCCGGCTATCTGACGCGCAGCCCGGGACGGCATCCCGCGGTGCTGGTGCTCAATGGCGAGGAAACCGCCGAGCGCTGCGTCGATTCCAACGCTTATATCGTCGCGATGGGTATCCAGGTGGCGTGCGTCAGTATCCCCGGCTACGGCCATTCGTCCGGGCCGAGCCGCTACGTCGGACCGCAGGCGGTGGCGGCGGCGCGCCGCGCGCTCGATTTGCTGGCGGCGCGTCCCGATGTCGATCCAACGCGAATCGCGGTGTGGGGCCGCGGCAACGGCGCCGTCGCCGCGGGCTTACTGATGGACTATGACTCGCGGCCGCGCGCGCTCATCCTGCAATCGGGCGCATACGACATGCTGAGCCTGTGGCCCGAGACGACGCTGCGCACCAAGCTCGCGATCATGCACGAGGTATGGCCGAGCAAGCGCGTACTGGCCGAGCGCAGCGTTATTCGGCATCTGCCGAACCGCCTCGGATGCAGCGTGCTTATCCTGCACGGGGAGGGTGACAAGGCGACTCCGGTAAGCCAGGCCGAGGATTTGGCCAGCGCCCTGCGCGAGCGCGGCGCGCGCGTCGAGACGCACTATTTTCCGCAAGGGCATCGCCTTGGCAGCCGGGTCTCGCCGGATCTGCGGGCGTTTCTGCAAAAAAACCTGCTCGAGGGCAGTAGCAACGCGACTTCGTAAAGCGCCGCGGCGCGCCGGTTTGCTCTGCCGAGCAATCGGGGATGTCCTCCATGACGCCTGACGCGCTGATCAGCCGAGCGCCTTGAGCGCGGCAACGACCTCGTCGGTGTGCCCCGTCACCTTGACCTTGGGAAAGACCTTGCGCACGATTCCGGCGCGATCGATCACGAACGTCGTACGCTCGATTCCCATGTACTGCCGCCCGTACATCGATTTCATCTTGTACACGCCGTAGAGCTTGCCGACCTTGTTGTCGATATCGCTCAGCAGCGGAAAGTTGAGCTCGTACTTGCCCGTGAACTTGGCGTGCGAGGCCGGCGCGTCGGCGCTGACGCCCACAATCTGCGCGCCCAGCGCGCGCACCGCCGACAGATTATCGCGAAAGCTGCACGCCTCGGCGGTGCATCCAGAGGTCATGTCTTTCGGATAGAAATAGAGCACCACGGTTCCCTTGCGGACGAGACCGGACAGCTTGACCGTCCCGCCGTCGCCCGAAGGGAGCTCGAACTCGGGCGCTTTGCGCCCTTCAAGGGCGAGCGAGGCCGGGGCCGATTTGGCAGCCTGGGCGGGCCGGGCGTTTGATTTAGCAGTTTTTTTCTTGACAGGCATGCTACTCTCCTAGTGAGGTTTGTCGGGTTCGCGGCGCGGCCGAATTTGGCCCGTCGGCCCTTATTCTAGAACAAATGCTCAATATCGGTTCTTTTTTCAGACCCTAGTTGACCCGCCGGGGCTATGGCTCTAGACTCCCGGCGGACACACCGGAACGAACAATCCCGCATGGCAGTTTATACCGAGTTAAGCAAACCGTTCCTCAAGGAACTCTCCGACGATTACGCGCTCGGCCGCGTGACCGGCGCCACCGGTATCGCCGAAGGCTCGGTCAATAGCAATTACATCCTCGAGACCGCGAAGGGGAAGTTCCTGCTCCGGATCGACGAGGTCAAGAGCGAAAACGAACTCAAGCGCGAGATCGATCTGCTCTCATTCGTGCGCAAACATTCGTTCCCATGCCCGCATCCGATGCAGGATCGGATGGGCCGCTTCTACCGCGCGTTCAACAACAAGTGCGTCTCGCTGTTCCGCTACCAGGAAGGCCGCGTGCTGCCGGTCGAGAAGATCAAGATGTCGCATCTCGAGACGATCGGCCACGCCCTTGGCGACCTGCACGTAATCGGCAAGGCCTACAAGAAAGGTATCGACAACCGCTTCAGCTTCGAGCGGATTGCCGACCTTTACCTGAGCGTGCGCAGCCGCCTGCCCAATTACTTTCGCAAGATCTGCCGCACCCTTGACGATGAGGTCGAATACCTGACCCGCTACCTCGAGGGCAAGCTGCCCAAGGGCATAATCCACGGCGACCTGTTTCCCGACAATCTGCTGTTTCGCGGCGAAAAGCTGACCGCGGTGCTCGACTTCGAGGCGGCCTGCCGCGGCAAGTTCATCTTCGACATTGCCACCGCGGTCAATGCGCTATGCTTCGTCGGCGGCGCCTACTCTCTCGATCGGTTCCGCGCCCTGCTCGGCGGCTACGAGTCGGTGCGAACGCTTTCGCTGGCGGAGTGGGACGCCTTTCCCAACGAGCTGCGCTTTTCCTCGCTGCGTTTCACGGTCACGCGCCTGCACGATTTCTTTCTCGCCCCGCTCGACGGGCGTCCCCGCGTCGATAAGGACTTCCGCGAGTTCTTCGATCGGCTGCGCGTGCTGCGCCGCGAGCGCGAAGGCGGGATGGAACCGCTGTTGATGGCGATGGCGACGGGCTACGACTATCGCAAGTACCAGAAGGTAAAGGCGACCGAGCGGCGCCAGGCTTAAAGCCGGCACTCTCGTGCGATCGGAGGCCCTCAGTGCCCGGTACCGTCGCCGAAAGCCTCGCGTCGCACCGCCCCGCGCTTTGGGTTGAGGTCTCTCCGCCGCGCGGCGTAAATCCCGAAATGCTCCTGCGCCACCTCTTTGCGCTGCGCGGCCATGTTGATGCAATCAACCTGACCGACAACGCGCTCGGCCGGGTCAAGATGTCGGGACTGGTGTTCGCCGCGATGGTCAAGACGCGGCTCGGAATTCCGGTGGTGCTCAACGTCTCGTGCCGCGACCGCAACCGCTTTGCGCTCATGTCCGACCTGCTCGGCGCCGGCGCGCTCGGAATCGACGCAGTGGTCGCGCTGACCGGCGACAAGATTGCTCCCGGCGGCGCCGCGGCTGTGCACGATCTCGACTTGTACGGGCTACTCGCGATGATCGCGATGCTCAATCGCGGCGACACCGGCGAGGGCAAAGACCCGCTCAAGACGCTGCCCGCGCTCTATGCCGGCTCGGTTGCCAATCCTTACCGGAGCAACTTCGACCGCGAGGTTGAAATTCTGGAGCGGCGGGCGCGCGCCGGCGCAAAGTTCGTCCTCACCCAGCCCATCTTCGAAGCCGAAACCGCGCGCCGGTTCCTCGCGCACGCAAACCGCATCGGGATCGCCGTGATCTTCGGAATTTTGCCAATCAAGCGGCCGACGATGGCCAAATACATGCAAGACAAGGTCAGGGATCTGCGCGGAGCCCGCGAATACCTGGATCGTTACGCCGGGATGAACGAGGCTCAGGCTCGCACCTTCTCGATCCGCGAGAACCTGGCACTGATGAGATCGCTCAGCCGCGAAACGGCGGGATTCGCGATCATGAGCGGCGGCGGACCGTCGCTGGCGATCGAACTCGCATTGGAGTTCAGCAAATGGCGCAAAGCCGAAAATCCGTAATCCACAAGCTGCCCGATAACTCCGCCGCGCGCTCCGAACGTGAACGCGCGCAGGCCGAAGACGCGGTCCGCACCCTGCTCCGCTACGTCGGCGAAGATCCCGAGCGCGAAGGCCTGCTGCGCACCCCCTTGCGCGTGGTCAAGGCGTTCGAGTTTCTTACCGCCGGCTACAAGCAGGATCCCAAGGTCGCGATCAACGGCGCGCTGTTCGTCGAGGAAAATTACCAGGAGATCATCCTGTGCAAGGACCTCGACTTCTACGCCCTGTGCGAGCATCACCTGCTCCCCTTCATGGGCAAAGCGCACGTCGCCTATCTGCCCAACAAGCGGATAGTCGGAATCTCGAAGCTCGCGCGGATGGTCGAAATCTATTGCCGCAGGCTCCAGGTGCAGGAGCGTCTCACCACTCAGATTGCTTCGACGATCATGGAAGAGATCGAGCCGCTCGGTGTCGCCGTCGTGCTCGAGGCCGAGCATATGTGCATGCGGATGCGCGGCGTCCAGAAACAGAACTCGTGGGTCACGACCTCCGCGATGCTCGGCGTGTTCCGGACCAACCATGAAACCCGCCACGAGTTCATGAACCTGCTCCGCAACGGCAAGTAGCGCGCCGCCGCGGGAGCATCGCACCAGAGGGACTTCACGATGGAGACCTCGAACATCCAGCCTGCGCAAGTATCCGCCGACGCGCACGACCCGATGGAAGCGCTCGGCAAGTTCGCGCTGCGCAGTGTGCGGCCTCATCAGGTTATCGGGCTCGGAACCGGCCGCGCCGCCACGGCGTTTATCAACGCGCTCGGACACAGCCTGCTCGCGGTGCGCGGCGTGCCAACCTCGCGCGCCAGTGAGGAGCTGGCGCGCTCGCTCGGAATTGAGATTGTCTCGCTCTTCGACGCGCCGAAGATCGATTTCGACTTCGACGGCGCCGACGAAGTCGATCCGCGCCTCAACCTGATAAAAGGTTACGGCGGCGCACTGGTGCGCGAGAAAATCGTCGCCGCATCGTCGCGCAAGCTCGTCATCCTCGTCGGCGAGGAAAAGCTCGTGCGCAAGCTTGGCGCGCGCGGCCGCCTGCCGGTCGAAGTGGTGCCATTCGCCGTGCCTCTGGTCTCGCGTAAAGTCGCCGCGCTCGGGCTCAAACCCGTCGTTCGGCAAAAGGACGGCGCGGATTTCGTCACCGACAACGGCAATGTAATCCTCGATTGCGCGGTCAAGGAGATCCACAATCCCGCGCGCCTCGACAAAGATCTGCTCGCGATTCCCGGCGTGGTCGGCAGCGGAATCTTCGCCGCTATGGCGTCGATGGTGCTGGTCGCAACAAAATCCGGCGAAATCAAAACTCTGCGCCCCCGCTGAATCGAACCTGCCGACATTTCGGCGCCGACCCCCGCGCGCCTTGATGATGACGTATCGGCCGGCCATCTGCCGCCAAGGCAGAGATGGCGAGAAATTCCGCCTCTCTCGCGCGCGCCGACTTGCGGGTGGTGCGGATTGTGCGCCGCGCGTGGCACAATGCACTTGCGATGCCTTTCGCCGATCACGAACCCGCGGCCCGCGCCGAGCTCGCGCGTTTTTTCCGCGCCGCAATCGCGGCGGTCGATCCGGCGCGCCTGATTTTTCGTGCGCTCGATGGCGGAATCGCGGAGACCGCCGCGCTCCCTGCTGCGATTTCCGCGGCACGCCGCGTGATCGCCCTCGCGATCGGAAAAGGCGCGGCCGCGATGGCGTCGGCTCTGGAAGCACGCCTGGGCGATCGAATCGCCGACGGTATCGCGGTGATCCCCGCGCTCGACGACACTCCCCTGCTCGAACGATTCGACGTGCTGCGCGGGGAGCATCCCATTCCCGGCCGCGCGTCCGAGCATAGCGCGCACGCCGCGCTCGATTTGGTGGGCGGGCTGCGCGAAGACGATCTCCTGATCGTCGCGCTGAGCGGCGGCGCCTCCGCGATGCTTTCGGCGCCGGCTCCGGGTCTGCTCCTCGAGGACAAGATCGCAATCACCGAGGCGATACTCCGCTCCGGCGCGCCGATTCGCGAATTTAATCTGGTCCGCAAGCATCTGTCGGCGGTAAAGGGCGGACGGCTCGCCGCCGCGGCGAATCCCGCGCGCGTCTTCGGCCTGATTCTCTCCGACGTGCCCGGCAACGATATCGCGACAATCGGATCGGGCCTGACCGCGCCTGATCCGGCCACGTTTGCCGACGCCGTGTCGGTGCTGAAACGCCGCGGCCTGTGGGGACGCGCGCCCGAGCGCGTACGAGCGCACCTGGAGCGCGGAGCCTCCGGCGAAATCGCCGAGACGCCAAAGCCAGGCGACCCGCTCTTCGCCCGCGTGAGCAACGCGATTATCGGCGATAACGCGACCGCGCTCGACGCGGCCGCAAGCGCCGCCGCCGCGGCCGGCTACACGGTCGCGCGCTTTCCCGAGCTGCGCGCAGAGGCCGATGCCCTCGGACGCGCGCTCGCAAATCGAATTGCCGCGATGCCCGCCGGGCGAATCTGCGCGATCGCAGGCGGGGAACCTGTCGTCACCGTGCGCGGCGGTGGCAAGGGCGGGCGCGCGCAGCATTGCGCGCTCGCGATGGCGGCGGAGCTGGCGCAAGTTGCGCCAGAGCGCAAAATTATCGCGCTGTTCGCGGGCAGCGACGGAATCGACGGCCCTACTGACGCGGCCGGCGGCTTCGCTTCTCCCGCAACCGTGGCGCGCGCCGATGCACGCGGGATGAGCGCCGCTACAGCACTGGCGCGCAATGACGCGTACAATCTTCTGGACGGCGCCGGCGATTTGTTTCGCACCGGACCGACCGGCACCAACGTGGGCGATATTTTTCTCGCAATCATCGATTACTAGGAAGTAACGGAGTCTGATGGTTTCCCGTAGCATCGAACCTGGAAGTACCCGCACCAAATCAAAAACCCGCTCGCTGCCGCGCAGCAGGAAAAATGGACTCCGCGCGATCCGCACCGGCGCGGTTCCCGCCGTCACGCTGATACCTGGCGACGGTGTCGGCCCCGAAGTAATTTCCGCCGCGGTCGAGGTGATCAAGGCCGCCGGGGTGAAGATCGATTGGGACCGGCAGGCCGGCGGCGCCGCCGCGCTCAAGCGCTTTGGCAATCCGGTTCCCGACGAGTTGCTCGAGTCGCTAAGGCGAACCGGAGTCGCGCTCAAAGGTCCGCTCGAAACGCGCGTCGGCGTGGGCTACCGCTCGATCAACGTTTTCCTGCGCAAGACCTTCGACCTGTATGCCAACCTGCGTCCGACGCACAGCTTCAAGGGTGTGCATACGCCGTTTCGCAACGTCGATCTGATCGTGGTGCGCGAGAACACCGAGGATCTGTATTCCGGAATCGAGCATGAAGTCGCGCCCGGCGTCGTCGAGAGTATCAAGGTGATCACGGCGCGAGCCTCGAAGCGGATCGCGCGCTTCGCCTTCGAGTACGCGCGGCAAAATCGGCGCAGGTCCGTCACCGCGATTCACAAGGCCAACATCATGAAGCTCTCCGACGGGCTGTTTCTCAAATGCGCGCGCGCGATCGCGAAAGGTTACCCGGAGATTCGCTACCAGGAACAAATCGTCGATGCCGCCTGTATGCGGCTGGTCACCGATCCGAGTTCGTTCGATATTCTGCTGCTCGAAAATCTTTACGGCGATATCGTCTCCGATCTGTGCGCGGGCCTGGTCGGCGGCCTGGGCCTGGTGCCGGGTGCGAACTATGGCGACAAGGGCGCGATCTTCGAGGCGGTTCACGGCACCGCGCCGGATATCGCGGGTAAAGATCTGGCCAACCCGATCGCAGCGATTCTGTCGGGCGCGATGATGCTCGATTATCTGGGCCGCGGCGCCGCCGCCGCCAGGATTCGCGCCGCAACGGGCGCGGTCCTGCGATCAGGCCGCGTGCTGACCCGCGACCTGGGCGGCAAAGCCGGGACCCGCGAAATGACCGACGCGGTAATTCGCGCGATGCATCGGCAGCGCGGATGAAAACCCTTTCGCCGCTGATTGCGCTCGGCTATTAAGAGTCCATATGGGAAAGCCGCTTACCGCCGAAGACCTGGATAACCGCGTTCCTCCGGGGCAAACCCTGACCGACAAATTCCCTGTGCTTTCGTACGGCCCAACGCCGCGTTTCAATCCCGCCAAGTGGGATTTCCGCGTGCTCGGGCTCGTCGAGAACGAGCTGCGCTTTTCATACCAGGAGTTCCGTGCCCTGCCGCAAACCAAACAGGTAAGCGACTTTCACTGCGTCACCACCTGGTCGCGTCTCGACAATGAATGGCAGGGCGTCAAGGTGCTGGACCTGATGAAGCTCGTCGCGCTCAAGCCCGAGGCGCATTTCGTGGTCGTTCACTGCGAGCAAGGCTACTCGGCCAACCTGCCGCTTGGCGAATTTCTTGACGACGACGTGATTCTGGCGCATCGCCATGACGGCCACGATCTTGCGCCCGACCACGGCTTTCCGCTGCGGCTGGTCGTGCCGAAGCTCTATGCGTGGAAGAGCGCCAAGTGGGTGCGCGCGATCGAATTCTGCGAGTTCGACAAGCGCGGATTCTGGGAAGTGCGCGGCTACCACAATCACGCCGACCCGTGGCGCGAGGAACGCTACTCATTCCAGGAAGAGCCAGAAGACTGAACGTCCGCCGCCGCTGGCGACACCAATAGCCACGACTTGCGATGACGCCGGGCGAAAATCCTCTTGACCGCGCGCGCTCGATCGCGCGCCTGCGTGCGCAGGAATTCGATCTTGCGGTTATCGGCGGAGGAATCAACGGCGCCGCCGTCGCGCGCGACGCCGCGATGCGCGGGCTCAGCGTCGCGCTGGTCGATCGCGGTGATTTCGCCGGCGGCACCTCGTCGCGATCCTCGAAGCTGATTCACGGCGGCTTCCGCTATCTTCCCCAGGGCCAGTTGAAGCTCGTTTACGAAGCGCTGCGCGAGCGCGAACGGCTGCGCCGGCGCACCGCGCCGCATCTGGTCAAGCCGATCAGATTTCTGTTTCCGATCTATCGCGGCCGCGGCTTTGGACGCTTCACGATGTCGATGGGGTTGTGGCTCTACGATCTGTTGGCGCGGATGCCGCGCACCCAGTGGCATCGCAACCTCAGCGCCGCCAGCGTCCGTGAATTCGAGCCCGCGCTGGCGCGCGCCGATCTGACCGGAGGCTCGCTTTACTACGACGCGTGGGCCGACGACGCGCGAATCACCTTCGAAAATATCCTCGACGGCGCGCTTCATGGCGCCGCAGTCGCCAACTACGCCGGCGTCCTGGGCTTCACGCGCAACGCGGCCGGCCGCCTTGCCGCGATGACCGTAAACGACCTCGCGAGCGGCGCGGCGTTCGAGTTGCACGCGCGGATTTTTGTCAACGCCGCCGGCCCGTGGGTCGATCATCTGCGCCGCCTCGACGATCCCGCGGCGCGCAACTGCGTGCGCCTGACCAAGGGCGTGCATCTGATCTTCCCGCGCACGACGCTGCCGGTCCATGACTCGCTCGTGCTCGCTGACGAGAGCGGGCGGATCGTTTTCGTGATGCCGCATGACAGCTACGTGCTGGTCGGCACCACCGACACCGATTACGACGGCGACCCGGCTGCCGTCGCGGCCGATAAAACCGACCTCGCCTACCTGCTCGGAGTGCTGGGCGAGAGCCTGCCCGGAATCAAGCTCAGCGCGGAAGATGTGGCCTCGAGCTTCGCCGGACTGCGCGCGCTGGTCGAAAACGGCGCCGACGCGAAAGCGCCGTCGTCGGTGCCGCGCGAGGAGGTGATCCTCGAGAGCGCATCCGGGATGCTGACGGTCGCGGGCGGAAAGCTGACGACGCATCGCGAAATAGCCGAGAAGCTCGTCACCCGGGTGATGAAGGATCTCGGCCGCGCCGCCGGTGTCTGTCCAACTCGCGATACTCCGTTACCGGGCGCGCGCGCCGACGGCGCCGTTCGCGCCGACGCTGAAGCGCTCGCGACGATTGGGCGCGTCGCGCGCGAGATTCTACTCGCACGCTATGGCACGCGCGCCGGAATTCCCGCGCAGATCGCCGCGACTCGCGCCGATTTGGCCGCGCCGCTGGCATCAGGATGCCCGGTGATCGGCGCCGAAGTGATCCATGCGGTGCGCAACGAGATGGTCTCGCACCTGGCCGATTTCATGGTTCGCCGCACCGCGATGTCGTGGCGCTACCCGATCGAAGCTGAAGCCGCCGCGCCCGCCGTTGCGCGATTGATGGCGGCGGAACTCGGATGGGACCCCGCGCGCCAGGAGCAGGAGCTGGCGGCCTTTCGCGCCGACATGGCGCGCCGCCGCTCGCCCGTCTAAGAGATCGCACAACTTCAGCGCCAAAAACTGGGCGGACTGCTCCGTCCGCCCATACTGGGTTAGTCGCGGCGCCCTACTCACCCGTCCAGTTGGGCTTGCGCTTCTGCGAAAACGCGAGCGGTCCTTCGACCGCATCTTTCGACTTGAACAGCTTGGCCTGCAAGTCGTAATGCTTCGCGAGTGCGTCGTCGATCGGACGCCCGAGCCCGGTCATCGCGGCCTCTTTGGTGGCCTGCACCGAGAGCGGCGAACATTCCATGATCTCGGCGGCCCATTTCTCGGCGGTCGGGATCAGATCCTTCAGCGGTACAACTTCGTTGACGATTCCCCACTTGTGCGCTTCCTGCGCCGTGATATGCCGCCCGGTCAGCATCATCCCCATCGCGATTTTCAGCGGAATATGGCGCGGCAGCCGATGCACTCCTCCGGCGGCCGCCATCAGCCCGACGCGCGGCTCGGGAAGGCCGAAGCGCGCGTGCTCGGCCGCGATGATGATGTCGCATCCGAGCGCGATCTCGAATCCGCCGCCAAGCGCAAAGCCGTTGACCGCCGCGATGATCGGTTTGTAGATATCGTAGCGCGCGGTGATTCCCGCAAATCCGCCCTTGCCGCGGATCGCCATCTCGCCGCGATGCTCGGCGGTCCAGCGCAGATCGTTGCCCGCCGAAAACGCCTTGTCTCCCGCTCCGGTCACGATCGCGACCCACATCGCCTTGTCGGCGACGAAATCGTCCCAGACCTGGTCCATCTCGGCGTGGCAGGCCGGATGCAGCGCGTTCATCCGCTCGGGGCGGTTGAACATGATGTGCGCGATATGGCCGCGCTTTTCATATTTTACGAATTCCAGTTTCATATCTCCCTCATGATGCCTGCGTGTGCTCGCGTACCATCTATCTATTGTTCATCGAGCAGTTCAAAGAATGCGTCGATACTTTGCATCAACTGGCGGCGGATCTGCTCGCGGGTGCCCTCGATATAATGCATCGTGACGCGACCCGCGGTGCCGTCCTCGAGCGTTACCTTGGCGTCCTCGACTGCGGCGACATGCGCCTCGTCAAAAATTCGCATCCCGTAAACCAGCGCGCCGCGGCGCGACGCGCCTTTGACCAGCCGAAGCTTCTGGGCCATCCGGGCCTCCCCTGCGTGGCTAACTCCACGCAGGTTCTATAGCATAAGCGGCTACTCAGTGCGGCAGGAAGAAAAGGCCGATCAGGGCGCGCCAGTCAAAAGCCGCCGCAAACGGATCGCGTTGACAAAACCGTATCTGGGTAAACACAATTTGGCGATGGCGAAAATGTTTCGATTTGTTCCGCTCTTAATCTTGACCGCTCTCAGCGCCGCGATCGCGTGCGGATGCGGCCTGTTCTATCAGGCCGGCACGCGAGTCCAAGCCTCGCACATGAGCGAAAATCTGAAGGTCGGCGAGTCGATGGTGGAAATCCATCAGAAATACGGCGAGCCGGATATCCATCAGTTCCTGCCGGGCGACGCCGAGATCTGGAGCTATCCCTACAAGCCAAATTCCAACGACCTGACCGCCGAGCTGCTGTACACCTCGACCAAGGAAGGCGACCAGGGAACTTTCGTGGATTTGAAGTTTCGCGGGGGTAAACTCGTCTCATGGGCCGAGGCGCAGCATACAATGCCGGCCAAGGAACGTGGCGGGTTCTCAGCCGGGATGGGTGCGCCGAAGATCGCCGCGCCCGGCGGTAATCACTACTAATCACGCAAGGATTGGATGAAGTCGGCACGTGGCATGCTTGCAAACCCCTGGACCTATCGTGTCTAATTGTGTCCAGACGGTATTTCAGGCGTCGCGGCAGGCGATTGCATCAGATTCAACCATGATTCAAACCTATCCCGCGTCGCCGGAGCGCCCGCAACCCAACCATGGCCACTGCGCGTAAGAGCTTCGAGGCGATCCTGCTTGATCGTTCATGGGTTTCGCCCCAGGACCTCGACAAGGCCCGTCAGCGCCGCAAGCCCGGTCAGGAACTCTCCGAGGTGCTGGTCGAGATGGGTGCGCTCGAGCCGCAGCGGCTTGCCCGCGCGCTCGCGCAGGAATACCGGCTGCCCTTCCAGGCGTATATCGACGAACATTCGCTCGACAGCACGCTGGTCAGCAAAGTCCCGATAAATTACGCCAAAAAGAACCGGCTTCTACCGATCGCCAGCGACGAGGCCGGAGTTACCGTCGCGATCGTCGATCCGGCAAACTACGAGCCACTCGACGATCTTCGCCTGTTGTTCGGCGCCACGATCAATCCGGTCGTCGCCCCCGCCGAGATAATCAACGAGGCGATCAATCGCGCCTACGACAACGCCAGCAACACTACCGCCGAAGAGTTGATGATCGACCTCGAGGAAGAGCGACTCGACGTTGTTGCGAGCGAACTGGCGCAGGAACCGCGCGACCTGCTCGAGACCGACGACTCGGCGCCAATCATCAAGCTGGTCAATGGGGTCCTCTCGCAGGCGGTCAAGGACCGCGCCAGCGATATTCATCTCGAAGTCTTCGAGCGCGAGATGGTCATCAGGTTTCGCGTGGACGGAATGCTGTACGACGTGCTCGAGCCGCCCAAACGCTTTCAGCCCGCAATCACCTCGCGCGTCAAAGTCATGTCGGGCCTCAATATCGCCGAGAAGCGGCTCCCGCAGGACGGACGTATTCGGCTCAGAATCGCGGGACGCGATATTGATATCCGCGTCTCGAGTATCCCGACCGCTTTTGGCGAGCGCCTGGTGCTGCGCCTGCTCGACCGCGCGCAGGCGGCGGTCGATATCAATCTCGACCATCTGGGTTTTTCCGGCGACAACCTGCGCAAGATCGACCGCCTGATCCGCCAGAGCCACGGAATCATTCTGGCCACCGGACCGACCGGTTCGGGAAAATCGACTACGCTGTATGCGTGCCTGAGCCGGATCAATTCGCCCGAGAAGAACATCATCACGATCGAAGATCCGATCGAATACCAGCTTCGCGGCGTCGGCCAGATGCAGGTGAATCCGAAGATCGAGTTGACCTTCGCCGGCGGATTGCGTTCGATCCTGCGCCAAGACCCGGACGTGATCATGGTCGGCGAAATCCGCGACGGCGAGACCGCCGAGATCGCGATCCAGGCCGCTCTGACGGGCCATCTGGTGTTCTCGACCCTGCACACCAACGACTCGTTCGGTGCGGTCACGCGCCTGCTGGACTTTGGAATCGAGCCGTTTCTGGTCTCGTCTTCGATCCTGGCCGTGCTGGCGCAGCGCCTGGTGCGCAAGCTGTGCATCGAGTGCCGCGAAGCCTACACTCCGACCGCGGCCGAACTGGCCCGCCTTGGCCTGACACCCGCGGACATCCCGCATCCGGTTTACCGGGCAAAGGGATGCCGCCTGTGCCGCAATACCGGCTACAAGGGCCGGCTCGCGATTCAGGAACTGATGCTGATGGACGACGAGATTCGCGCCCTTGTCATGCAGAACAGCGACGGCGCCACGATGCGCCGCCACTGCACCGGCAAGGGCATGAAGCTTCTGCGCGAGGACGGAACCGACCGTGTGCTCGCCGGCGAAACGTCGATCGAGGAATTGCTCCTGCGCACCCAGGAAGACATCGCCTGAGCGCGATGTTTGGCAGAAACGATGGCGGTTTTTGCTTACCGGGGCCTTTCAGGCGAAGGCCGCAACGTTACCGGAGTTATCGACGCCGATAGTCCGCGCGACGCGCGCGTGAGGCTGCGCGAGCAGGGAATCTTTCCGATCGAGCTCTCGGCCGAGGCCGGCGCCGAGATCAAACCCGAACGCAGCCTGTCGCCATTTTCCAGAAAAGGGATGCCCGCCTCGGAGCTGGGACTGCTCACCCGCCAGCTCGCCGCGCTGCTCGGCGCGGGCGTGCAACTGGTCGATGCGCTTGCGGCGCTCTCCGCTCAATCCTCGCGCGCCAGCGTTAAGCGGATGCTCTCGCAGGTGCGCGAGCGCGTGCGCGAGGGCAGCTCGCTGGCCGACGCGCTGGCGATGCATCCGAAGGTCTTCTCCGAGCTCTATGTCGGAATGGTCCGCGCGGGCGAGCAGGCCGCCGCACTCGAAGCGGTCCTCGAACGGCTGGCCGAATACAGCGAGCGGCAATCCGAGTTCGTTTCGAAGGTCCGCGGCGCGCTGACCTATCCGGTGATCATGATTTGCGTGGGTACCGCGATCATGGGCTTTCTGGTCACTTACGTGGTGCCGCAGGTCGCGACCATCTTCCAGCAGCAGCACGCGGCGCTGCCGTTTGCGACCCAGGTGCTGATTGGATTGTCGTCTGCAATCACCAACTATTGGCTGGAACTGCTGCTCGCGATGGTGGTGATAATCGCGGCGATCGCGTTTGGACTGTCCACGCCGCGCGGGCGCCGACTGTATGATAGCGCGATGCTGCGGGCGCCGTACCTGGGCCCGACGATGATCCGGATCATCTGCGCGCGGTTTGCGCGCACGCTGTCGACCCTGCTCGCCTCGGGCGTGCAACTGCTGCCCGCGATGGACGCGGTCAAGGGCGTGGTCACCAACGGGCTGTTGCGCGACGCGATCGAAAAGAGCCGCGAGGAAATTCGCCAGGGCCACGGCATGGGCCAGACGCTGGCGCAGAGCGGCCTCTTTCCGCCCCTGCTGATCGAGATGATTCGGGTCGGCGAGCGCTCGGGCGAACTCGAGAGCATGCTCGAACGCGTGGCCGACAACTACGAGCGCGAGGTCTCACACTCGCTCAGCCAGATGACCACAATCCTCGAACCGGTAATGACCTTGGGGATGGCGGCTGTTATCGTATTCATGATGCTCGCGGTACTGATGCCGATATTCCAGCTCAACCAGATAATGCAGTAACCGCCACGAGGGGTTTTTAGCGATGCGAACACGACTGCGCAATCAGGATGGCTTCACCCTGATCGAGATTATGGTGGTCATCATGATTATCGGCCTGCTCGCGCTGATGGTAGTGCCGCGGCTGCGCGGCGTGGCCGATCGCGCGAAGACCACCAAGGCTCAGGCCGATATCCAGGAGCTTAAGCAGGCGCTCGACCGCTACTATCTGGACAACGGCTCCTATCCGACCACCGATCAGGGTTTGGCGGCGCTGGTAAGTCCGCCCACCAGCGGGCGCGTGCCCAACAATTACGAACAAGGCGGGTACATCGAAAAGCTGCCGGCCGACCCGTGGGGCAATCCGTACTTCTACCAGAGCGACGGCAACACCTACGCGTTGAAATCATTTGGGCCCGACGGCGTCCAGAGCGCCGACGATATTGACGGCAGTTCGTCCTGAGCCAGTTATGAGGCGCGCGTTTTTTTCGCGCATCACGCCACTATCGTCGCGGCGGCGAATCGCGGACCGGCATTTGAGCGGCGAGCCCGGCTTCACCCTGCTTGAACTCGCGATCGTCCTGTTCATCATGGCGCTGATGTTCACGATCGCGCTGCCTTACATGGGCAGCTATCGCAAGGCGCTACTCAAGAGCGAAGCGCGCCGGCTGGCCGGCCGCGCAACTTATTTGTATGACGCGGCCTCAACCCAGAAAGTCGTGCTGCGCCTGGTTTTCGATCTCGACCATCAGCGCTACGCCGTCATGCGCCTGGACCCCTACGCGATGAACCCGCAATTCGTCGCCGACAATTCGATGGCCGGGCGGATGATCGTGATGCCGTCTTCGGTCGAAATTCGCGACGTCACCGTCGCCGACCTGGGCACCTTCAACCGCGGCATCGTGGCCTGCCAGTTCTATCCAGAGGGTTATGTGGACGCCACGCTGATCCATATGGAAGACCTCTCGGGGCACGTGATGACGCTGCTCATCAATCCGCTCACCGGACAGGTTTCGATTGTCGAGGGCGATCAGACGCTGGCGCAGGTGATGCAACAATGACCCGCGGCACAATCGCGCCTGCCCGCCACAGCGGCGGCTTCACCCTGCTCGAAGTGATGCTCGCGATGGCGGTTTTGGGAGTCGCGCTGATGGCGCTGCTCGCGCTGCAACATCAGAGCCTCCAGACCGTAATTCACAGCCAGGATATTTCGCGGGCCGCGCAACTGGCGCAGGCGGTCATGTCGGTCGCCGAGATGGAGCGCTTCCCGGACCCGGGCGTGACCAAGGGCAATTTCCAGAGTCTGTTTCCAAACGAATATCCGAATTTTTCGTGGGAACAGATCGTCAGTCTGTCCGGAATGTTTCCCGACGTCTGCAAAGTGCAAGTGATCGTGTACTACGGACCCAACCATTCAAAGAGCTTTTCCTTGACCGAGTTCCTGCACAACCCGATTCCGATCGAGCAGATGCAGAACGGCGATACGCAGGACCAGCCGTGATCGAACTCTATCCATCCCGGCACTCACGCCAGCGCCTGATGGCGGACGGCTTCACGCTGATCGAGATGATGCTCGCGGTCGCGATTCTGGCGGTGATCCTTGCGATGATGGCAAGCTCGTTCCACGCGGTCGCCGGGAGCAAAATCCACGCTGAGGGCCGGATGTGGGCCGACCGCGCCGGTCGCTCGATTCTCTGGGAGCTGACCAGCGAGATCCGCGGCACCGTGCAAACCCCCGCCGCGCCAAGCCACGTGATGCTGCATGGTGTCGCGCAATTCCTTGGCGGAGTCGCCGCCAACACGATCTCCCTTTCGACCCTCGACGCCGGCCATCGCCGCTCGCTCGCGGGCTTCAGCTCCGAAGATATCGTCAGCTACACGCTGAGTCCGAACCCTTCGCATCACGGATGGCTGATGCTCACTCGAACGCAGCAGAGCGGGCTCGCCTACGGCGGCGTTCAGACGATGCCGATCCTGCTCGCCGACAACGTGCTGTCGCTGCGGATGCGCTACTTCGATGGCAATCAATGGGGCGACACCTGGAACTCCGATGTCCTGTCGCCCGGCGAACAGATCCCAATCGCGGTTTCGATCAATCTCGATCTCGCCGCGCCCAACGGCCGCGACCTGCGCTTCTCGACGCAGGTGATGCTGCCCATGTCGATAGCGGTATGGTGAAGCGGCGCAAAAAGAACGAGCGCGGAATCGCGCTGCTGGTGGTGCTGATGGGGATCGCGCTGATGACGCTCATCATCATCGATTTCAGCACCGCCGCCGCGCTCAACTATCTGTCGGCCGCCAACCAGACCAACGAGTTGCGTGCTTACTACCTGGCGCGCTCCGCGATCTCGGTCGGCTTGGGCCTGCTCGCCGAAGACTCGCGCACCGACGCGCAGAATCAGACTCCCTATGACGGCCTGACCGACGTCTGGGCGGTCCCGTTTCCACCGATGGACGTGGACGGGGGCAAGGTTTCGCTGTCGATCATCGACGAGGCGCGCAAGCTCGACCTCAATCAGCTCATCAATCCACAGAACGGACAGTTCAACGAGCAATTCGCGGCGGAACTGGTGCGCCTGTTCACGATCCTTGGCGTTTCGCCCGAGATCATTCCGGCTATCGCCGACTGGATTAATCCGGCAAATATCGAGTCGCCGGGCGGCGCCGGAATGGACTTCTACATGCGCCTGCGACCGCCCTACGCGCCGCGCAACAGCCCGATGCCGACGATAGGCGACCTGCGCCTGATAAAGGGCGTCGATGAAGCCACCTTCAACCGCCTGCAGCCGTTCTTGACCGTGTCTCCCGAGACTGTGGTCAACGCGAATACCGCGCCGCCAGAGGTACTGGCCGCGCTGCTTCCCCAGCTCATGGACGATCCGCAGATCGTGAAGGAAATCGTCATGGCGCGGACGCTGATGCCGTTTACAAATACTACCGACATCGCCAATCTGCCCGGCCTCGGCACAATTGGACAAGCGCTGACCCAGGTCGTGACGACCCGCAGCACTTACTTTACGATCGCGGCGATGGGTACTTTCGCTGGCTCGCGAAAACTGGTGTACTCGACGTTCCGCCGGCAGGGCAACGGGACCGCAACGCTCATGTCCTGGCAGGAAGATTAGCGACGGGTTCAGATGCCGCAGCGTATTATCGCCGTCGAAATCGCCGGAGAAAGGGTGCGCGCCGCTGCCGCCAATCGCACCTGGAACACCTTTGAGTTTGTCGGCGTTTTCGAGGCCCAAAAGCGTCCCGACGAAGCCGATCTCGCGCCCGCGCTCAAACGGGTCATCGAAAAATCCGGCCACCCCGATATCCTGATCTCCGCGCTTCCGTCCGAAGCGGTCACCAAGCGAATTCTCGAACTGCCGTTCGCCGACTCGCGCCGCCTCCATCAGGTGGTCCCCTTCGCGCTCGAGGAGCATCTGCCGTTTCCCGTCGATGGCGCGGTGGTCGCCTTTACCCGGCTCGGAAGCGAGGGCGATCGTGCACTCGTCCTGGCCGCATTCGCGCGCAAAGAGGAATTGCAGAACCATCTCGGACTCCTGACCCGCGCGGGACTCGACCCCAAGACCGTAACGCTCGCCCCGTATGCGCTGGCGGCGCTGTTCGCGCGCGGACGCAACGGCACCCGCCCAACGCCGCACCTGGTGGTCGAGGTCGAGCAAAATTCGACCTCAATAGTGCTGCTCGACAAGGACGGCATCCCGCGCGTGGTGCGCACGGTTTGCGGCGGGTTAATCAATGCCGACGGCGCCGCGCCTTCCCCGGCGCAGGCAACTCCTGTCGTCAACGCGCTGCGGCAAACAATTCTGGCGCACGCCGCCGAACTCGAAAACGGCGACCTGATCATCACCGGACCGGGCGCCGCGATGCCAAAGGTCAAGGCGCTCCTGGCCGAGGCGTCCGCGCTGCTCCCGCGCGAGGCGCGCGAGTTCGATTGCTCGGCGATATTCGGCGGAGCGCAACCCGACATCACCCGGTTCGGCAGCGCGATCGCGATGCTGCTGGGCGAACTGCCGTCCAAGCCGGTGGATCTGCTGAATTTCCGCCAGGCTGGTTTCGCCTTTCATGGACGCACGCGCGGCGACCTGACGCCCTTTTATACGCCCGCGATACTGGCCGCCTGCGTGGTGGTTCTGATCCTGCTGAATTTCGCCTCGGGAATAATCGGGAAGCTGCACCGCCTGAACGTGCTCAACTCGGAGATCGCATCGATCGCCGCTCCGGTGCTGGGCGAGAGCAACCCCGCCGATCCGATGCGCGAATTGCGCAGTGGTATCGCCGCGATGAACAAGCGCCTGCGCCTGATTGGCGGAAACGTCGCCCGCAACTCGCCGCTCGAGACGCTGCGCGCGGTTTCCGACTCGATTCCCGCGCGCTTCCCCGTCCAGATGGAGGACGTGCAGATCGACGCGAGCGGACTGCGCGTCACCGGCCTTGCCGATTCGTTCACCGCGGTTGACGAGGTCAAGCACGCGCTCGACGAGAGCGGCAATTTCGGCGCGATCGAGGTTACCCACGCACGCGCCGGCAGCGACGCGAGCAAGGTCGAGTTCCGCATGAGCGCGGATTTCAAAGACTCGGCGAGCGGAGTCAACTAGGCGATGCTGCGCGAATATATCGACAAGCTGAGCGCGTGGCTGCGCAGCGCGTTGGGCCCGCAAATCGACGAATTGCGCGGCCGCGCCGATCCGCTCATCGCACAGGCGCGCGCGCGCTACCAGAAGCTCGAGACTCGCGAGCGAATCCTGGTTCAAATCGGCGCCGCGTTGATCGCAATCTTCCTGCTTTACAATCTCATCTATGCGCCGATCGTCGATCTCAGCTCCGGGCTGGACGAGCGGATCGCGATGCGCGAGCACGATCTGACCAACGTCCGCCATCTTGCCGCAAACTACGCGGCAGTGAAGGCCGACCTCGAAAGCGCCGAACACAGCACGGTGCCCCAGGGCAAGGACTTCTCGCTGTTCTCGGTGGTGGAATCGTCATTCACCAAGAGCGTCGGGCGCGACAAGATCGCCTCCATCACGCCCTCCGAAGACAAGAAGCTGTCCGACGGCCTGGTGCAGTACAGCGTCCAGTTGAAGCTCGAAAATGTCAGTCTGGCGCAAATTGTGGACGCGCTATATTCCGTGCGCACGCTGCCGGTTCCGGTCGGCGTCGAAAATTTGCGCATCCAGCGCCGCACCCAGAACACTCACGCCTACGACGTCGATATCACCTGCGTCGCACTCGGTCACAATGCCTGATTTCAAAGAGCTGCTGACCTTCGAGTACTGGCGCACGCATCGCCTCGAATCCGGCTACCTCGCCACCGGCGTGGTCCTGTTCTTCTTCTTTCTGTTTGCGAGTTTTCCCTATGCAAGCGCGTTCTCGGCGGTGCTGGCCCCGATGGGCCTGCGGGTCAGCTCGGAGGGACAGAGTATCGCCATTCCGATCGGCGCGAAGCTTTCCCAGGTCAGAATCGCGCCCGACACTCCCGGTGCTATCCCGCTATTCGAGAGCGACAACGTGC
>Ga0307374_10003632_pt1 | contig 26213 bp, 20 predicted proteins | sample OX3MG_FD_202532 | JGI IMG/M metagenome (GOLD analysis project Ga0307374, IMG submission 202532) | Soil microbial communities from Risofladan, Vaasa, Finland - OX-3 | ecosystem: Environmental > Terrestrial > Soil > Coastal area > Acid sulfate soil | place: Finland: Risofladan, Vaasa | collected...
ACTTTTGATTACAGCATCATGAAGTGGTTTATATACTCCTCCCGCAAGGCGTATATGAGGGGTCTGCCCTCATCTCTTATAAAGCATTGAAAAGACTTTAATCCTTTTCATTCGTGACACACTCGAGCAGGCATATATCCATTGCCAGGTGACCATAAGCCTTTTGTGTACTCAACATTAAAAAATATGAATCGAGCAGTAATTTTCTGTAGGGGTTCTTTGTGATCATTTTTCGGATTTTAAAATGAAAAATTAGAAGAATAAATTCCTGTTGAATAACCTCGTTTCGTTTCCTTGTTCCTGAGCCAGACTTATCGATATTTGGTAACCATTCCCTGTCATATTTGAATCTTCCTTTGAGGTTTGCTCTAAAATATACTAAATAAATTAATGCGGCTATTTTTTTAATGCACCGTTATCAAATCAATCTTAATCGGGGAAAAAGAATTCAGTAAATTTGGAAAAGCAAATTTATCTCACCGAAAGAACTGCTCTTGTGATGATAAAAAAATTATAAAAGAACATCATGAACCCCACTCCCACATTTGATGTCATTATTGTAGGAGGCGGCCCCGCAGGAAGCACCTGTGCTTCTTTCCTTGTAAGATCCGGTGTCAATACTCTTTTGCTTGACAGAGCTGAATTCCCCCGGGTAAAACTTTGCGCCGGATGGATATCACCACCCATTTGGGATGTGCTGGAAATAGCTCCCGGGGAATATCCTCATGGAATCTGGTACTGGAAGAAGGTACACATCCACTTTCGGGGCAGAAAATACGTGGTAGCATCCAAAGGTTATTTTGTAAGGCGTTATGAGTTCGATCATTTTCTTTTAAAGCGGAGCAAGGTAAATGCCATTCAAGGATACCAGGTAAAGCAGATCTCAAAGGACAACGAGGGCTATTGGGTTATTAACGATCAATACCGCGCCAAATACCTTATTGGAGCGGGGGGTACTCACTGCCCTGTAGCCAGAGCACTGTTCCCGAAAAAAGATTTTCCGCAGTGCGGAACCCAGGAAAGGGAATTTGAAGGAGACCCCCGTGCAATTGCGGCTACCCGTGCAGGTGATGATGGAGAACCGGAGATATTGTTGCATGATGATATGAAGGGTTACTCCTGGAATGTTCCAAAGGGTAATTGGCTGAATGTGGGAACCGGCACAAAAGTAGCCAGGGAAGTACTGCCGGCATGGGCCAAAGCAAAAGCTTTCTTTGAAGGCGATGGAGAAGCAGGTACTATCCCCTTGTCGTCACGCCCTATGCTGGATAAGATGAAAGGGCATGGCTATAGCCCTTTCGAAACGGGCCACCTTACTTTCTGCCAGGCTGACAATGTTTTTCTGATCGGAGATGCACTGGGACTTGCACAACCCATGACCGGGGAAGGGATATTACCTTCGGTACTTTCAGGTAAACTTTGTGCAATGGCTATTGCAGCGGGTGCCCCCGAAACTTATAAAGAAAGATTACGAACCCATCCTGTGATTTATGACTACCGGCTACTGCACAGTATCCAGGCAAGGGCAAAAAAGATCTTTGGCGGGAGAAAAAATCAGTCCTACCGGCAATCCCGGCTTCGCGACTGGGTCATTGTGAAAGTATTCGCTCTCTTGTTTTCCGGAAGGCCCGTACCGGGCAGCAGGCTTCTTTCAATTATAAAAAAATAAGTAGAATTCAGTGTTCAGTGGATAAAGGCCGTGAATCTTTATTATCGCCCACAACCTTTTATAAATGAAATAAAGAGAATTGAGTTTTTGTTTGAGTTGTATGATAATTTGACGAATAGAGTGTTTGGGCAGAGTAAGGAGAAATTAGATTTTAGAGACGAATGAAAAAGATTTATCGGTTGCCGTAGAAGGAAAGCGATTCATTTCGATACCCCTCTCTCTTACTTCCTGCATAATTATATTTAAATTTGTACACATAAATAATACTTGTATGAACAGCATTAAAAAAGAAGACATTAAGCAGGAAGTGTTTGATCTGTATGACGACTATGCACACAACCGTATTAACAGAAGGGATTTTATGCAAAAGCTATCCTTGTATGCAGTGGGTGGCCTCACGGTACCTGCGCTCATGAGTTTCCTAATGCCTGATTATAAAAACACTTTACAGGTTCAGACAGATGATCCGCGAATTACATCCGAATACATTTATTACGATTCTCCAAAAGGTGGCGGCAAAATCAAAGCCTTGTTGTCAAAGCCTGTTGATGCGAAGGGTAAGTTGGGTGGAATTGTAGTGGTACATGAAAACCGTGGTCTAAATCCCTACATTGAAGATGTGGCAAAAAGAGCTTCCCTTGCGGGGTTTATTACAATTGCCCCTGATGCGCTAACTCCACTTGGCGGCTATCCGGGTAATGATGATGAAGGCCGTGAAATGCAGGCCAAACTCGACAAGAATAAAATGCTGGAAGATTTTATTGCTGCATATTACTATCTTAAAAGTGACAAAGATTGCAATGGCAAAGTGGGTGTGGTAGGATTTTGCTTTGGTGGTTGGATTGCCAATATGATGGCTGTGCGCCTCCTGGATTTGGCGGCAGCGGTACCGTTTTATGGCACCCAGCCTGCTGCAGAAGATGTACCCAAAATACATGCGCCTCTTCTTCTCCAGTATGCGGGCCTTGATACGCATGTTAATGCAGGTGCGGCAGCTTATGAAGCCGAACTAAAAACTAACGGCAAAGCCTACACGGCTTATGTTTATCCCAATGTAAATCACGGCTTTCATAATGATACCACTCCAAGATATGATAAAGCGGCAGCAGAATTGGCCTGGCAAAGAACGATCGATTTTTTTAAAGAGAAATTGCAGTAATAGAAAAATAGTTTTATTTTATAAAAAATTGCTACAAATTGGGACTGTGAGTTTCACGGGAAAACCTGGAATAGTTCATCTTTCAGTTTTGTGATTGCACCTTGCAAATAGCAGAAAATAAAACCCAACTTTGCAACCAGTTTTGGAGGCAAAGCAAGCGCGGAAAATTCTATCTGCCACTTTTAATAAATAGTTATGAAAGCTATAGTAATAACAAAACCTGGTGGCCCTGAAGTGTTGCAATTAAGAGATTGTGCAACGCCGGTTCCTGGGATTGAGGAAGTGTTGATACAGGTAAAAGCGTCAGGGCTTAACCGTTCCGATGTTTTTCAGCGTAAAGGAAATTACCCTGCACCTGCTGGGGTATCCGCGGATATCCCGGGTTTGGAAGTTGCCGGTATTGTTACTGCCTGTGGACCAGACGTAACAATGTGGAAACCGGGGGATAAAGTATGCGCATTACTGGCAGGCGGCGGCTACGCCGAACTGGTAACAGTGATAGAAGGCCAATGCCTGCCAGTGCCCAAAGGACTTAGTTTTGCGGAAGCTTCAAGTCTTCCTGAAACGGTATTCACTATTTGGAATAATGTGTTTGAACGTGGCGCTTTGCAACCAGGTGAAACATTGCTGATACATGGTGGTAACAGCGGCATTGGCATTACCGGGATACAAATTGCACATGCTTTAAATTCTAAAGTTATTGTAACAGTGGGCACAGATGAAAAGGGAAAGAACTGCCTGAAACTGGGCGCTGATCAAGCTATCAACTATCAAAAGCAGGACTTTGAAGAAGTTTTACAGCAAGAAGGTGTAGATGTAATTCTTGACATGATTGGCGGCGACTACTTTCAAAAAAATTTGAATATTTTAAATCCTGATGGACGCCTGGTACATATTAATTCTGTGAAAGGCGACCAGGTAAGTTTTAGTATACACCAGGTAATGAATAAGCGCTTAACCATAACCGGTAGTACTCTAAGAAAAAGGGAATACAGCTTTAAGAAAAAACTGGCACAATCAGTTTTACAGCATGTATGGCCTTTGATAGAAGAAGGAAAGTTTAAACCTGTTATTTATAAAATATTCCCTTTCACTGAAGCGGCCGCTGCGCATCGCCTGCTGGAAGAGAGTGAACATACAAGTAAGATTGTATTAATATGGGAATAAATGGCGAAGCGGATGAATATTGATCTGGATAAAAAAACTTAGTTTAGAAGCCATGACTTTTTCACGCAGATTTTCTCTCATGAAAATGTGACGAGATACAAAAAAAACTTTTCTCCATAGACAGTTTTTTACAATACTCCAAATAGAAATGAGATTTGATAAAATCATACCAACAGACAGTCTGAAGCCTTACATTAAACATTTCATTATTTCAGAAAATGATATTGAAAGTAGCTATAAAGTTTTCCCATCCACAAGTTTGGTAATCGGTTTTCAATATCGCGGGCAATTGGCTACGCTTACAAATGAAAAGGAAACCAGGCTGACAAAGGCAGGAATAACCGGCATTTCAGACAGTTTCAAAATATTCAAAAATTCTATTAACACCGGAACCATCCTTGTTTATTTTACAGAAGTTGGATTAACCTGCTTTACTTCTACGCCGGCAAACGAATTATTTAATCAAAGTATTTCACTTGAAAATATTTTTGATAAACACAAAGTAAGCGAAACAGAAGAAAAATTAGCTTTTGCCAAAACAGACAAACAGCGTATCCATATAGTTGAGTATTTTTTATTGTCGCAGCTCAAAGACATTCAAAAAGACAAACTTATCATTGAAGCCGTTCAGCTCATTTACCAGTCAAAAGGAACCATTCAGATTAAAGAACTCAACAAAAAGTTATTTATCAGTCAAAGTCCGTTTGAAAAAAGATTTAGAAAATTGGTGGGAACATCACCTAAAAAATTTGCCTCTATAGTCCGCTTTAATTCGGTGCTGGATAATTTGAAGAATACTAAATCTCTTACAGAAATTTGTTATGAGAATAACTTTTTTGACCAGGCACATTTTATCAAAAACTTCAAACAATTTACCGGAGATACACCCGAAAATTTTAAACGATTTTTATAGAAAAACGATTTTTTACAATTGCAGCTTTTTTACTTGTGTGAGATTTGTAATCACTTATAACAATTAAAAAATAAAACAATGTTTACAGTAGAACAAATTAAAGCTGCCCATTCCAAAGTAAAAAGCGGCGCAGATTTCCCAAAGTATATCCAGGCCATCAAACAGTTAGGCGTAAACGCTTTTGAAACCCGGGTAATTGATAGTCACACCGAATATTTTGGTAAAGACGGCTATCAAACTAAATCCCAGCCGATGTATGAAAACCTGGATATAGCTGAGCAGAGCGATAAAGAAAAATTCAGCAATTATTTGAAAATTCACCAACAAGGCAAAACCGATTATATCACATTCTGCAGGGATTGCGCGGAAACAGGTATTGAAAGGTGGTTTGTATCTCTTGACAAAATGACCTGCACCTATTATGATAAAGCTGGTAGAAAAATACTGGTAGAAAAAATCCCGGATAAATTGTAGTTAGTTATATAAATTTTTCACAGTCATCTATCTTATAAGCATAATGGTACCCTTCATATCAGGATAGGTTGACTTAAATTTTATAAAGTAAACATAAATCCCGGCAGGCTGAGGGTCTCCTTTGTAATTGCCATCCCAATTAACAGGCGTACCTTTTACATGGTAAACAAGATTACCCAACCGGTTGTAAACATAAACAGATGCATCCGGCATCTCATCTAATGCAGGAATATGCCAGGCATCATTTATTCCGTCACCATTTGGAGTAAAGGCGTTTGGCACAAAAATTTTGTCTAACACTTTTACTTGTACGGTATCCTCATTTTTGCAACCATATTGAGTAGTTGCAAAAAGCGTGTAAGTAAAATCATTGGGTGGGGAGGCATAAGGCGAAAGCAAGGTATCATTATTAAGATATGATGGTGGCACCCACAAGTATGATGGCGATTCACCAGCAACAGACCCTTGTAATTGTACTGGTGTACCGGCAATTTCTGTTTTATCCGGCCCGGCACTTACTATAGGGTTGGCATGCACATTTATCGCAATCGGATCGGAAGCAATCCGGCAGTCTGGTATTGATGCGGAACTACTTTCTACCACGGAAAGCCTGTATAAGTAGGAGCCTGCAGAAGTCGGTAGTCGCACAAACGATGGAGTATTTGCACCGGCAATATCCTGCCAGTTTTTACCGGTGTCTGTACTTTGCTGCCATTGATAGACAGGGTCAATAAAATTCGGGGAAACAGACGCATTAAAAGCATATACGCTGGCATTCCCTTCACAAACATTTACTGTATCAGCATTATCGGCAATAGAAGCAGTAATAAGCGGACCGCAAGGCCTTAGGGTAATATCATCCACTGCAAAAACATTTCCGGTACCGCCTGGTGCATTGTCCCACATCCGTATTACTACGACAGGGTTGCTTGACGGGGTGGTAAAGAAAAAGCCATATTGAGTCCAGACATGAGGAGAATCTGCGTGTATATCTCCTGTTGTATATTCGCTAATTAAAGTGCCATCAAGGGTTTCAGCTCTAAAAGTAATATCGGGTATAGAGCCATTTACATCAAATACATTGATCAGCCACGCTGCAAACTGATAATTTGTATTTGGGCAAAGGTTGGTGACGGTAGTCTCAAAAAAATCCCAGGGATTATTGGAAGCATTAACCAGCATAAAATTTCCATTGCCGGTATGGTCTGAGTTTATTGTAATCCAACTGTTGCCAAAACATCCTGAAGTTTCTTTGACTAAGGAATAAAATCCACTATCAGGGCAAGTAGAAGGTGAATAAGTATAAGAATTTGCAGGTACATAATTTGATTTCCCACTTGAATCAAATGAAACGTCTACAACAGGGTCTCCCAGGCTACCATTGCATGTTTGAGCTATACTATTTACCGGGAATTGAAAAAAAATAAATGCTGATATAATGTGGAGCCCAAAAGAAAAGTGAGTTATTATTGAACTTTTCACCTCCCGAATTTTCAAAGAAAATTAGCATAAAAACTTTGTTTTGCCAATTTTACTTGTTGAGCTTTGGGAAAGAATAATGCATTACCCGGGAAAGATCAATTTAAAATGAGGATATCATACTCCTCTTGCCACTCGCTAAATTAAGTGTATTTTTTCCAATCAATGAAGATAACAGAGATGCTCCAAAACGAATTAGTTTTTCCACACGTCTTTAATTACAATAGCATCTTTATTATGAGTAAAATCTAAACCATACAGGGTTTCAAGAGTTTTGAGCACGCTGTAATGATTGATCTTTTCGGCATATTTACCAGGTTTGATATTGGCCCCTACAAAAATAGTAGGGATATGATTTTGGGCAGTAGCCTGATCTTCATCGTAAGTAAGAATGAATAAACTATTATGCGTTTTGGTCCATTCAATATAATCACTTAGATTTTCCTTCAGCCAGTTATCGCCTCGAACAATAGCTGCTGAGTCACCGGGGCCACCAAGATTATGCATGTCATGATCCATATCCGGAATAACAAAAGCTACAGTAGGTAATTGATTAAAATCTTTAGGGAATGCTGTCATTGGCTGACTCAAAGAATCGGGAAAATTATTCTTTTTGTCTCCCAGCCAGTTTACCCAGGGGCAATGTTTTCTACCATATAGCATTTGACCGGTGATATCACTTTTTTGATAATAACATTTAAGGAAATCTGACGATGGTATCGTTTGTGCAAAGCCTTTAAAAGAATACCCATTCTTAATTAATGCTGCACCCAGGTTGGGAGTAGTAAAAGGTGTTGAATCCTGGAGGCATTGATCTCCGGTGATACCCTGTGTTCTTCCCGAAAAGATAGCTAAGTAATTGGGTTGGCTCGGATGCGTTACCGCGTGTGAGTCCGTAAAAACAGCTCCCTCGCCAACTAATTTATTAATATAAGCGGCACTGTCCGATCCTACAATTTGATCATAACCATGATTTTCTTCTATTACTACTATTACATGATCGGGTACTTTTATACCATCCCTTGTGGTAACTTTTTTTGATCCCTGGTTACAGGATGCGAATATGATTGTAATTGTAATACCGGCAAGTAAAATAAAATACTTCATAGAATGATTTTAAAGAGATTGCTAAAATACTTCTTTTTCTCTTTTATATTACGAGAAAAATATTCGATCACATATCAAATTAGTGAAGCATCTCATATACTTATATAATGTTTAGAAATAGATGAAAATAGAAGATTACTCCGTTTTGTGAATATGCTGAAGCGTACACCTTATTTAAGGTGGGATGAAAATTACTTCTCTAATTTGTGGTATTTCGAACTAATGGTACCTCTATTCATTTTTCATCTTTTAGAGAAATAACCACTCTTTTTTTCTAAAAAATCAGCCTTTACTAAGTTATTTCCTTATTCTGCGACCAACTACCCGAAACCTGCGACGTAGAGACAGTATGCCTTTTAAACGCCAGATGCAATAATCCATCTTATATACATTGAATCACTTTTAAAAATTAAAATCATGAAAAAGATCATCACAATTATTTTAGCTGCAGCCGGTACTATTGGTTCCGCTTCTGCGCAATCTAACTTTCAAAAAAGCATTGCCTATAATGACAGTAAAAAAATGACCAATGATTATGATCAACACGCCAACTTTGGTAAAACCAATACGGTTATTTATAAGGATGCTTACTTTTCCTACAAAGAAAAAGTGGCAACACTTGCAAAGATCAATCGCGAGTTTGATCAGAAAATTGTTTTCGTGAAACAAACCCGTCATTTAAATGGCTGGCAGAAAACAAACCAAATTCAGTTGTTACAAAATCAACGGAAAAACGAAATAAAGAAGGTGGAGTTCCAGTATGCTAAAAGCAACCAATATGCCATGAGCAAAACATCCGGCCATGATTCACATAAATGGTAGATTCCCCATCATCAAATTTTTTAACCAATAAAAATTAAGAAAATGAAAAAGTTAATTATCATATTAATAGCCGCGATTTCCTTCAATGCCGCATCAGCTCAAAGCAGGAATGCGAGCTATCGCCAACAAGATCGCAAACAAGTAACTCAAACAAGAGACAACCACAATTATAACAATCAATCCCATTCAAAAGATTATGCGTATAATAATGGGCAGAAATATGATCGTAACCGTCAGGTAGAGTATGACCGTATCAACCAGCAATACGATCAAAGAATCAATGGATATAGAAATGATCGTTCCATCAACACGTACCAAAGAGACAGGAGAATACGTGCAGCCGAAATTGAAAGACAACAATCTTTAAGATCATTTGGAGGTGGAGCGATTGTTGGAGGAATAGCAGGTTTCTTACTGGGTGTTTTGGTGTCACATTAAATATAGTAGATCAATTGCTAATAAAGGCCGTTTTGAACGGCCTTTATTTTTTAAATTCAATTTGTGAAAGTGCAAAGCGTTCAAAGTACTACGATCATTTTTCGATACCTTTGGGATCAATTTTAATTTATACCATCATGCAACAACTCATAAAACGTAATCCTGTGCTACCGTTTAAATTCTTAAACCTTGTTTGTCGCGGTTTTATTGTCAACAGCTTGTTTTGCACAAAATAAAAATTCAAAAAACAAAAAGCATCAGAAATGTCAAACACAAACGGAACTACTATTACATTAGGCGGACAGCCCATTCATACAGTGGGAAAGTTACCCGCAGTTGGAACTCAAATTAAAGATTTCACTTTAACAGGTGTTGATCTCCAGGATAAAACATATGCGGACTATAAAGGAAAATATTTAATTATGAATATTTTTCCCAGTGTAAACACAGGTGTATGCGCTAAATCAGTACGGGAATTTAATAAAGATGCGGCCAGTTTAAATAACACCACGGTTCTTTGTATTTCCAAAGATCTTCCCTTTGCACAAAAAGCATTTTGCGGTGCAGAAGGAATCGATAATGTAGTGATGCTTTCCGATTTCAGAAATGACTTCGGTCACGAATATGGTGTACAAATTGCTGATGGTCCCATGAAAGGTTTGCTGAGCCGCGCGGTTATCGTCATAAATCCTGAGGACAAAATTGTATATGAGCAACAGGTACCTGAAATAGGCCAGGAGCCAGATTATGCAGATGCTTTGAAAGCAGTAAAATAATATTTTATTGAGAATAGAGAATGGAAAATTAAAAATGGAAAATTGGGAATTGATACTTCTCTATTTTCCATTAAATCAAATCACCATCAAATCTACAAATTCATTCACAGGAATATTTATTAATTTACTGTAATCCAGCGAAGCATCTAAAATAGTTTTTTGTTGTTTCTCAGGAAACTTTCTTGCTAAATTGATTTTGAATTTTTCAAGCAACAATGGAATTCCTACTTCCCTTCTGCGCTTGTGACCGATAGGATACTCAACAACTACTTCATCCAAAACAGTTCCGTCATTTAATTCAACTGCCAATGCATTGGCGATGGAGCGTTTTTCCGGGTCATGATAATTTTTGGTAAATTGTTTGTCTTCCACGCAAATCATTTTATCACGCAACACATCAATCCTTGCATCAGCAGCAATTTTGTCTTCGTAATCAGCCGCCGTTAATCTTCCAAAAATCAATGGTACGGCAATCATATATTGAATGCAATGGTCTCTGTCTGCCGGATTATTCAATGCGCCTTTTTTATCAATGATGCGAATAGCCGCTTCGTGTGTAAGAATGGTTATTTTCTTAATATCGCCAGTTGCCTTACCTAACGCTTTTAATTTTGCATGCAACGTCATCGCCGCTTCCACTGCGGTTTGCGAGTGAAATTCTGCGGGAAAAGAAATCTTGAACAAAACATTTTCCATTACATAAGAACCATAATCTCTTTGGAATTTAAATTCATTTCCTTTGAAAGAAACATCATAAAAGCCCCACGTTTTTGCAGTCAATACAGAAGGATAACCCATCTCACCTGTTTTCGCAATCAATGCAAGCCGGACTGCGCGCGAAGTAGCATCTCCTGCAGCCCACGATTTACGGCTACCTGTATTCGGAGAATGGCGATAGGTTCTCAAAGATTGTCCATCCACAAAAGCCAGGGAAACAGCATTGATTAATTCATCGCGTGTAAGCCCGATTAGTTTTCCAACCACAGCCGTAGACGCTACTTTTACTAAAATAACATGGTCGAGTCCGACTTTATTAAATGAATTTTCCAATGCCAACACGCCCTGAATTTCATGCGCTTTTATCATTGCTTCCAATACTTCTTTCATTGTCAACGCGGGCATTCCATTTGCTATCGCCGTTCTTGAAAGCCAGTCTGCAGTGGCGAGAATGCCGCCCAGATTATCAGAAGGATGTCCCCATTCTGCAGCCAACCACGTATCGTTAAAATCGAGCCAGCGGATAATTGCGCCGATATTAAATGCAGCTTGTACAGGGTCTAACTGAAATTGTGTTCCGGGAACTTTTGCGCCATTCGGAACAATTGTTCCGTGTACTATTGGACCTAATAATTTCGTGCAAGCCGGATAAGTTAGCGCTTCCAATCCACAACCCAATGTATCCAATAAACAATAGTGAGCTGTTTTCCAGGCAAGGTCGTTTTTGATTTCATAGTTTAATACATAATCAACGATATCGGTTAATACTTTATCCGGTTGGGGTCTTTCATTTGAAATAGCCGATGACATTTTATTTTTAATTATTGGTTTAGATATTTATTTCTGGAGGTTATTAATTGATTTGTGCTCAAAGAGAAAGAAAAAATTTTGTGCTTAGTTATTGAAATTCTTTAGCCATGCCAATTGAAATTGCTGAGCGTGCCATTATTGGGTCAGTTAAGCAAAGAAATACTTGTAGTCATCATGCCTACCTAACAGTTCGCTAACGTGAATTACTTCATCGGCGTTATCAAAAATAATGGTTTCGCCATCGGCAATATACACTTTTCCTTTTTCCCTTTTAAAAAAGGAAATAGCTTTTTAGGTATGTAAAGTTCGCGTCCATCGAAAAATTTTACATATAGTTTTGTACCTGCTATTTTAGCTTTTATTATTTGAGGTTTTATACCAATAATCCCGTATGTCATAGTTTTATGGTTTTTACTTTATTGCCTTCTTTGAAACTGTTTATTACTGCTGAAATTTCATCTGAATTATTTTCAATTATTTTCAAAGCGGTATTTAATTCCTTTTGTGTTAAGCCTCCCTTATCAAAAATTTCTATTGGGTTGAGCCAAATTTTAGTGGCAGCATCCCTTTTTTTGTTTTTACTGGAAACGTGCAGATGCAGTCTTTCGCTCAAATCAAAACTCACCAAAAAGAAAATTAAATTTTTTTATGTTAAAATTTTTGGTAAGCTATTGCAAATTTTGCTTGTGCAAATTTACACTAAAACATCCTCTTTCAAATGTTTGCGCGGAAACATAAAACGTAAATGAAAGCAAGATTAATGTAATAAAGATGGTATGTTTTATGTGTTTGGTCCAGCGTAGTTTAATAGCAACCAAAGTTAAAGCGATGACACACAGCCATTGAATAAAAAACCAAAGCCGATAATACAAAAAGCCGATATTTGTTATTCTGCTGGAAGCCTTACCGATAGGGAACTATAGCTTATTGAGAAAATTTTTCACTCAAGTGTCATTTCCTGAATTTTATCGTTCTTCCCAAATGGTTTTCCATTTATTATTGGGATGTATAAAAATCTGAAATCCTGTTTTTCCGTTAAACTTAATTGTCAAATTATTAATTAAATTTTCGTTTTCAATTTTTCCATTTTCTGATATAAAAACAATATCAAGATAACTAAAACAAATTTTTCATATTATTAATTTTGATTGAAATAGAAGTTTTCGTCTAATGATTCAAATACTCTTTAGTATGAGAGACGAAAAAAAGTAATTTCCATAATTATTCTTTATCATTTTAGTTGATTATCTTTCTTCAATGCTAACAAATTCCCTATTCTCCGGCCCAATATAATTGGCGCTCGGGCGAATTATTTTTCCATCCTCTCTTTGTTCTATCACGTGAGCGCTCCATCCTGTAACTCTTGCTACAACAAAGAGAGGCGTAAACATTAAGGTGGGCACGCCCATCAGATGGTAGGAAACTGCAGAAAACCAATCAAGATTCGGAAACATTTTTTTCTCATTCCACATCACAGTTTCCAGGCGTTCAGCAATATTGTATAAATGCATATCGCCTGCTTCTTCTGAAAGTTGTTTCGATACTTTTTTTATCACCACATTGCGTGGGTCGGAGATGGTGTAAACCGGGTGGCCAAAACCAATAATGACTTCTTTCTTTTCCAAACGTTTGCGAATATCCTGTTCTGCTTCTTCGGGAGAATGATACCTGCTTTGAATATCGTAAGCTACTTCATTAGCGCCACCATGCTTTGGCCCTCGCAATGCACCTATCGCCCCTGTTATAGCTGAATACATGTCAGAACCTGTGCCTGCAATTACCCTGCCCGTAAATGTAGAAGCATTGAATTCATGTTCTGCATACAGGTTCAATGAAATTTGCATTGCCCTTACCCACGATTCAGAGGGTTTTTTTCCGTGAAGCAGGTGTAAAAAATGACCCCCTATTGTATCATCATCTGTTTCTACTTCAATCTCTTTTTTGTTGTGAGAAAAATGATACCAATATAATAATGCAGAACTGAAGCTGGCCAGTAATTTATCCGCAATGTCTCTTGCGCCGGAAACATTATGGTCCTCTTTTTCCGGTTCAACGCAACCAAGGGCCGAAACGTATGTGCGCAAAACATCCATTGGATGCGCAGTAGATGGAATCTGTTGTAAGATATTTTTAATTGACTCAGCAAGTCCTCGTAACAATTTTAATTTGGTTTTGTATTTTGCTAATTCAGATTGAGTTGGTAAAGTACCATAAATAAGCAGGTAAGCTACTTCTTCAAATTGGGCCTTCTCTGCCAGGTCAAGGATATTATAACCACGGTAATGTAAATCATTGCCGCTTTTACCAACGGTGCATAAAGCAGTGTTGCCGGCTACAACACCCGAAAGTGCTACGCTTTTCTTGGGCTTGAATGTTGGGGTTTGGTTGTTATCAGCCATTTTTATTTTCTTTAAAAAGTTTATCTAATTTTTGTTCGTAATCGTGGTAGCCAATGGTCTTATAGAGTTCCTCCCTGGTTTGCATCGTATCCAATACATTCTTTTGAGTTCCGTCTTTACGGATATGTTGATATACATTTTCAGCCGCTTTATTAGCTGCGCGAAATGCAGAAAGGGGATATAAAATCAATCCAACACCTGCTTTGCTAAGTTCGTCAACTGTGTACATCGGTATCATTCCAAACTCGGTAATATTGGCCAATACAGGAATTCCGGTAGCATCCACAAATTTTTGATAATAAGAAAGGTCGGGCACAGCCTCAGCAAAAATGAAATCGGCGCCCGCATCTTTATAAGCAACCGCTCTTTCCAAAGTTTTATCCAAACCTTCGCTGGCAAAAGCATCAGTCCTGGCGCCAATTACAAAGTGTTCATCCGTCCTTGCATCCACGGCCGCTTTCAACCTGTCAGACATTTCTTCTTTGCTCACCAATTCTTTTCCCGGTCGATGTCCACAGCGTTTGGCGCCTACCTGGTCTTCCATGTGAAGCGCTGCAGCACCTGCTTTAATCAACGACTTTACGGTACGCTCTACATTAAAAGCGGAAGGACCAAAACCGGTATCTACATCTACCATCAAAGGACAATCCGTTACGTTGGTAATGCGGTTGATATCAATCAGCACATCTTCCAAAGTAGTAATTCCCAAATCGGGAATACCAAGCGAGCCGGCAGCCACACCGCCACCGGAAAGATAAATGGCATTGAATCCTGCCTGTTCGGCAATTAATGCCTGTTGGGCGTTAATAGCGCCTACAATTTGCAATGGCTGTTCTTTTTTTAAAGCTTCCCGGAATCGAAAACCCGCTGAATTTGATGAATCTGATTTTTTCATATTGGTCACGAAATTACGCCGATTAAATGAATGCAGATTTTTTCAAAAAAGAAATGGATCTGAGAGAACAACTAAATTGATCATATCATTAAATATAAATCAAAAAAATTGTTCGTCTATCCTTTACCGTAGTAACTTCTGTAGTTCGAGTCCTGAACCATTGAAAAAGGCTAATATCTATCGTTTCTATTTCAGGCTCATAAAATAATCAAAGATTATTTGGGGAGCATTAATGTCCTTATTTACGTTTCCAAGTACTTTGGGCCAGAAATTAAAACCGGGGTTAGGTATAATATGACCGCCATTAATAATTTTTAAAAGGGTAATTTTTTTATTGGTAACAGGACATTCATAATCTTCTTCGATGGCAACAGAGCTGTCGCTTTTGTTGATATCAGGAAATTGGTGGATTGTTTTTAAAGTGGTGTCACATTTGTCAAGGCTGCTCCAATAGCGAATCGTATTATCAGTTGATACAACTGTTCCTCGGTTTTTACCATCCGGTAAAATAATGGCTCCCCCGTTATATGGGTTTATCGGATCAGAAGTGCCATTCATTACCAACATGGAAACAGGCTGGTTACTTTGATAGCAGTCATTATTGGTTTCAACAGGCATATTGGCGCTGATAGCAGCAAAGCCCTTGAATAATTCGGATTTTTCTTCCGCAAGCTTATAACACATTTCGCCACCGTTAGAATAACCAATTGCAAAAACTCCTTTCGGGTTGATGTGATATTTTTCAGAAAAGAAATCAATCATTTTTACAAAGAAACCAACGTCATTTACGTGTTGCAATTTAGTATCATAAGCGGCAGATTTTCTGCAATCGTTCCAATATTTTAAATAACCCTGCGGATAAACGATAATTACATTTTTCGTGCTATCCGCGATTTTTTCAAATTGATCTCCTGTTATTAACTTCATTAACCTGGCCCTCATTCCTGAACCGTGAATAACGAAAATCAAGTCGGGATTTTGAGAAATAATTTCGGGTACGTAATAATAAAATTCCCTTTCCATCGTATCCACTTTCACTGAACCGGCTTGCAGGGCATGCAATCCCCGTTGACCAAAAGTAGCAATGGGCCTGCTTGAGAGAGAGATGATTGTTGTGATGCAGAAAAAGAAAAATAGTAACCCGTGTCTGTGCATTGTTAAATGAATTGTGATCAGCTCATTCCCCAGGAAGGCGTGAAACAAAATTAGAGAAAAAACAGGCGTAGGAAAAATATAAATTGCGGCCCACAGCAACTCCTATCTTTGACACATGCTCAAAGAAAAATAAAAAAAATGATAAGATTAACAAGAACCGATTCAAACAATAATGACTTTCAAAAGCTCGTAAGAGAATTGGATATTGATTTGAAAATAAGAGATGGCGAAGAACATTCATTTTATTCACAATTCAACAAAATAGATACAATAAAATATGTAGTGGTTGCTTATGAAGAAGACACTCCCGTAGGTTGTGGCGCTATAAAAGAATATACAGACAAAATTATGGAAGTAAAACGAATGTTTGTGCCAAGGGAAAAACGTGGAAAAGGAATAGCCTCATTGGTATTGCAGGAATTAGAAAAATGGAGTAAAGAAATGGGAATGGAAAAATGTATTTTAGAAACCGGGAAAAAACAACCGGAAGCCATTCAGCTTTATAAGAAAAACAATTATACTATCATACCAAATTTCGGACAATATAGGAATGTTGAAAACAGTGTTTGTTTTGAAAAAGAATTGAAAGATTGAATCAACATAATGGAGGAAAATGGTTCGTGAAGTTCCTAGGCAAAATTGATACAATTCCAAGCAGGAATTATTCTTGATTAAAATTTAATTTATTTGCTTACTGTATTTTTGAAATTTATCTTTCCATTGAAAGATGAATGGTTACCAATTGAGGTAAAAACGATGGTAGTAAAAGTCAGCAAAATCCCGACATGCTATTCTAAAAAAAAACTAAATGAAAAAAGAATACCAGTTATTATATGTTTTGGCGGTTATTAAATTTATTCTTCCGTTTATTTTACAAAACCATTATTATGAGCCACAACGGGATGAATTTCTCTACCTCGCCGATGCGCATCACATGGCATGGGGGTATATGGTAGTGCCGCCGCTTCTTTCCGTGTTTGCATGGATTACTAATCTTTTCGGAAACAGCATGTTCTGGCTAAAATTCTTTCCCTCTTTATTTGGAGCATTTACTGTTCTCATCGTCGGTAAAATAATAATTTCTTTTGGCGGAAAATGGCTGGCATTGTTTCTTGGCTTCCTGCCTTTTATTTTTGGTTTATACCTGAGAGTTCATTTTTTATTTCAACCCAACTTTTTAGAAATATTTTTCTGTACATTGATCGCCTATAGTATCCTGCGTTTCATCCAAACACAAAAAAATTCATGGCTCTATATTTTTGGTATTAGCGCAGGTCTGGGAATGATGAGCAAATATTCCATTGCATTTTTTATCATCAGTATTTTGATTGGATTAATAATCACCCGCAACCGGAAAATATTTTTGAATAAGCATTTGTATTTTTCTGCACTCATTGCGTTTTCAATTTTTCTACCTAATCTTTTGTGGCAATACCATTATCATTTTCCGGTAATCGTCCACATGAAAGAATTGCACCAGTTCCAATTACAATATGTGAAGCCTTCGGGCTTTTTGTCAGACCAGGTATTCATGAACCTGCCGTGTGTGTTTATTTGGATAGCGGGGTTGTATTTTATTATTTTTAAAGAAAAAAGGAAGTACAGGATTTTTGCATGGGCCTATTTATTCGTGATACTAATCCTGCTTTATTTTCAGGGCAAAGGATATTATTCATTAGGAGTTTATCCTATACTTTTTGCTTTTGGCGCGATTCACCTGGAACGCTTTGCCACACAACATTCCCGTACCTGGAAATATGTTTTCATTATCATTCCTTTTGCTTTGGGAATTCCTTTTATTCCATTATTATTACCCATCTGGAAACCTAAAAAATTAGCGGCCTATTATGAAGCAGGGCACTTAGATAATTCAGGTCTCCTGAAATGGGAAGACCTCAGGGACCATCCAATACCGCAAGACTTTGCTGACATGTTGGGCTGGAAAGAAATGGCACAAAAAACAGCTAAAGCATATTCTTCTTTAACTGATGCTGAAAAAAGAAACACAATCATTTTTGCTGATAATTATGGCGAAGCGGGTGCTATCAATTATTATGGAAAAAGTTTGGGGCTTCCCATTGTATATAGTGATAATGCCAGTTTCTTATATTGGTTGCCCGATAGTTTACACCTTGACAATGTAATTGCAATAACGGACGACAAAGAGGAAATGCAACATCCTTTTATAGAAGATTTTAATTCCGCTTTGTTAAGCGATTCTATTACCAATAAATATGCAAGGGAAAATGGGTCGCTTATTTTGGTATTGAAAGGGGCTAATGCAAGTATGAATGAAATATTTCGGCAGAAAATAAAAAAGGACAAAGCAAGATTTAAATATTAAATATTTCCCGTTGCTTCAATTAGAGATGGAAATAATTTAACTAAAAAATATTTTGCTGAGACTATAAAGTAAATTGTGTAAACACAATTTTAGATGCTGCATCTATTTTGAAAAATAGTCAAAAATTGATGAAGAATAATTGAGACAACAAACAAAAAGTGAGGTCACATTCTACGTATCTCCTATCGTATATCTACGATTTTTGACAGTAATTTCAGAAACAATAAAATCAGGCAATAATGCCCTTGTGCGGGGCGCGATGAAATATATCTTTGTACCAGATGATTGATTTACTAAAAACATCAATCATCTGAAAAATATCCAATCCAACATCCACTGAAAGAGCCTGAATCCAAGTATCCAATAAAAGATCAAAAAGTTCGATATCTGTTGACTTCTCTTTTTTCCGATACCCCTGCCGTAAGGAAGGAATCGGCACCAGTAACCAGTAAGCATTAAGATATCCTTTAAAAAACCGATGAGCATTTATCCAATATCTGATTAACCGGTAAGACCCGAAGCTCAAAAATTTTTACATAAAAGCCTGTCATTTAATGCAGGCTTTTTTTGTATGGTTATTTCTTCATTCTTTATGAAACAGCCTCCTTGCTCCGGGCATAAGGCGGTTACTTTATATCAATCAACTGATCTGCTACATTCCATCCATACAATTCCACTGCTGCCTTTTCTTTAACAGCAGCCGTATAATCAATCGTAATTTTTTTGGCTTCGCCCGGTAAGACAGAAATATAATTATCGCTGTAAAATACAGGCAATATTCTTTGCTTTGTTGCCGTATTCACCAGCGAAAGCCTGTTGAAAAATGCAATCGGATTTTCTTTCGCATTACTGATAGTTACTTCTACTTTTCCTTCTTTTATTTTATGCGCTGAAATTTCTACACTTGCTTTTTTCATTTGCTGCAACCCGGAATAATTACCGGTTGAATCGGGCAACCAATATAAATTATCGTCCAATAAATTTTTATTTTCGTCCTGCAAAGACAAATAAAGAAACACGCCTTTATCTTTTGCCATTTTATCAATGATATTTTTCAGAGATACATAATTTTTATAACACGCAGGCCCTATCATGGAAAATACCTGGGTAAGCAACCTTTCTTTACCTTCCATATCGAATGCCTCTGCCTTCAGCATGATATTGTTCTTTTCTGTAAAAGTATTGTTTACTATCATCACCATGCCATCCGCGTTATTGTACATCACATGAAATGGCTCACTGCCTTTATGTAAACCATACAGGCATGCATTGGGATCGAGATAATAATCATACATCTGTCCCCGCATGGCAGTCCACGGATTTTGAGTTTTCCAGATGATCACACCTGTGTACCATTCCCATTCATGAGCACTAAAACCTTCCATCAATGCACGATACTGATCATAATTAACCAGTTGGGCTTTATCAAGAAAATCTTTTAAATCTGTCGGCTTGCCATACGCATCAATATGATGACCGTAACCGGAATACTTATGATAACGCCACACACTATCCAGGTTTCTGTAGGTTTCACCAGGCATAACCATATCTTCTTTTGGAATAAATCTCTCCAAAGATGCATAATCACTCAAACCAACAGAACCCACTTCAGAATTAAAAGGATAGGTTTGGTGATCCCAGAAAGTATTAATGTTTTGTATGCCATAAGGCCCGTCGCCATTGCCGCCATAAGGATTGTACGACATGCTGTCGGAATTAGAATACTCTATCAGGTATCTTGTGCCATCGAGCTTTGGCATAATGGAATCGCGCATGGCAACCAGAATATCTTCGGGAGGAGTAATTTCATTGCCACCGCACCACAACGCCAGTGAAGGATGATTACGGAGCATCTTCACCTGGTCCACAACCGATGCAAGATATAACTGGTGATCATCTGGATATTTTCTTCTTGTCCATTGATCATCTTTTTTTCTTGGATCGAGCCAGCGGCCATTGCAATCACCCGAGTTCCAGAAGTCCTGCATCACGAGCAAACCATATTTATCGCACGCATCGTAAAATTCGGGGCGTTCCGTAATGGCGCCACCCCATACGCGGATAAGATTTAAATTCATGTCTCGGTGAAACCGGATCTCTGCGTCATAACGTGCATCAGAAAAACGAAGCATCTCATCAGATATGATCCAGTCGCCCCCTTTGATAAATATTTTTTGTCCGTTCACAAGTATTTCGCGGCTGCGTGTTACAGAATTCCATAGGGTATTGATCTGTCGCACACCAAACCGGATGTGTTCCACATCGCTTATGGCACCTTCTTCCGTAATAAACTGTACATTGATGTTGTATAACTTCTGTGGACCATAGCCATTAGGCCACCATAGTTTTGGATCCCGCAAAACATGATCTGGTAATTGAACTGTAATATGTGCTTTGGGAGCAAGAGTAACATGGGTAAAAACTTTTTCTCCCGCAATGGAATACTGTAGCCTGCCATGCGCTTCTTTATTACTTGCATTTAATAATTCTGCAGAAACTTTTATGATGGCGGGTGCCTGTTTCCCTTCATCATATCTTATGCCGGGAACAAGAGTTATTACGTGTGTGTTTTGTACATTCACTTCGCCCGTTTTTTCAATCGTTACTTTATCCCAAATACCTGTATTGCGGTCTCGTACCGGTTGTATCCAATCCCATCCTGCCACATACTGGTGTGAAACATTTTTTGCGATCGTGCCATCCCCACCTTGTCCACCGTTGGGATTGCCAACAGGATCGGGAGGATATACAATCACCGCCAGCCTGTTCTCCCCATTTTTCGCCAGCCACTGTGTAATGTTATATTGCTGCCGCAAAAACATTCCGTAAAATCTTTTATCATTCAGTTGGTGCCCGTTAAGAAAAACGTCGCAACTGTAATTGATACCGCGAAAATGCAGCCACACCTGTTCTTCTGCATTGGTAAGTTTTTCGGTAAAATCTTTTACAAACCAGTAAGTGTAATAATCTCTCCCTGTGTTATAGATGTCAGGAATTTTTTCATTGTTCATGCCGTAGAATGGATCGGGTACCATTTTGTTGTTGAGCAGGGTGGTAAGCACCGTGCCGGGCACCGTTGCAGGCATAAAACCTTTTAGTGAAAAAGAGGGTTGCGAAATTTTTTCTCCGCCATTATTTATGTCTTTTATATTGATGCATTGCCATCCGCTGTTGAGTTCATACTGTTGTTGCGCACGCGAATTGAAAGTAAAAAAAAACAGTGTTAAAAAAATAAATCCTTTATATCTCATAGTATTGGTTTAGTTTAAGTAGAATCACAAATTACAGGAAAAAATTTGCTCCGGGCAGCCAGCATCGCTTTTACATCTCTGGCAAAAAAAAAAAAATAATTGAATTTACACTCCCCTTATTTAGTGAATATTCACCAGCAAAATTCTCTTAAAATATGCAATGAGATTTTCTTTTGCATTACTGATCGTTGTAATTGGCACAGTTGCTTTTTTCATTTGCGGCAATTTTGAGTAATTATTTTTAATTTTTTATAAATTCATTTTTTATTTCATCATATTTTTTCATGTTTTCATTTGATTTACCATCTCTGTTGAAAATTGATTCCCAAGTGTTTAGCGGTTCCCAAATGAAAGTTCCTTGCATTTTATTTCCAGGGATGGAGAAGGCGATTCTATTCACTTGTCTTTTTAATTGAGAATATTCTGCAACGATTACGGGTTTGTTGTATTTTTTACTGAGTAAGTTCAAATTAGTTTCCAGGTCATTCAATGTTCCATGCCATTTTGGATAATAAGATTCGCCGATCGCATCAAAAGAAACACCCCGATTGATCATATTATCGAGAAAAGATTCAGATTCTGAATTTTGACCGCCCAACGCAATATGTAGCATAGTAATAATTGACGGATTCACACTTTTTACCGCTGCCAACCCCGCATTCAACAAAATAGCAAGACTATCTAAATTTTGCACATTCCCTTCAGGCCACAAAATTCCATGATTGATTTCATTTCCTGTTTGTACCATATCTGGCAGTGTGCCTTGCGCTTTCAATGCCAATAAAACTGTGGTGGTATAATCATAAACTTTTTTCGCTAAATCATTAAAATCTAAATTTTCCCATGCTTTAGGTTTAAATTGTTTTCCCGGATCGGCCCAGGTATCGCTATAATGAAAATCGAGAAGAAATTTCATTCCGGCTTTTTTAATTCGTTTTGCCATTGCCAATGTATGTGTCAAATCGCAAAAACCTTTTTCCGGAGAATAACCGCTATCATTTGCAGGATCAACAAATAACCTCAAACGGATATAATTAAATCCATGATCTTTTAGAATTTCAAACACATCTTTTTGAACACCGTTATCGGAGAATTTCATTCCTCTTGCTTCCAATTGTGGAAGAAAAGAAATATCAGCACCCAGAATTTTCCCTTCGGGTTTTGCTGTGGAATGAATATTTAATTTTGAGAAAAGATATGGGTCTGTTTTCAAATCAATCGGCTGATTCGGTTGAATAGTAATAATTTCTGTACTTCCTTCCCACAGCCCCTTTGAGGTGGCTTTGAATTTAATAATTCCCGGAGTTTTTCCTGATTGCAAGATTACCTGGCATTTTCCATTGAACAAAGACCTTTGCCAGTTTCCATTCAATATTTTATCGGGTTCATGACTGCTTGGGTCGCCATTTCCTACGCCGATTATGCTCGCATCGCCTTCCACAGAAAATTGAACCAGGTTATCGGCATCCGGAACTTCCCGGCCTTGTTTATCTACGGCACTTACATTAATCACAGTTGCATCTCTTCCGTCTGCAATCATGGTTGTTTTATAAGGAGTGATAACTATTTCTGCAGGTTCACCTGTTGTTTCAATAGATGATTCGAGTTTACGGCCATGCTTATACGCTATGGCTTCCAGCTTTCCTGGTTCATAAGGAACACTCCATTGAAGATGACTGTTTCGCGGCATATCTTTTTTCCCAAGGCTCTTTCCATTCAAAAATAATTCTACGTTATCGGCATTGGAGTTTACCCAAACATCAATTGGTTTTCCCACTTTATTTTTTCTGTTCCAATCTGCGGAAATGTGAAGCACATCCTTGTTTGTCCACCATGATTGATAGTAGTAATAAATATTTTTTGGGAAACCACATACATCCATAATCCCGAATTGGGTGCTGATATCGGGCCATTTGTAGGGAGTGGGCTCACCCCGATAATCAAATCCTGTCCAAACGAAACCTCCCAAAAACCATGAACGTTCTGCAGCGGGCTTCCACCATTCTTCGGCTGTATTTCCCCACCACGGTGCAGTAATATCCTGATCGGGCAAATAACCTTTTAAAGTGTCCTTTTCATAAATACCTCTTGTTGATAATGTACTTGCCATTTCAGTCCCCATCACAGGTTGAGTTGGATGATCTTTGTGATAATCTACAATGGCATTTATCCTGTAATTGAATCCGCGAACCGGAATCACTTCATTGATTCCTTTGAATTCATTTCCTACATCCGCAGCATAAGTGGAGGTACGATAAGGATCTAATTCTTTTTGCTTTTGCAATAAGGAAATGGCAATTCGTTTTCCGTTTGAATTAGTTTGTATCCAACCTTCTTCGTTACCAATAGACCACATAAAAACTGAAGGATGATTTCGATCGCGAAGAATTAATCTTTCAAACTGGCTCATGTATTCCGGGCTGCTATTGAGCAATCTGTTTTCATCCAACACAATCATTCCCAAACTATCACATGCATCCAGCAATTCCGGTGTTGGCGGATTGTGACTGGTCCGATACGCATTAGCGCCCATTTGTTTTAATAATCCGATGCGGTAATATTGAAGGTAATCGGGCAAAGCACTTCCCACTCCTGCATGGTCCTGGTGATCGCACACACCTTTTATTTTTACATATTTCCCATTGATAAAAAGACCGTTGACGGTAACAGATATATCCCTTATTCCAAAACGGGTATTCAAGCTGTCAATAATTTTATTACCTGATTTTAGAATTGTTATTACCCGGTATAAATAAGGATCTTCTATGGACCATAAATGCGCGTGGGCGACATTTATATTTTGTTTGATCAGTTTGTTTGAATATGCTGATATTCTAAAAGAGGTGGCTTTACTTTGTGCAATCTTCCTGCCATTCCTGTCGGTGATATACGAATATGTATCCCCGTTAGTTGATTCCAGATTATCATTTACAATTGGAATTTCTACTGTTACAATTGCGCTCTTATTTGTTTGTTTGCTGTGGATAAAAAGCTCATTTGGATTAATATGAAATTTATCAGTTTTTATAAGCCAAACATGCCGATAAATTCCGGCACCTTCATAAAACCAGCCTTCATATTGAGTGGCATCTACTCTTACCACAAGTGTATTTTCTTCGCCATATTTTACAAAATCGGAAACATTATATTCTATTCCTGAATAACCACTTTTATTATTGCCCACAAAAAATCCATTAAGCCAGATATTGGCATCTCTGTAAATTCCATCAAAGCGAATAGAAATTTCTTTGGAAGAATCATTTTTAGCAACAAAAAATGTTTTCCTATACCAGCCAATACTTGTTTCAGGAAATAAGCCACCAACCGGCTTATAGCCGTGAGCCATAACATCAAAGTTAGGCGAGTACACAAATGGTAATTCTACCGCCCAGTCGTGTGGCAGATTGAGTGTACGCCATGAACTATCATTGAATTTGGGGTTTATAGCCGAATTCCCAGCAGCGCCGCTTTTTGAAAAAATATTTGCAATGCCATAATTAAAATCCTTTGAGGGATCAGAAGCATTTCCCAAATGGAATTTCCAGTCTTCATCAAAGTTTGTTTTTGTTCTATCCTGCGATCTTGCCGATAAAAATGTAGTTAAAAAAATGATGAAGAAGAAAATTGATTTTCTATACATAATTACAAAATTGATTTTCCAAAAAAAGTTCAACCAGTTTCCTTTTTTAGTTTCGATGCGAATCCATAGATAAGCAATTTACTTAAACGCATCTAATGCAATAGTTGGTTCTCCTGCATTATTGAACGCACCCAGCAGGTAACCATTCCAACCATTGTAGCACTCAGGTTCCCAATAAAATACACCGAGGCATTTATTATTGGCAACAGATTTTGATTTTTGAATTAAATCTGAAATAAAATTTTTACAAGTCACTGAATCACTTACACTCATTCCTACTTCGCACACCATTACTTCTTTGTTATAGCGGCTTACCATGTCGTTCATGTTAGCGAGACATTCTGCATTGAGTTGTGTCCAATTGGAAGCCGTGGGATATAATGACATTCCTATCACATCCCATTTTGCACCGTTGCTCTGTAGTCCATCAAACATCCATCTGAAAAGCGTGTTATCAAATCCATTAGAAATATGCACGATCACTTTTGTAGAAGGGAAAACGGATTTTACAGCATCATAACCGGCATTGATGAGGGAAGCAAAATTGGCCATACTTACGCTGGCTCTACCTTCGGGCCAAAGCATGCCATCATTGGTTTCATTTCCTACCTGGACCCAGTCAGGAGAAATTCCGTTTAATTTCAATGTATCTAAAACTCCGGTGGTATATGCATTTACCGAAGAATCTAATTGAGTAATTGTTTGATTTTGCCATGCTGCCGGTGTTGTCTGGTCGCCGGGATCGGCCCAGGTATCACTGTAATGAAAGTCAATTAATATTTTCATTCCTGCTGCTTTTGCGCGTAATGATTTTGCTACTACATCAGCCGTATTGCACCAGCCACCCGGAGGATTCACCCACACACGCAGACGAATGGAATTCATTCCTTCATCTTTCAGAATCTGGAAAAGATCTTGTTGAGCGCCGTTTTTATTATAAAATTTGATTCCCTGTGATTCCATTTGGGTTACCCAGCTAACGTCTGCGCCTCTTGCAA
>Ga0307374_10003634_pt1 | contig 26205 bp, 28 predicted proteins | sample OX3MG_FD_202532 | JGI IMG/M metagenome (GOLD analysis project Ga0307374, IMG submission 202532) | Soil microbial communities from Risofladan, Vaasa, Finland - OX-3 | ecosystem: Environmental > Terrestrial > Soil > Coastal area > Acid sulfate soil | place: Finland: Risofladan, Vaasa | collected...
TATCGAGTCGAGGATGGTGGCCCAGTGCGCGGCTTCGGCCGCTGTCTGGATCTTCGGCAAGTAGAGAACGACCGAACGCCCCTGGCTGCGCAGTGTCTCAGTGTTGTTGGTGATGTATAGGGCAGCGTCGGCCATGCTCGCGGAATAGCCGCGGCCGTCCTCATGGGCGACGTGACGGTCGTCGAGGTGAAGGCCGCGCGCCCGGAAGATCCGAGTCGTTGTGTGCAGCTGCTCCCGCCAGTCGGCGATGATCTCGCGGCCGAGGAAGTCGACAGCCCAGTTGTTCATCTCCCCGGCAACGTGCTCGGCGACGTCATGGAACTGCGGATCGCCGGCGAAGGCCAGCTTGAGGTTCCGCTGGTTGTCCAGGGACATGGTGTCCACCTGGCCCAAGGCGTCCTCGCCATCGAACATCCAGCCGTCGGCCCCGGACAGCAGCGCGTAGGCGACGTTGCGCAACCCTGATGCGGTGGACGCGCGGGGCTTGGTTGCGGGCCCGGTCCCCTGGATCCACTGGCGCCACAGGTCCTGGGGGATGACCGCCCCTTCGAAGCGGCCCGCCCGAGCATCGGCAACGGTGGTCGCGGTCCCTTCGATCACCGCTGTCTCGGGCAGGAAGCTGAGTTCCTCGCGGCCGGCGGCACGTCGGCGCCGGCGATCAATCCGCGATCTCATGAGCTCATCGCGACGCCCGTCGAGGGGGGCGAGGGCTTCTAGAGTCGCCACGGCTTCCGGTGTGTAGACGTCCGGATACGCGCTTAGAGAGGTCCGGCAGATCGTGATGGGCGAGGGCATGGGCCTAGTTCATCACATCGGTGGTCTTTGGCGAATAGCTGAAGAACCCGCGGCCGGCCTTGCGGCCGAGGAGGCCGGCGTCAACCATCCGGGAGAGGATCATCAATCGCTCACCAGTCGCTTCTCGGTGACTACAAACGCACTTGGTGTCAACGTACTCGCTTTGATGGCCGCAATTCTCCCGTCAGGTTCGATGAAGACGGCATAGGGTGGACCACGAAAGTCGTATTTTCCGGCAATAACAGTGGCATCGCTGTCGAGACCCACCGGAAACGTTACGCCGCTGCTCTTGACGAAACTCTCGGCGCTGCCAGCCGACTCGAGGGAATCGACTCCTATTACTTGGACCTTGCGTAGCGAATTCTCTGAATTCCGCTGACTTGTGACCACCTTTGCCAACGCAGGAAGTTCGCCGTGGCAAATGGAACACCAGTTGGCAAAGAAGAGAATGACGGTCGGGGACCCGTCGCCAATCTCGTTGCCGACCGTCCCAGGGCCATTCAACCGGGGCAGCGAAAACGTCGGCGCTTGCGCTCCGACTTGTGGTGGTCCGGATACTCCACCGGATCCGAGGGACGTAAAGAGGCCCACACCAAGAACAACGGCGAGGATGCAACCCACCAGGATGAACCTCTTCCGTGGTCGAATCCGTGGCGATTTGGCGGCACCCCCACCTGGCGTTGAATGCGCGGCAGGGCTGTCACTTGGCTGAGACGTCAAGTCCTTCATAGTTACACGTGGGCAGCCCCGATGTCCGGGTGGGGCAGGTAGCTCTCGCAAACACCGTGGCCACCGCCGAGCACCCGCGCTCCGGACGCCGATCCGCTGCGGGCACCCGGACACTGCTCTGGAGGAGGAGCTGGACAGTACCGCTGATCGTTCCCCTTGCGGGTCGGTGTGGAGGACCGCGTCGATCTGCAGAGTGACCGTCGGTCAGGAAGCGGAGTTTCGGCGAGTTCCGTGTTGCCTCCATGGAGGACCCATCACCAAATTGGCAGTGCCTCGCACCGGAGCCAGAAGAGCCGAAATGTTGGCCTTACAGAGTGATCCGCTGAGTTCCCAATTGCGGTTGAAAGGCTGTCCAGATCGCGACGTACTCGCGACGACTATTGGCGAGCTGCGAAGTGACTCCGCCACAGCTTGCACCTCGGAGGCAGGCGCAATTCACTTGGAGGCTCTGCGCTCCCCAGTGGACGCAGGCATCGAAGTAGTGTCACCCGCCTGATGCCGCGCTCGTTTGAGCGTGATTTCGGCCTCGCATTCCTATCGTGGAGTCGGCGATCACGGCGTCAAGGTTCATAACACCTCCGTGGTCATCGCCGCCAACCGGTCTTCACGGGTTGGCGGCCAAAGGTCCCCTTTATGAGCTTTCCTTGGGCGCGCGTCGGTCACTTCTCCGCGGTCGACGATGGTTCCTTCTTGCCGTCGAGTCGTCCCGTTTCAGCGGGGGGTTAGTCGGACGGGAAGGCGGGCGATCGAGCACGCGATCGCGTCGCTGACCCCGTTCGCGGTGTGGACCGGCTCGCCGAGGACCTCGATGTCGCCGACGCGCCGCACCAACTCCTCGAACATCATCTGGATCTCGCGTTTAGCCAGGTTGGCTCCCAGGCAATAGTGCGCACCGCCTCCCCCGAAGGTCACGTGCGGATTCTTCGGGCGCGTGATGTCGAACCGAAACGGGTCGGGGAACACCTCCGCGTCGCGGTTCGCCGACGGATACCAGACGGTCACCCGCTCGCCGGCCGCGATAGGCATGCCGCGGATTTCGACGTCTTCGGTCGCTGTACGCCGGAAATAGCCGGCAGGCGACGACCACCGCAGGATCTCCTCCACCGCGCTGGGCATCACCTCCGGCTCGCGACGCATGCGCTCGAGCTGCTCGGGATGATCCAACAATGCGATGAGGCCGGCTGTTATAGCTTCCCGAACGGTCTCGCTCCCCGCGATCGCGAGGACGAAGAAGAACAAGTCGAGCTCGAGGTCGGTCAGATGTGTCCGGCCGTCGTCGTTATCGACCTCGGCTTCGGTCAGGGTGGTCCACACATCCTCAGCCGGGCACCGGCGCTTCTCGAGCCCGAGGTCGTGCGCGTACTGGAAGACCTCGTGCTCGAGGGCGGTTCGTTCTGACTCCGGGAGGGCGGTGCGCGGGTCTTGAGATCGCTTGAACAGGTTGACCCGGTCGAACAGCCACGCCCGGTCTGTTACGGGAATGCCGACAATGTCGGCGATCATATGCATTGGGAGCTGATAGGCGACGTCGCGCACGAAGTCACACTCACCCTGCTCGAGCGCGCGGTCGATGATCGTGCCCGCCCACGTCCGGGCCTGCTCGTTCAAGTTCGCGATGTTCCGCGGGGTGAACCCCGAACTGATCAGACGGCGCAGACGGCTGTGCGCGGGCGGATCCATCGTTGTGATGTACTTTCCCCGCCGCTCCGGTGGCCTGTCTTGGACCATTGCCCCTTCGTAGGACCGAAACCGCTTGTAATCGCGACTTACCGCCTGCACATCGGCGTGCTTGGACAGAACCCAGAACTCCCCGCCCAACCGTGCCGTGCCCGGCGTCGTCGGGTGACGCCAAACCGGAGCCTCCTCACGTAATAAGGTGAAGATCTCGTGTGGGAACCCATGGCGGAACAGTTCCGGGTCAGCCAGGTCCACCGCCTCCAAATCGACCCGTTCAGATATCGCGGCCACAAGAACGAAGCTACCATGACCTGACCCCGCCATTGGATCGTTCGTTCTGGTCAAAACCGGCGGTACGGTGCTGCATTACGCATGCCCTATGCAGTGCCCGACTCAATTGTTGGCCGCCGGTTGCGGAGTTGCCAGCGGCATTTCACACCTTCAATGACAACTTCAACATGGCGTGGGAGCGGGATTTGTCAGGCCCGGTAGAGAACTTGGCGGGAGTTGCAGATTCTGCCGAAACTCCGTCCCAGTAGCCGATCGTCTAGTGACCACAGCGATGCTTGGCACCGTCACTTGATTTACTACACTCTCCGATGTATCGTAAAGAGAATAATTCTCTCTTCGAGGGGCTTTCAATGACCGCTGACGGTATTCGCGGATCTTCAGATCGCAGCATCCTCGTACTCACAAGCCTGGCTGGAGGTCCAAAGCACGGATATGCCCTCATCAAGGACATCGAGGACTTTGCGGGCGTCAAGCTCGGGCCAGGCACCTTGTACGGGTGTCTGGCCAAACTCGAGCAGGCCGGGCTTGTCGAAGCACTCCCCTCAGAGGCCCGTCGCCATCCTTATCGGATTACCCAATCGGGTATCTACGCCGTTGAGAAGCGACTCACCGAGTCCGCACGGATCGCCAAGGTCGGACTGAGACGGATCGCCGGTGCCGTGTGATGAGAGATCGGGCCCTGCGCTGGGCGCTCAGGCTGCACCCCCGAGCCTGGCGCGAGCGCTACGGCGAAGAGGTGCACGATCTCTCCGAGGAACTTTTGGGCGTCGGCCACATCAAGTGGTCGCGTCTCGTTTTCGGGCTTCTTGGATCGGCCCTTCTCGAGCGCTGTCGTTCCCTACTTCGCATGAGTCGCCTCGCCATCGTCTCAACGTTCGTGGCTGCGTTGGCAATAATTGGTGCTGCCGCTTTCGTTGCCGACGACCTCGGCACTGGTGGAGCGTCGCCCCGCACTTCGTCATTGACAGCCGGCACAGTGCCGTTCCCTGTCCAGGGTGGATCGCTCAATCCAAAAAAGATCCCCGACTTCGTAGAAACGCTTGGGCGAACTGGGAAGGTCGTCGGCTACGTCCCTCGCGCCTACCTCTTCTCAGTCACTCGCGTGAACGAGTCGGCTCCGTCGAAGCTCGGCGGTGTCGCACCGATCTATGCGCGCGATCTGAAAACCCTTGTTGGCCACATGTATCCCGGCGTGGGATACGTTCCGCTCGGAAAATCCCTCGCCTCCGAACCGTGCATGACTGAGTCAATGACTGAAAGAACGGCCACCGGGGCCACACTCACCGAAGCGATTGCTTGTCCTTCAACCATCGAGGTGGTTCCCAACGTCGTTGGTCTGTACACACCCACCGCAATGGGGGAGCTGTCTGAAGGAAGTCTCCAAGGTCAGCCCACCTATGCGCACTCTCGATCTGTTCCCGAAGGGCACGTGATCTCGGTAAGTCCTTCGCCGGGCACCAAGGTCCATGCTCGCTCGGAGATCACGGTCGTGAGCTCAATCGGACCGTCCAACGGATGAGTCGGGCGGTATGGCGCCCCAACCGCAAGCGGATCCCCTTGTGGCGACGGTCAAGGGCTGACCGAGGTGCGTCGTCTCAGTGTCTGTCGCCGTTCGTCATCTGCGAATCGCTGCGTTGGGTCGAGCTGGTGGTGAGCACCGACAAGTCCCGATTTAGGCACGCACCTTCGCCCACGGTTGGCGTCAACCTTTTCGATTTGTTGTGTGTGATGCGCATCGTAGAAGAGCAACTCTAGAAAGGCTGCCATCCTGTGCGGTTCCCAACCTCACTTCCTTGACCTGGACCCTTCGTTGGGGTGACCGCTTCGTAGCGACGACCTCCACGCAAAGCCACGTAGCGCTCCGTAACTCTGCGGGGATCCCACTTCGGCCCTCTGACGTGTTGCACCTGTCGTGGTTGGTGATACCGCCCCGAGGCACGGGGAGCGTCGATCGACGTCGGGCGCCGTGGTTGGTGTTCACGATGTTTTCGCCTATCGTCGTTTGGGTGTCCCGTTGGGCTCACCGTCGAGTACTGGTGCCCGTGCTCGTCCTACTGGGCGTCACCGTCGGCGCCCCTCTGGGGTTCCCCTTGGCTCGGGGGTCCAGCCCCTTCTCTGCCGTGGCGGCGGGCGCGGCGACGCCGGCTGCGTCAGGAGCAACGGATCAGGTGAGGGGGACGGTGCCCGTGGGTCAGGACCACGCATGCGTCGTGGGGAGACCCCCTGAGCGCGGGGTGGACTGGGCAGCCCTGCACAATCCCGTGCTGTCCTACCCCGACCAGGGGGTGAAGGACCAGGCCCTGCAGTGGTCTGGCGGGGCGTGGCACATGCTCTTCAGCGAGATGGTGGCCACCAAGGGCCGGGCGGCCGTGCAGTTCAACGTGGCCGTGGCCACCAGCGCCAACCTGGTGCGCTGGACGGCGCCCCACGTCATCGCCAAAGATGCCGCCTCGCCGGACATCGTGCGCGATCCGGCCGGTCGGTTCGTCGTCACCTACCAGAGCGAGCGCAGCCAATCAGTGGGCAACCAGCTCGAGTACCGCGTCGCCCAAGGCGACTCGCTGGCCCACTGGTCCGCCGCCCGTCCGCTGGCGGCCGGTCTGGCCCCGCGCATGATCGACCCCGCCCTCGCCTTCACCGGCCACGGCGTGATCCTGGGCTTCAAGGCCGGCACGTCGTCCCAGCACTTCGAGATCGCCTGGGCCCCTGCGCTCGGTGGCACCTTTCACCTGGTGGGACAACCCGACATCACGGTCTTCGGCGACACAGTGGAGAACTACGAGTTCCTCACCGTGAACGGGCGGTGGACGCTCGTCGCCACTTCCAACACGCTTGACGAGCCCTTCGTCTTCACCCTCGGCCCGGGAAACCCGGCCAGTGCGTCCACCTGGCTCACCTGGAGTGCCGGGCGCGAGCTGATGGTGCCCGACCAACCCTTCGACACGGTGGCCAAGGGCGTCAACAGCGTCACCTACGAGCACGCCAACTCGGCCTTCTTGTGCGTGGGCCCGGGCGGCGAGGATTACCTGACCTATGCCGCCAGCAGCGAGCTGACCGCCTTCGGCGGCTGGGGGCACGCCCGGATTGGCATCGCCCGCAGCAGCGATCTGGTGACCTGGCAGGTGCCGCAGGAATGATCCCGATGCCGGCGTTCGCCTGTGTGGCGCATCGGGGCCAGCGCTTCGTGGAGGCTCCCCATCCATCACCGCCCACTCACCACCTGCTGACGATGTCGTCACATCGACGCGCCATGCTGCACGCGTGCGCCACGTGAACGGGTGCCCGCCCTTCATCGCGCCGCCGTCGGGCTGGGTCGCCCCGAGGTGGATCCTGAACTGGGACGCCTTGGCGAGGGTGGCACATCGCAGACATCACAGGTGGACGAACACGTCCTCGCCCTCGACGTCGACGCGATATGTCGTCAGCGGCGCGGGCTTTCTGCCCAATGCCATGAGCCGGTGCGACCACCGTGGCATGTTTCGCCCCGCGAACCCCGGCGTCCAGTCCCGGTTCTCGCCGGTACACAGGTCGAAGCGAGAGTTGTGCCAGGGACACTGCACCTCGCCGTCGGAGAACCGCATGCCGCCCGGTCCGGCGGTGAGTGAGAAACCCAGATGGGGGCAGCGGTTACGCGCGGCGTACAGCGCTTCGCCCACCTGGCCGACAATGACTGTGGTGCTGCCCGCATCCAGGCTGTGCAGCCTTCCGTCTGCGAACTCCGAGAGTGTGCCGACCCTGACGCGTCCCATGAACTGTCTCCTTCTCCCCCCATCTTCCTACCACGGGGCGCCAGAACCGCTGCGGCCAGCGGCCGATTGACCGCGAGGATGTCCAAGTGTGTCGCAACGCGATCCTTCAACGAAGCACCTGACGACCGGTTGCCTGCGAAGATGGGTCGGTGGCCGTGGTCGCACTGCGATTTTCAGATGACCCGAGGCTCTGGGAGCGCATCGGCGGGCTCTCGGCCGAAGTATGGCCCGAGTACAACCTCCACGGCGATGTTCTCAACCAATTCTGGAGCCGGCTCTATGAGGTGTTCCCCGACTACCAGTTCGTCCTCTACGACCAAGATGCCGACGAGGTGCTGGCTAAGGCGCACACCATCCCGGTCGCATGGGACGGCACCGTCGAGGGACTCGGCTCGGGAATAGACGCCAGTATCACCGCCGGCTTCGAGCTGCACGCCCAAGGCGGAATGGCCTCTGCGCTGTGCGTGCTGGCGGCAGAGATACCACCGCGGAACCGGGATCGGCGTCTTGCTGGCGTGATCCTCAAGTACATGGCCGCCCTGGCCCGCCTGGCGGAGTTCGGGTGACTGATTGCCCCGGTACGCCCAAACTGGAAGGATCGCTACCCCCTTACACCGATCCTGCGCTACGTCGCATGGGTTAGAGAGTACGGGCAACCATTCGATCCGTGGCTTCGGGTGCACACGCGGATGGGCGGCGAAATCACGGAGGCGATCCCCGAATCGATGCGGATCACGGGGACCGTGACCGACTGGGAGACCTGGACCGGCATGGCCTTCCCTGAGAGCGGCGTATGCATTTCCCGGCGGGCTCACCACCTTGAGCATCGATCGGGAAACAGACCTCGGGTCCTACTGGGAGCCTAACGTGTGGATTGTCCACGCGATCGACGCGAATAGCGATCGCGTGCCGAGCGATCCCTCCTCCCACTAGTCGGTGATCCGAGCGGTCAGAATTTTGGGATTACCGGTGGTTTGCCGGGCCAGAAATCAATGAGTTGGTACACCCTGGTGTCCGATTGGCTCGCGTCCCGCGAGCCAATCCTCTTGCAAGACTGCTGTTCGGTCCTGCCGACTGCTGTTCGGTCCTGCCGACTGAAGTTACCAAGCGGCGTGGGATCGGCTGGCTGTGTTCGGTTGGCTGAAGAGAGCAAGTGCCGCCTGCTCTGGGACCAGCTCCGGAGGTACAGTCCCCGCTGTGAGCGACTCCGCCTGGCCGAGTCTCTATCCCCATCTCCACTACGACCGCCCGGCCGCTGCGGTCGAGTGGCTGTGTCGCGTGTTCGCCTTCCGCGAAAGGCTTCGGATGGATGGGGACGGCGACAACGTTATCTCCCGCCTGGAAGGCCCTGATGGCGGTGTGGTGATGGTGTCCGGGCTTGACGATGATTTCAAGCAGTGGATGCGCCAGCGGGCGCCGCAGTTCCGAAAACCCAGCGAGGGCGGGTGGCCCGACCTGTCCCACGCCATCTCCGTTGTCGTCTCGGATGTCGACAGCCACTACGAGCAAGCCAAGAGCCAGGGCGCAGCGATCTTGACGGATCCACACGATCAGCCGTGGGGGCTCCGGTCCTATGCGGCGCTCGATCCCGAGGGTCATCAAATGGGAGTTCAACACGAGGCTGGCGCCCGTCGAGCCGGATGCGTGGGGAGCCCGACGCATCTTACAATCTCCAGATTGAGGGGCCAGCCCAGGGCTTGAACGATCGTCGCCCTCGATCCTCCCCACGAGTCGTTTCCCGCCGGGCGAGCTCGCCGGCCCAGGTTGTCACCGCCAACCCCGAAGGCGGCTGTCACTCCCTAACCGACACCCTCATACACGGCCTCGCCCGCTGAGTCTCCTTGGGAACCTGCCACAGGGGGAAACCCCCGAGACAGAGAGGCTGTCCACAGTGGACGATCGGGATCTGTGAATTGAGCAACGCGCCGGGCTTGGTGTGTGAGCGTCCCCGGAGGATTTGACCTGAGGCAACAGGCCAACCGCAGCGCCCACCGATCGGACGGTGCGCGAACCGCGTCGTCCCGGGAGAGTTCCACACCTACAGGAACCCGGAAAATCGGAAGAATGGCCTCTTGGCTGTCCACCGTCTTCAAAGGATCCGAATCGGTCGGAACTCGGGCCAGCACTCGAAGGTCTTGTACGCCGTCCCCTAAACCGAGTCAATGCTTACAAGGGGTCGGGTGTGGCTCCATGCGGCGTCCCGATCCGTGAGTAACCGTGACAGCGATGGAGTGCATCGATGACCTCCGATCGGCGGACGTTTAGGGTGCCGTGGTGCGCCCCTCGGACCACAACGGCGTTTTCGACAGGAGGTGCCGAGTCAGTCGTAGTGACGAAACACCTTCCATGCGGTCGACCAACGGCTCCTCAACCCGCTCACGAAGTAGATTTCCACCCCTTGCTCGTCGTTCTTGACCCCGATGCCGTTCTCGAACGAAGCGACGGTCCGCACTCGAGAGAACTGGCGCCGCAGTATCACCGGGTCGATGTTGACCACGACTGCTGAACGGTCGGCAGGTGGAGGAGGCCCCCAGAGCCAGAAGTTGTTATTGCCGCTGTAGGCTCGGGGTAGTCCGAAACCGGCGCCGTAGCGATCGATCGCTCCCGCCTCCCCGTAATTTTGCGTCAGGATTGTCGTACTCTTTCTCACCGAGGAGGGCAAAGAGTGGTACTCCCGGGCAACCAGAGCCACGAGGCGGGGCCAGGCAATTGTTTCGGCGAGGTCGTAGTTGATCTTTTGCAACGGGACCACCCGTAAGGCTCGAGCCGGCAGGACAGGTATCGCCGCCGGCACTACAACAGCGCAGGAAAGTATGGCGGCCAGTATGAATGTCACAAGACGCCACTTTGAATACTTGGGGCTACTTGCGACTGGACGCCTCATGAGCCAGCGCTCGAGAGGGACCGCACCAGCGGCAAAGAGGAAGGTGAAGATGGCGCCCGGGTAGTAGGCCTTGCCGCCGGAGAGGAAGCCCAGGGTCAGCACAACGGCCGACGCGATGGCGACAGGACGGAAACGGTGCGCGGCAGAACTCCGCAAGGACCAGACGAGGCCGGCAATCCAGACTGGGGTGAGAGCCAGGCCCGTGTAGATGACCTGCGCTGGGAAATAGAGGGCTCGATTGTGGCCTGCTGAGCCCTGCAGAGCCCGAAACACGTCAAGGTTCGGCCAGCTATGGGCCGCTTGCCAGGCCAGGTCCGGAGCGGTGAGCGCGCAGGCCAGGACGGCGCCGATAACGAGGTACCGGCTTCTGAGCATGCGCCGGTACGGGGTGGCCGCGAACCCGACGACCAGCGCCACGACCAAGAAGGCGATGTTCCATTTGGCCTCGGCGCCGATCCCGATGCAGGCACCGATGGCAAGCCAATTGCGGGGGTTCTTGCGCTCGAGCAGCCGTAGAACAAGGAATAACGTGAGAGCCCAGAAGTCAAAGTCGAGGGTCGTCGTCGTGAACAAGTGTTCGGTCCCGATGTACTCGCCGCACGTGGCCGCCGACAGCGCCGCCAACATCTGTCCGATCCTGCCGGCGCCAAGAGTCCGGCTCATGGCCGCGGTCATCACCACCAAGAATGAAAGACCAAGCGCTGGGAGGACCCGCAGGCCGACCAACGAGTTTCCGAACACCTCGGACATCAATCTGACGGCGACCGGCGTCAGGGGCGGCTGATCGACGTAGCCGAAAGCCAGGTGTTGGGCGGCCTGAAGAAAATAGAGCTCATCTCGGTGATAGCCGTATCGAGCGCTCACCGCCATCTCAAGGGCGAAGGCCGCCGCCGCGATGCCGGCAATTGCGACCACCGGCGCCCGCCCAGACGCATAAGTCCCTGTAGCACGGGACTCGACCTGCAAGGGCCGCAACTCAGATTGGCTTGAAACGACGTTCATCGATCTCATGCATCCCATGGTGACGGCATCGCGGCGCCATGCCATCGGGCGCCCGATGGATTTGAGGACTCCGACGTCAGTCTCAGCCAGCGGCACCTGGCGGACTCTTCGTCCTTCGTCGGTCGGAGAGTGAAGATCCTCCTTGGACAGGAGTTCCTCTGGCTCCGGTGGATCTACTATCGACCCGTGCGGCAACTGGTACTCAAGGTAGCGAAACTCCCGCCACGCTCTACCGATCTCGTCTTGGCCGCCGCTCTCTCAGTCATTGAGGTGGCCACCCTGTTGGCGTACCGTGGCCAGTTGCACCCGTTTGCTCTGGCTGTCGTTCTGGTGATCGCGCAGAACGTACCTCTGGTCAGTCGTCGGGCCCACCCACTCGCCACCTTTGTGGTCATCGGCGTCGCCCGAGTCGCCTACGACCTTCTCGGGTTCGGCTTCGCCCCATTGCCTCTCGGACCGGCGATTGCTGTATACACGGTGGTGGCCACCTGTCGCCCAAATATACGCGCCACAGTCGGCGTGCTCTTGGCCGCCGGGATCGTTACATCGCAATTCTCGGCCGGGCACAACCAGCCGTACGACATCACCGTGGCAGTCCTCATCTTCCTCACGGCGTGGATGGCTGGCGTCTTGAGTCGAACCCGGCATGCGTACCTCGAAGAGGTGGAGGACCGCGCCCTCCAGGCCGAAGCACATCGCGATCGGGAAGTGACGCGAGCGGCCAACGAAGAACGCACCCGGATCGCCCGCGAACTGCACGACGTGGTGGCGCACCACGTAAGCCTGATCGCCGTTCAGGCCGAAGCAGCCGCCTCACTGCTTCCCGAAAGGCCCAGTGAGGCCAGTCGGTCGGTCGATGTAATTGGAACGACGGCCCGCCAGGCGCTGACCGAGCTGAGAAGGCTCCTCGGAGTCTTGCGCAGTCCGTCTCTGGGTCCCGACAAAGCACCCGTTCCTTCGCTCGAAGAACTCGACGCCGTGCTGGATCAGGTGCGTTATGCCGGGCTACGGGTCGACTTCAGTGTCGTCGGTACCCCGTGCCGACTGGCCCCGAGCATCGATCTGACGGCGTACCGCATTGTCCAAGAGGCCCTGACCAACGTCATGCGCCACGCCGCCCACGCCTCCCATGTGGAAGTGATCGTGTCCTACGAGCCGAGTTTCGTCTCTGTTCACATCGCCGACTCAGGGCCTGGATGCTTGATCTCACCAGCTCCGGCATGTGTCCAGATGCCCGAGAACCCAGCCCCCGCCGCCGTGCGCGGCTTCGGGTTGGCCGGAATCGCCGAACGAGTCGCCTCGTGTGACGGCAATTTGACCGTTGGTCCCACGGATAACGGCGGATTTGCCGTCCGGGCCCGCTTGCCGCTTCGATGACCACCCCTCCGTTCGGAAGGAGCATCCGTGTGGTTGTGGCTGATGACCAGGAGCTGGTGCGGTCTGGCTTCTGCGTGATCCTCGAGGCAACAGAGGGTGTCATCGTGGTGGGGGAGGCAGCAAACGGGATTGAGGCTGTGGCCGCCGTGCAAGCCCACCAGCCAGATGTGGTGTTGATGGATATCCGCATGCCAGAAATGGATGGCCTCGAGGCCACCCGTCTTATCAAAAGGGAGCAGGCGACGACCGGCACCAAGGTCGTGATCCTCACCACTTTCGACCTCGACGACTACGTGTACGAGGCCCTGCGCGCCGGGGCCAGCGGGTTTCTCCTCAAAGACGCCCCGCGCCACGACCTCAGCGCCGCCATCCGCGCTGCGGCGGCGGGCGATGGTTTGCTAGCCCCATCGGTGACGCGCCGCCTCATCGAAGCATTCGCTCGCCGACCACAGACGTCGGCGCCGCCTCCGTCCGCCCTGGCCTCGCTCACGGCTCGAGAACGCGAAATCCTGCTTCTGCTAGCACGTGGTAGAAGTAATAGCGAGATCGCCGCCGAACTCTTCATCGGCGAGACGACCGTCAAGACCCACGTCGGAAACGTCCTGGCGAAGTTCGGTCTGCGCGACCGGGTACAGGCTGTGATCCTCGCCTATGAGATTGGCATCGTGGTTCCGGGCGTCCAGGCAGATTGAGATTTCGTGGCACGGTCGATTGGTCACGAGGGCCGCGCTCGTAGAGGTAGTAAGCCTCAGGGTGGATCCTCATCGGTCCAAGCAAGCGCTTTGACTTCTTCCGGAGTGAGCGGGCCGCCTGGGGGTGGCCAGTGCTGAACTTCATTGACCCGCGGCCATATCTGAACGGTCTTTCCGGAAACGGTCTGCCCAGGGTCCGCCATCCCTCTCGGCGGGTTGGCGGCGTACTCGTTCGCCCATCGGCCTACGGGCATCGGGACACCGCCCTGGAGGACGTGTCTGTCAGTACCGGATGGGGTTCCCTCAATGGGACGTCCGACTGACCCACGTCGGCCGACCTCGCAGTGACGCGATAACCGTCGTTACGCGCTGGTTGAAGAGTCGCCTTGTCAGTAGCCACGTACGCACAGATGGGGTGTTCGGGCGCTCATCCCGATTCCAGCAATAGTCGGGCACCGCGGTAGTCGATGACGACCGCGCCGTCGCGAGACAAGACATCTGAGCCGATCAGACCGTCTGCTTTCAGGCCGGAGGCCGGGAGACTCGCGATCAGCTGAGTCTCGAGCGAATCGGAACCGAGCGTCCAGCGACCGCTTTGCACTTCGGTCAGGTCCACCGGGCACCCGATTGTTGCTGAGAGGGTGACTTTCTGATGTGAGGTCACCAGATGAAGTGTGTGTGTGTGCGAGTAGTGGTGACACCATTGAGATTTCCGCGCCGGTGTCCACAATGAAGAGCTGCGACTCGGCACCGTCAAATCTGACCGGCGCATATATCCCTACTGCGCCCTTTTGGGTCACGACCCTGAGCGCGGTATCGACGCGCACCCCTTTGAGGAACTGCGCTGGAATCGATGCGCGCCCTTGGGGGCACTGTTGTTTGTCGGCGACAGGTTTTCGCGACCGCCCAGGCTCATCGTCTGCGTTCGATAGTCGATACGGACAGCACCGAACCGACTGAGCATGTCCGAGCCGATCACCCCGTCCAAGGGCTGACTCGCGTCGAGATTGGGGAGCGAGGTGCTGAGGACTGCCTGCGACCTTAGCGTGAGGCTGCCCACTGACCAGTTTGAAACTTGCTCGGGAACGACCGTCGCGCTGCAACCGATGCCTGCGGCCTGCTCGGGCGCACCGACCTGGTGCAGGTGGAAACGCTGTGAGAGCTGGGTGTCAACGATCGAGAGGGCGGAGCCAGAGTCGACAACGAAGGGGAATGGTCCAGCTCCCTCGATGCACACATTGGCGAGCACAACCGCGCCCTTGCCGAGATGGACAATCTTGATCGGCAGGATTGATGGTTCACCAACAGCACGTTGAGAGCCGATGCACCGTGAGGAATCCATCGGCCGAGATGCCTCGACAAGCTTCGAGGCCGTGGTGTTCGGGTTCGTGGTCGCAGGCGAGCTGCCGCCCGCGATTGTGGGAGTAAGCGCGAAGACGGCCGACGCAAGCAGAATTAAGCGCAGCACAGCAAGAGTCTGCCCGGAACCTGTTTCCGCTGCCGACGTAGGCACGGAAATAGCACTTCGCTTGACGCGTGAGTGACGGCCACGCCAGAACCGGCGCTGGTCCGTTTTGCCCCTCAACGCACCAGCACTGGGGCGCACAGGACGACGTCCCTCGAAGGCGACCTGGAGAGTTTGAGGGAGCGCCGAGTCGGCGTTCTGTCGCTGTCATGTTCCCCATCCCGACCGGTCACGAGGCTTCGATGCTCGCGATTGTTGCATGCGCCCGGTCCGAGCAGGCACGTTGGGGTCACCCACACCACGCGTATCCGGTCACTACAGGGCGGTCTTCGCGACCTACGATTAGCCGTGCAGTGCGCCGTGCAGGATGGTTGACGCCCAGCCGTACGGCGGTCAGGTCTTGGGTGTCGTGCTTGCCGAGGCGGGTGCCGCAACGACGCCCATCGCTGACTTCGGGTGCAGGTGGCGAGAACTGCGTGCTGGGTGACTGCTCCTGCGACTCGCAGAGCGCCTTGAAGTGCTGATGCTGTCTGGCCATGTCACGGCGGATCATCGGCAGGAGTAGCGGCAACAGCACCGCCATGACGCCCTTCGGCTTCGAATCGAACGTTCCGTGGGCCAGCGTGCCTGAACCGACTGCCGTGAACGTGTACGAGATGGCGAGGTCCATTCGCTTGCTGGTCGCGCGAACTCGAGACGTCCGGGCCGGTCAAAGTCCGTGATCGTCGACTCGACCTGGCCCATCGGGCTTCCGTGATAGGTGACGAACTGCGAGCCTTGTCCGACTGGTTCGTCGGTGCTCAACTCGGATCGTGAGACGCCTTCGTTCCACCGTGTCTCGTTCCGAACGTCCGCCAGTAGATCGAATGCGATCGCGGGTGCACAATCGATGTGTCCTCGGTGATTCTCATGTAAGTGCTACTTCCTACGACGTATTCTTTGCAGGCGACTGTACCTCGGCTAGTCGACGCCGCAATAGGGATCGAAGGCGTGTGCGGGCTCGAAGGGCGAACGGGCTACGGACGAGTCGACGGGCTGCAGGGTCGGCGGCTCTCGGTGTCCGCAGGGGTGGGGGGTAGAAGAATCGGATCCCGCGGTCGGCGCTGAAGGAGGAGGGCAATGCGACAAGGAGGGAGCGAGTCCCGTCAATGGGAATGAACACGGTGGGAGCCGAACTGGCGGCGGTGCAGGCGGCACTCACCGAGGCCGAGGAGGCCTGGCTGATACCGGCCGAGGAAGCCGAGTCGTGACGCGACGGCTGGGTCGCGACGGCGCGCCGGGCGAAGCGGGGCACGTGACGAGGTTCAGCTCGAAACGGGCCACCGGCTGTCGAACGCGTGCGAGTCGGCCAGCATCGCGTCCACGGCCTCGGCCTCGAGCGGCCGGGCGAAGAGGAACCCCTGCCCGGTGTCGACGCGGGCGGCGGTGAGCTGGAACCGTTGCTCCTCGCTTTCGATACCCTCGGCGATGACCTCGAGGGAGAGCGCCTTGCCGAGCTGGACGAAGGTGCGGATGATGGCCGCAGACTTGGACGCGTCGTTGATGCCCGAGACGAAAGAGCGGTCGATCTTGAGTATGTCGATCGGGAACTGCTGGAGGTAGGCGAGCGAGGAGAACCCGGTGCCGAAGTCGTCGATGGCCAGGCGCACCCCGATCGCCTTGAGCAGTTTCAACCGGTCGACCGTCGTGGCGACGTCTTGCATCAGGGTGGACTCGGTGAGCTCGAGGACGAGCATGGCGGGGTCGATGCCACTGGTCGAGAGGGCGCCGTAGACGTCGTCGACGATCCGGTCCCGCTGGAGCTGCTTGGCCGCGATGTTGACGGAGACCATGAAGCGACGGCCCTTGCTCTGCCACCTGGCACCTTGGCGACAGGCGGTATCGAGCACCCACAGGCCGACCGGGACGATCAGGCCGCTCGATTCGAGGGCGGGGATGAAGTAATCGGGCTCGACGACGCCGCGGGTCGGGTGGCGCCAGCGCAGCAACGCCTCGACGCCGGTGAGGGCGCCGCTCGTCAGGTCGATGGTGGGCTGGTAGAGCAGGAAGAACTGCCCGGCCTGCAAGGCATTGTGCAGATCGACGTCGAGAGTGCGGTGGTCGTCGACCGACACGAGCATTGAGGCGGTGAAGACCTCGGCCCGGTGCTTGCCGGCAGCCTTGGCCCGGTACAGGGCGATGTCCGCGTCGCGCAGCAGCTCCTCTGGTGTGGCCCGGTCACCGGTGGCGATGCCGATGCTGGCAGTCACGGTCAGGGGTATGTCGTTGCCCGAGATCTCGAACGGGGCCTCCAGCGCGGCGAAGATCCGTTGGGCCACCGTGTGGCCAATGTCGGCCTGTGAGGAGCCCTCGGCCAGCAAGACGAACTCGTCGCCGCCGAGGCGCCCAACCGTGTCCCCTTCACGCAGCACGCCGGCCAACCTGGTCCCCACCCCGACCAGCAGCTCGTCGCCGGCCCTGTGTCCGAGGGTGTCGTTGATGTCCTTGAAGTTGTCGAGGTCGAGGAAGAGCGCGGCCACCGTCGCGTCGGAGCGTCGTGCCCGCGCCATCATCTGGTTGATGCGGTCGAGGATCAGGGCCCGGTTGGGAAGCCCGGTGAGCGAGTCGTGGAAGGCCTGGTAGCGGAGCTCGACGGTCCGTTCATGGACCAGCTCCAGGGCCCGTGAGCGGCTTGTCCCCAGCACGTAGATCAACAGTCCGAGCAGCCAGCAGAGGGCGAGCGCACCGATGAGCAGCATCAGTGCGTTGCGGTTGGCGAGCAGCCCGGCGCCGGTCACGGAACCGAAGACCTGGACGTGCCAGCCGTTGTGGAGGTTGATCGTCGTCGACCCAGCGCCGAGGGGGGCCTTGCCCGCCCTGAAGGTGACCCTGGACGAGCCCGCCCCGTAATGGAATGCCACTTCGGTCGACGGATGTCCCTCGAGTGCGGTGGCAAGAATGACGCTGGGTAGGGTCGCCGTGCCCGTCCATCCGACGAACGCCGCCTGGCGGGCCTTTACCGTGCCGGGCACCGCACCGCCGCTGTAGACGGCGGCGCCGACCGCCAGATCCTCGCCCTTGCCGGAATTGTAGGGAAGGTACTCGTCCTTGCCCGAGACACGAGCCTCCAAGAGTGCCGGTCCCAGCGCAGTCTTGCAGAGGTCGGTGCCGTCGGGAAGGACGTTAGCGGCGTGCCCTGTCTGCGCTACGGTCGCCAGGCAGTAGTAGGGGCGGTTCCCCAGCGGAGAGACCTGGAAGGTCCCGTTCGCGGCCAGCGGGCCTGAGGGGTCGGCAACCTGCTGCGCCGCATATGCGGCGAGCTGCGATGCTGGGACCATCAGCGCTTCAGAGATGGTCTCAAGTTCCGGGTAGCGCGCGAATGCGCGGACCGACTTCGTCCATGCGAGGAACTCGGCCTCAGTCGGATTCGGGTTGTTGGCGAGGAAGGCCCCGGCGCTGATGGTGAGATCCTGCTCGTGCTGGATGGTCAGCCGCAACGTCGAGGCGACGTCCGCCGCCGACGCCACGAAGACCTGGCGTGACTTGCTGCTGTCAGCCCGGGCCACCTGCAGGGCGGCTACGACCGATCCGAAAGTGCCTATGACGACGAGCGACACGACCATCGCGATCCAGAAACTGCGCCGCGTCCTCACCACGGTGACCAGGTGGCTTCATGCGACCTCACAAGTATCGCAATTACGACGTAAGCGTACAAGACACCCAGGATGCGCCACGAGAAACTCCGGGCGGACCACTCAAACCCAACGACAGCCCAATTCCCCGCTCGGCACGGCATTCCGACCCCGAATTCGTGCCCGGCCGACCGCACGATGGCCGGACATTCCCCAGCACGGGATCCCCTGCGGGCACCCGGCCGACCGTCCGAATGACGAGCTGAGGATCTTCGGATGCCGTTCGTTGACCGGTCGCCGGGAAATGACCAAACGGCCTCGGCGATTTCGCTGCTTTTCTACGCCAAGCATCACTCCGGAAACAGTCCATCAACGCGGATGACTCGTCGGTCGGTGACACCGGCAAGGGAACCACTCTCCATGTTAGAAGCTATTCCCGGTGCCTATCTGGCCAGCGATTGTGGAGTTGCAATCATTGGGTACCAAGTGGATCAATCTGGCCGACGCCTTCCAGGTCGCTCGGTTGCCCGAGTACCGAGAGGTGATCGCCGACGGCCAACACAGTGTCTCCATTGGGTACGAAGACCTGATCGCCTCGTGTGATCGAGGTGATCAGGAGGCCCTTGGGCAGTCCGGCCTGGCGAAGGGTCTTGTTGGTGATGGGTGAATCAGCGGTGATCGTCATCTGCGAGGCTCCGGTAATTCCACCGAGTCCACCCACCCGCTCTGCACTCGCCACCAGTTCTTGACGGTAGGCGCGCACGACGTCTGAGATCGATAACGTGCCGACGACTCGTCGGTCGTCGTCGAGGACGGGCACCCAGGACAATGGCGCTTCGGTCAAACTCTCCAACGCCACGTCGAGCCTGCTCGACGCCGAGACGCTGGGAGCTCCGGTATCGACGAGATCACTCACCGTTCGGTGGCGTTCACTTTTCGAGTCGAGCGCGGCCCGAGCCACGATGCCTTCGAAACGACCGGCGGGATCCACGACCGGGGCACCATTGAGTCCGGCGTGATCCAGTGCGTCTTTGACCGCATCGATGCCGAGCGCAGGAGTGATCACCAACCTTGGCTTCACCATGGCCCGAGTAGTCGGGATGGAAGCGAGAAGAGGGAGGCCGGCGAGAAGTCGCTGAGCAGGCGCGTCAGCCCGACTCTTGAGCTGGCTGCGATAGATGGTGTCGTCGTTGCGCCGCACGATGAGCCATGAGATGCCAACGGCGACCATGGCCGGAGTGATGATGGACAGGCTCCCGGTCATCTCGGCCACCATGAGCATGACGGCCAGCGGTGCCCGTGAGATGCCCCCGAAGCAGCTCATCATGCCGACGATCACATAGGGCGCCGGGCTGTGGCCCATGGACGGGAACGCCGGCTCAAAGAGCCGCCACACCGACGCGCCCAGAAAGGCTCCGATCACCATGCCTGGCCCGAAGATCCCCCCCGACCCTCCCGAGCCAATGGAGAGCCCGGTGGCCAGGATCCGGGCGAAAGGAAGGATCAGGACGATCCAGAGCGGAATCGAGAGCAAACCGTGACCGAGGCTCGTTTGCACCCAGCCGTACCCGGTGCCGAGCACCTCGGGGATGGCGATACCGACGGCGCCAACCAGGATTCCGCCGAGGGCTGGATTGACCCAACGGGGCCAGGGCAGTCGGTGAAAGAGGTCGGCCATCCCATAGAAGCCCTTGGCGTAGAGAAGTCCGATCAGACCAGCCAGCACGCCGATGAGCGCGAACCAGATCAACTGGAATGGGTCGGTGAAGTGGTAGCTCGCCACGTAGCCGAACAGGGGGGAGAACCCCTCGACCGAGCTGAAGACGACATAGCTGACGGCTGATGCGATGAAGCAGGGCAGAAGCGCCGCCGGTTCGAAATCGTCGCGGTAGAGGATCTCCGAAGCCAGCACCGCACCACCCAAAGGTGCTCCGAAGATGGCCCCGATGCCCGACCCGATACCTGTCGCCACCGCTATGCGACCGTCGGCCGGTTCGAGTTCGAGCACTCGGGCGAGCAGGGAACCGAAGCCCGCACTGATCTGTCCCGTCGGCCCCTCTCTCCCACCTGAGCCCCCAGAACCAATGGTGAGAGCCGAGGCCAAGATTTTCACGATCACCGCACGGAACCGGACGCCCCGGGGGTTGTGATGCACCGCCGAGATCGCCGCATCGGTGCCGTGGCCTTGGGCCTCGGGCGCGAAGCGGAAGACGAGTATCGCCCCAAGCAGTGCTCCGAGTCCTGCAATGAGGGGGAGCGACCACGGACGTGCGCCTGAGGTGGACGCGACACGAGCACCTTCGCCAACTGGGGTGGGCACCTGGTAGCCGGCGAGCACGCCCAAGAAGAGATGGGTGCAGGCGACCAAGGCCTCGTAAAAGACGATGGCGCCGAGCCCGGCTACCGCGCCAATGACAACTCCGAGCACGGTCCACTTCTTGAGGTACGAGGCTGAGGCCACCCACCGGGCCGCTCGGGCCGAGAGGAACCGCACCCACACGGCGCGACCGGAATCTCGAATAGGTTCCTCGGTCATAGGTCCCAGCCCGAACTCCAGTCCTGCTCTGGCACCTCGCCCGCAGCGGTGGCGAGCCGTCCGAGCGCCTGAACGAGGACAACCTGCTCCTCGGGTGGAATCTCGCTCACGATGCGCTCGATCTCCCGACGCCGACGATCTGTGACGGCATCGACGAGTGCCCGTCCGTTCTCCGTCAGCACTACCCGGAGTTGGCGGCGATCGTCTCGTTGCGTCCTCCGACGGATAAGTCCCTTTCGCACCAGACGGTCGCACATCCGGGTCGCTGTTGCCGGTGTCACTCCTACAGCCTCAGCGAGCCCCGCAAGGTTCTGAGGTCCGCGGGACGCGAGCACGACGAGCGTCCGGTACTGCGTGAGGGTGACCTCCTCGGCGGCATCGGCGAGAGACCGTGCCGCCACCGCCACGAGCACCCGGCTGGCCGTCAGCACAGCATCGATCACCGAGTCAGGCAACGCAGATGGACCAGAGTCACTAGGATTCATACACTAATCATTGCATATACTAATGCTAATGCTAAAAGGTCCGGCCAACGGGTGCGGCACACGAAAGGTTGGAAGATACCCATATGGAATCTGATGGCATCCCGCCCGAGGCTCCCGACTTGAACCCGGGATCGAAGGCCGATGTGAACGACGATCTGAAATCTCTTCCCTTGGCGGAAGTCGAGGAGCGGTTGGGGTACTCGCCGGACGGTCTCACTCAGGTCGAGGCGGCAAAGCGGCTCGTCCAGTACGGGCCGAACGAGATTGCGGAGAAGCCGGACAACCCGCTCCTGAAGTTCCTCACCTACTTCTGGGGTCCCATCCCCTGGATGATCGAGGCTGCAGTGATCCTGTCCGGCGTCCTGAAGCACTGGCCGGACTTCTTCATCATTCTCGTGCTGCTCCTTGCCAATGCCGGGATCGGGTTCTGGGAGGAACACCAGGCGGGCAAGGCCATTGCCGCCCTGAAGGCCGAACTGGCGATCAAGGCCCGGGTCAAACGTGACGGGAAGTGGAGCACCCCGCCGTCGCGTGAGTTGGTGCCAGGTGACCTCATCCGCCTGCGCCTCGGTGACATCGTGCCTGCCGATGCCCGTTTGCTGGACGGAGACCCGATCGAAGTGGATCAGTCTGCGCTGACCGGAGAGTCGCTGCCCGCCATCCGCAAAACCGGCGAGGCAGTGTTCTCCGCTTCGATCATCCGGCAGGGTGAGATCGGGGCCCTGGTCTATGCGACCGGTGCGAAGACCTACTTCGGCAAGACGGCAGAGCTGGTGCAGCAAGCGCAAACGGTCAGCCACTTCCAAAAGGCAGTGCTGAAGATCGGTACTTTCCTGATCATCCTCGCAGCAGGGCTGCTGACCTTGATTACCCTCGTCTCGATCCTCCGAGGTGACCCGATCTTCGACACGTTGCAGTTCGCCCTGGTGCTCACCGTGGCAGCGATTCCCGTGGCGATGCCGACTGTGCTGTCGGTGACGATGGCGGTCGGAGCTCGACTGCTCGCCACGAAGAAGGCGATCGTGAGCCGCTTGGTCGCCATCGAGGAACTGGCGGGCGTGGACGTGCTTTGCACGGACAAAACCGGCACCCTGACCCAGAACAAGCTGACGCTCGGCGATCCATACTCCGTCAACGATCTCCCCGCCGAACAGCTCATCCTCAATGCTGCGCTCGCCTCGCGTGCGGACAATGCCGACGCCATCGACCTTGCCGTTCTGGGCGGCCTGAAGAGCGATCAGGCACTACAGGGCTACCAGGTGGTCCACTTCCAGCCGTTCGATGCAGTACGCAAGTGCACAGAGGCGGCAGTGATGACAGCGGATGGGACCTCGTTCAAGGTCACGAAAGGTGCCCCCCAGGTAATCCTGGAGCTGTCGGCTAATGCTTCGGCCGTGAATGCAGATGTTGATACGGCAGTCAACGACTTCGCTGGACGGGGCTTCCGCTCGTTGGGTGTGGCCCGAGCCGAAGGCGAAGGTCCATGGCAGTTTCTTGGTGTGCTGCCTCTGTTCGACCCGCCACGGGAAGATGCGAAGGCAACCATCGCTACCGCTCGACAGATGGGCGTGGACGTGAAGATGGTCACGGGCGATGCACTAGCCATCGCCCAAGAAACCGCCAAGACGCTCGGGATGGGCTCGGACATTCTTGATGCTGCTGGCCTTGGAGACGTGAAGCGCGAAGAGACGGCAGCGACGGCTGAATCCATCGAGAACGCTGACGGCTTCGCCCAAGTCTTCCCCGAGCACAAGTTTCACATTATTGACGTCCTGCAGAAGCGGGGCCACATCGTCGGCATGACGGGTGACGGGGTGAATGATGCCCCCGCCCTGAAGAAGGCTGACTGCGGCATCGCCGTGTCGGACGCGACCGACGCCGCTCGTGCAGCGGCTTCCATCGTGCTGACGACACCCGGGCTTGCAGTGATCATCGAAGCGATCAAAGAGAGCCGGAGAATCTTCCAGCGGATGAACAGCTACGCGATCTACCGAATCGCTGAGACGCTCCGGGTGCTGGTGTTCATCACGCTTGTGATCCTGATTTTCAACTTCTTTCCTGTGACGGCGATACAGATCGTCATGCTGGCGTTGCTCAACGACGGAGCAATCCTGTCCATCGCCTACGACAACGTTCGCTACAAGGATCAGCCCGAGGCCTGGAACATGCGTCTCGTACTGGGGATCGCCACGGTGCTCGGCATCGTCGGCCCGATTGCGGCGTTTGGCCTGTTCTATCTCGGTAAGCAGGTATTCCACCTCGACCATGCGCATCTGCGGACCCTCATGTACCTGACGCTCTCTGTTGCTGGACATCTGACCGTCTTCCTCGCCCGCACACGCGGCCCCTTCTGGTCGATACGCCCCGCCCGTGTTCTCCTGCTGGCCGTATTGGGCACGCAGACGCTGGCCACCTTCATCGCGGTCTATGGGATCCTTATGACTCCCATCGGGTGGGGATATGCAGCCTTCGTATGGGGCTATGCCCTGGCATGGTTCCTCGTAACGGATCGCGTGAAGCTGCTCGCGTATCGGCTTCTCGATCCAATGAAGACCAAGACACCGTCCACTGTGACACCGCAGCTCGCCAAAGTGACCCGATGAACCGCATCGACGGCAAGAGCGTGCAACGTGGCGAGCCGTCGACAGGCTCGACAAGGGAGGCGGACGTCGGATTGGTCGCCGGCTTCCGTATCGGCATCGGTAACGCGTGCGTCCAAGTCCGCCGAGTGGGGCCGGTGATGCGTCCCGTATGCCGATCCCCTATCGAGACGAAATAGCGACCACGCCGGTCCCGCCCTCGGAGGAGGCTACGGGACGGATCGAGCGACTAAGTGTTTGCACCAGTCAGCGGCTGACGCTCGTAGTCCTCGCCCCGAGTTGGCCGATCTGTGCTCGGAGCCCGCCAGCGGCGGCGGTAGAGTCGCAAGGCGAATCGGCGTACTGCGTCGTCGAGGCGGTACACAACGCAGCGCCAGAACGACGGGCACCGACTCCCGAACATCACCGGAATATCGGCACGTATGGGTGCGCCACTCCGCTGCACACAAGGTCGGCAGGCGCGCCGAGCCGGCGAGCTGCTCTCGACGATGTCGGCGCACCGAATGGCCAAGGACCCTCGAATCATCCGGCCGCGGCGCCCGGACAGAGGCTCACATCCGTCGCGTCGGGGAATGCGCGCCTTGGCCAGGATTCAGTAAACCTGTGTCTCCTGGAACTGCCCCAGAACCGTGAATCCCCTGGTCAGCCGATGGTCGCCGATGGTGAGGAGACCGCTGGGGAACTTCGTGGGGAGCGGCGTTCTGCGTGCCGACCGTCTGGTGGACCCACGGAGACGATCTGCGTGCGCGTTCGGTACGCCGGCAGCAGCATGGTCGTCGAACCGACTGGTCGGGCGGTGGTTTGGGAACCGTTCCGCATGGATAGAGGCCTCCACTTCGCGGTGCTCAGGGGCTGCCAGATGGATCGTTATGGCACGGTTCAAGGACCACCATGGAACTCATACCCGATGGGGCAGGGGTTTGCGGGATTCGAGAGGTCCCCCGACGTGAACATGTACCACGGTCCATCCAGCTGCCTGAAGCACTCATCCAGAAACGTCTCTGGACCCCGGTCGGTGTAGGTCATGCCACGAGCCTGAACCCCAGCTGCGGTGAACGTGACGAAGTGGCCTTCGGCTGTCGAGGTGGCGCACGCCCGATAGGGGGCGTCCAAGGGACCGATGCTTCCCTCGGTGAAGGTGGTGCAGGGCTGGGGTGGGACCGTCACCTTCAAATTGCCGTGGTTCAAGCCGAAGAGGATTGCCTTGGCTCTGGCAGTTGCGCTCGAATCCCAAGCAATGTGGGCCGGCAGTGAGAACTGATAGGTCCAGGCCGAGGCGAGCAAAGTAAAAGTCAGGACGAATCCGGCAAACGTGACACCTTCGAGTCGATGCGGCGGCAAAACGGCAAAGAGGGCGCCGCCGATGCAGATGGCCAGGCCGGTTCCGACAACGATCAGGGTCGGAGTAACGAGTGAACCACCTGGGCTCGGCAGGACCCAACCGAGATAGCCGAGGACGAGACCAACGAGAACACCAGCGATACCGGCGAGGACGTGCCCCTTGGAGGAAGCTTTCGTTTCCGGGGTTTGAGCGACCTCGAGAGACTCGAGCACAGCGTGAGCCTATTGCGTTTCTCCCGCACTTACGCTCCCGGCAGGTGGGGTACACGGCGCAAGATTCGCTCTCTTCGGCCGCCATCTTGCGGCGGTACTTGCACACCGTGTCTCACCCAGTAGGCGCTCATGCCCCTTCGGGCCACAGAGTCCCAGATCAAGGGCGAGATCGCCCGCGCCGATGCCTGCTCAGTGGCGGTCCTCCACGCTCAGCCCTGAGGTCGACCGCCAACGTCATCTGATCGGAGCCTCGCCATCCAGGTCGGTGCCAGCCCGGAACCCGGGTAGTGCTCATGGAACGATTTCCCGCCGTCGGGATGCACCGAAGCGACGGTCTCAGCCGTCAGAGGCCGGATGGTCCGATGGATGGTGTCGGGAAAGGCCGAGCGGACCTCATCGAACCGGCGCCAGATGGCCAGATGGTTTGCAGGGGCGCACAACGAGTAGACGGCCCAGTCCGCTTCACCTTCGGCAAGCAGGAGGTGGGCGAGGGCCAGATTGCGCATCGGCTGGCTGAGGCCCCGCCGCACCAGGCATCCCCCATCGGCATGCGAGCCACCCGGCAAGGCCACCGGTGCCCCGGCGAGGTAATCGGCATACCGGCGCTGACCGTGGCCGTGATTCGCCAACTGGAAGCAGCGAGCCGGCTCGCCACCGAAAAGGCCCGACGATCGGCAGACGTCGCGATCCGGGTTCGCCGGGCTCGTGTGGGCGCTGCACTCTCCGAAGTCGATCTCGGTGAACTTGACCTCGATCAG